>JACCDR011902632.1_pt1 | contig 10750 bp, 13 predicted proteins | sample 7446431 | NCBI WGS metagenome assembly JACCDR01 (sample SAMN15323443, study PRJNA562643) | freshwater metagenome | isolation source: river surface water | place: USA:Blue River Watershed | collected 2017-08-17 | reverse complement strand
GGCCTTCGACTGCGGGATGGTGGAGCTTTCGCGGTAGACAGCCTGCATCATGCATTCAAGCATGTAGCTGGCGATGGGCATTCCTTGAGGGTACATGTAATTGGTCCTTGAGTTTGTTATTCCTTCATCAGGATTTGTTTTCTGAACTTGGCAAGCACAGACCTGAATGGATAAGGCGAGTCCCTATTACTTAACCCGGCTCCGATGTTTACGGACCGGAGATAGGTTTCGCCATGTATAACGACGGAACGCAAATGCGTATTGCCCATGTTCACAAACGCATGGACGTCGGTCGGTACATCTTTGCTAGAGTTGTGTCTTCCGTGGTAATGGTACTCAAAAGAGACCACAGGCAGTAAGCAAAAACCTTTTGGTGTCTGCAAACTGAGATGCTTTTCGAATTCCTTGAGCTTTTCCTCAATGAACTCAAATTTTGCTTTTGCTGTGATTTCCTCGAGCAATGCTCGACCAAACTCCGTTGTACCAACCGCAGCCACGGTCTCTGCGTTAGGGTTTTCCAGTTCCAACCCCATCGGAGTTTGCCGCCGCGTCCAAGGTCGTCTGGTTTCGTTTTCAGGGCGAAAGCACTGGACACGCGGGTCCTTGCCTGGTGCCGAAAAGAAGGTTACGTAGTGAGTCATAGAACACTTTACCCGTTGACTTTGTAGCAACTACGGTGCAAGCGAACATTGACCAGTTTGGAGTGATCAGGATTGCTTGCGATTGAATCCATCGCTGGATTGAACGTCACGTACAAATGGTTCAAACGTTTATTACCAACGACTGTGGGTGTCGTGGGTTGTGTCAAGATTTTCACGTATTTACGTATTTCAGCACGAGTGCCGAAGTCCATGAACGCGCGAAGAACATTGGCCAGTGTCTTGCGGAGCTTGCGGCTCGCTCTGCGGGGGTGTCTTTTCTGATGCCATTTGTGGATGCCCATGCTCACTCCTCTTTTTCAATTGTTCTGTGATGTCGTCCAGAAGCCCGCCGAAGCGGGGTCTGAATACCCATTTAGAAGGATCATCCACCTTCACCATGAATTTCCTTTACGACACCTTTGCAGGTGCAAAACCAAAACTGGCGGCGGCTTTCTTGGTCGATGCAACACCTGCAAAGACAGGTGCCTCCGTCAACGCTTCGGACAGCGCAACATCTTCAAGAAACTCCAGAGGTTCTTTGCCTAGCACCTTGCGGGCCGCGTTCGCTTGTTCCGGGGTCAGAAGACCGAACTTCACCATGGCAAACAGTCGACCAGCGCGTGTGAGTGCCGAGTCGATCATCGACTCACTGCCGTCGTTGGTAGCTGTGATGATCTTCACGTTAAGCGCTGCCGCCCCGCTGGTCAAAGATGCCAGCCGAGAGAGGAACGGATTGTTCTTCTTCGAGCGAATGAAGTCGTCTGCTTCTTCCAGAAACAACCACGAACAAAGCCCATTGCGGTTGTCAGCTTCGATTTGCGAGATGACTGACGAGAACAACACAGCATCGTCATAGATGCTCGGATCGTCAAGCAAGTAGTAAACGCTTTTGCCTTCTTCATCAGCCCAACAGATAGCTTGGAACAGTGCACTCTTACCACCACCCCACTGACCTGCCAGGATCATGAGGTTACTGGTGGACTTCCTGAAGTCATCCAGAAGTTTGGTCATACCGCCGTGGTCCTGCAACTGAGGGTAGAACTCGTCGTGGATTTGATAAAGACCATTGATGGAGATCTCACTGATCTTTATTTTTCCCCCACCGTTGTAGCAGCGATGGATAACGCGTTTATCCGGGGTATGGGTGGTCTTGAGGAATTTCAGCAACTCACTCACCTCTTCGTGCTTCTTGTAATGCACAGAGTAACTGTTGCCAGCGAACAACCAGATCAATACCAGTTCACGCTTTTCATTGAGAACCACCATTCGCACAGAACGAATGGAGTCTTTTCCAGAGACACCCTTTTCAAGACTCACGGTAAGATTGGCGTCACGCCTGTAGTGCTGTGCCCATTCGTCTACCGTCTTGACACTGAGCACATAGTTGGGGTCCGTTCGGTGGAACGTGAAACTCACTTCATTGGAATGCAGGAAAGTCTCTGCGTAATACTCCGAAGTGAGAACGTTGGGACGCATGATCGCTGCAACGTACTTCTCATCGTTGTTCATTTGTGTTGTGGTCATGTTTTTCTTTCGAGCTTTCTTTATTGAGTTCGTAAATCTTTCCGAAGCCGTGTTCCACAGTCCATCAGGCATCTTCGTAGAGTCTGATGTATTACTATTCACCATGTCTTCGATGTAGTTTACTGGCGGATCGCTACCGTCGTGAAGGACGTTGTGGTTAGCAAGAAAATGTTTCATCCCTTTATAACTCAACATCGTGAAGGGCATGCTTGGATCGGAGGGAATACTCGGAGTAGTTAGATAGTCAAGTTCAGGTGCGAATTTCCCCATCGGGTCATCAAACCAATAGGCAAACAACATAGGACTCTTAAAAGTCTCTACGTTGGAGGGGTCGTTTCGATGCCAAGCAAAATTGACACTATCGAATTCGCCCCACCAGCCTTCTCTATTATGCCGTGGTAGATACATTTCCAGAAATGGAATTGTAGTGTTTTCCACCATAAACACCAAGGCATTCCAATCACTCAAGTCCTTCGGCTTTAATAAGTGCATAGAAACCCCTTCGCTATGTTCGATAGATGAGAATCATGTTCTACCTGTCACTAGGGAGCCTCACAACGTCGATGGGTTGTGTTGTCCTGAAGGATGGGCAGTGGTATGGATTTATCAGAGACGAGAATTTGCATGTTTTCCTAGTCGTTTACACCAGGATAGAAATCAAACCGCAGTGTGTGGTTCAAGCCTTCTTTACTGATAGAAACGAAGCCGGCCTGGATCATGTCTGTATCGAACTTCAGACCTTGCGAAACGAGGTACTCGACAAAACCTTCAGCGGGTTCCAAGTAGTGGTGTTGGCCACTCATGTTCATCTGGCAGCACTGCCCGAATGAATCTCTCAGATCTTGGAGCCGGTCTTCTACATCAATGCACGAGTCCATGGGAGACTCGTGAAGAACCACCCGCTTCAAAGAAGCAGCTTCTTCAAAGAGGGATTTGATCAGATTAGCAAAGCTGCTGAAAGCTAGGGTGTAAGTTTTGGTGTTCATGATCTTGATTCCTTTACTTGGTTTGAAAGCGGTTGATGATTTCCATCATGTCATCGTAACGGACGTAGGAGCCAGTTGAGACCTTGCCCATACCTGGCATACCGTGTTTGTCGATGACTTCAAGTCGCGTCCTGCTTTTCTTTCATAAAAGCAGGAGCCAAAAGGCTCCTGCTGTATGGTGTTTAGAGAATGGATGCCGAATCTGCGTTGTCCCAGATGTCGGTCGAGAGCAGACCTTCAGCGTAGTTCACCTGGCCGTAGGGAACAGCCAATTTGATCTGGTTTTCTTCCACCAACCACATCGTGTCGCGGCGCGTGAGGAAATGCCCCTTATTCGTGTAGAACCCGAACGTGTAGTTGGGGTCGTCAAAGCGCTTGGCGCCGGGAATGTACTTACCCTTGGAGGAAGCCCAGCGGCGCAGTTTCTCGTGCGTGGCTGGTCCCGTGCCGAAGTAAACCCCCTTGAGGCCTTCGTGCTCACCCTCGTCGGCGTGAACCACAAAAGCCACACCACGAATGGTTTCATCCGCGGCGAACTCGAAATCCATGTCACGCGGGTTTTTGAAGATCAAGGAATGGATTTCCTTGTCGTTGTGCTCACGCGTTGCGTATTGTTCGTCGTAGGGACGCATGGGTTTTTTGTCGGTAGTCAGTGGCATGATTCAGATAGAGACGTTTTGGTTGAGTTCACCCGACTTGCCGACGTATACGTCGAAGAAGCCAGACAGCGGCACGCCTTGCTCAGAGAGGTCGCGGTACATCTGGATTGTTTCCAAGCGACCGTCTGGCGTCGTCGGCGCGTAGGGAAAATAAACGACGGAGCCATCCTTACCCAACGCCATCATGGATTCAGGTCCGCCCTTGGTGGTGTGGGTATCCCACAACCCATCACTGTTTTTCTTCAAGCAGTGAAATACATACCCCTTGCCGTCGGCGAGGATGTAGGCCGCCACCAAGCTCGTGACGAACAGCGTTTCACAGATGTCCATCAGCAGGCCAGATTCGTAGCTCTCAACTTGCATGAACTGAAGGTGTTTGACGAATTGAGTGGTCGTCACACCGCAGCCACCGACAACCACAGTCCAGGCCACCACATCAGTGTCTTCGCCGGGCTTGTTGGTCTTATGAATGCTGGGGATGTCTTCCCGGGTACGCTCTGCCAGAAGACAGTCAGCATTCGCAATAACGATGGGTATGTTCATGGCGTGATGGATGCGTTTTGGATCAGCTCGCCGGTTTCGGCGTTGAACAGATCGTAGGTGTTGGGAAGAGCGTCGTTGTGGAGCGCGTAGTTGACATACTGGGTGACGACCCCGACCTTGTCTGGAGCCACCATGGGGTGGAAATTGTCAGCGACCCCGACGGTGTTGTCATCGAAAGCGATAATGAGCTTGCTACCGTCTGCTGTGATTTGCTTCCATTCCGAGCCTTCAGGAATAGTCAGAACTACGGACTTATTCTCAGGAACCAGCGCCACCAAAACAGGATTCGTGATCCCTAGGGCTGCGGCTTCCTGGGCGAATTCAACGGGGTTGATGTCGACGTCTTCATCCTCAGCATTGTCACTGGTGTAAGACTCACCCAATGCAAAAGAGTTCTCGTTAACAGCCATGGCGAGAATGACTTCACCCGCCAACGTAATGGCGGGAAACAGAATACGGCAGGCATGCCCTTCTTTGCGAGAAACCAAGAGATGGATACCGTCAGTGATGATCATGGATAACTCCTTAGAGAGAAAGTGGTTTAAAAAATCAATGTGGTGAGACTGTGTCTACTTCGCCAACAAGTTCCTCGGCGAAGATGAGTTGTAACTGAACGGTTAAGCGGTAACGCAGCCAGAATTTGTGCTTCGCTACCTGTCGCTGGTGCGTTGACCATTTGCACTCACGAATGACTCGACGAATGATCTTGGCCATGGTAGCTGACTTAATACCACTACCTATGTTCTTGATCTTCACAACATCGAATTTGTCACCGTGCTTGTGTTTGTAAAACTCAACGATGCCAGACTGCGGAATGACCATGTCGTTGATTAGCTTATAACCAAGACGTGATTGAAGCTCAATGACCTTGCGGTGAAGTGGTTTCATATCTGCTTTCGCTTTCTTTGAAGTGGTTGTCACTATACCTTGACGACATAAAAGCCCCTTCTCTCCATTACAGTAGAGAAGGGGCTCGTATAGTCGCTTTTTACGCTACCTTGAGGTTGATCTTGAAGCCACGCTTGCCGAGTTCCCAGGCGAGGAAATCAATCAAGGTGTTTCCATGGCAAGTGCTGTTGTCACCGCATTCGCAGTACAGCTTCAAAGTGTTTGTCTCTACGGCCTTGTCCGCGAGCTCCAGTAGGGCCTTCTCCAGATCGCTATCCTTGTGCCCGAGAATTGACCAGAAGTACTTGTGGTAGTCGTTTTGGCGACTCTCACCGGACTTCAGGCGCGCAACGTGGGTGGGCATCTTGAAGATCGTGGGTGCGATGATGGGAACGCAGCCAACGGATTTCGTCTGGGACAAGGTGATCTTGATGGTCATTTTCTTTGGTTCGGTTGAGAAAGAGAATTGAACTACAAAGCAGTCCAGTACATCTTGTCAGAGAAGATGTACTGGTTTCTGTCGTTGATGGCAAAGACCATAGTCTTGGTGCCAGAATCCACGAATGCCAAAACATCGAAGTGCTTGTAGCTCACCGAGTTGCGCATTTTCGTGGGTTTGGAAGGAATACGGATCTCGTACTCCTTGCCTTTCATGAGGGGCGTGACCACACGCCGGATGTCGTCGATCAGCACGTAGATCCCGCTGATGCGCCGCTGGCTGTCTTCCGATGGGGCGGAAGGCTCTGTTCCCAGGTTGGCACCCGAGAGCTCTTGCAGGAACCCCACAGCTTCCTCGTAACGATTCTTGCTGTCGAGCATTTCAGCCAGAGGTGCTTGCCGGGCAGGTAGCCCGTAGCGATTGAAAATAAGACTCAACGTCTCGTAGACCTTTTGTCCAAGATCACCACGGGTCATGGTCACGGGAGATACCTTTTGAAGTTGATGCCCCGCGCCTACAGCGCCAGAGCCAGTTGTTGTTCACTATTGAGAATACCGTCCAGGAACTTCTTGAAGTCGTCCCGCAGATAGATGTGGCGCATTTGTGCGCGGTGCTGGTCCATCCACGCTTGCTTGAATTGGCTGAAGTCCAACTTCGCCACCCAGGCCGGCATTTCTTGAAAGCTGTACTTCACACTGGGCCAGAAATCGGCCTCGGGCTTGACGTGCCCGATGAAGTAACTCATATCGTTTCCATCACTATGCCTGAAGAAACCATGCACAGCAGACAGACCATTCATGGGAGCGTAGACAATCACCCCCATCCTGGCGTATTGAAAGAGAACTTCAGGATCTTGGCGCACGGTATGGGCCAGGAAGAGTTTGGCTTCCGTGAAAGCGCGATCCATCCCGCCGTAAGCCTCGTCCGTGAAGAAGCGACGGGTGCCGGCGATGTTAACGCTCCAGCTCTTGGGCTCCAGGTGGCGGTGGATGTACCGCGGCACCTCCATTTCACGACCGTTGATGAGCATGGTACGAATTTTAGCAATCGAAGCACGTTTGGAAGTCATTGGCAGCCACCTTTCTTTAAAGAATACATGCAACTGAGACACTCATGAGATTCAAGGTCCAGTCTACAGATATAATGTATCATCCTAAAAAGTTGGAATCCTGTGAATCTATTTCACCTCTTCAGGAGTCCTTCATGGGAAAACTCTCCAATAAACTGCGCAGTGTTCAGTGCGGAACAGGCCAGCGAGCTTTAGCCTTTTACTGTCCAGCCTGCCAAGGTTACCACACTGTACCCATCGACCCAGGACCTCGTGACCATTGGACGTGGAACAACGACGTGGATAAACCCACGTTTTACCCCAGCGTGGACGTCACCTCCGGTCACTATATGCGATCGCACGTGCCAGGGAGCTCCTGCTGGTGCACCTACAACAAAGAACACCCTGAAGAAGCCGAAGACGGATTTGAGTGCTCGCGTTGTCACTCCTTCGTGAAAGACGGCATGATCAGCTATCTTCCCGACTGCACCCATGCTTTGGCAGGGCAGACCGTTCCGTTGGGAGACATTCCAGACAACGATTAAACAAGGCCGGCATTAGCGCCGGCCTTTATGTTGCTTTGACGGCATAAAGGGCCTGCTCGTTGCAAGCAGGCCCTTGTACGCTTTTACGCAGGTTCGTAGTTCGACACTTCGCCGTGCCACGGCGCCTGGGTCACATCTTTGCCTGCAAAGAAGGCATCGATGAACGTGTAGAGTGGGATTCGCCAATTCTTTCCGCGATGCGAGGGCGTGTAGCCGTAGCTTTCCAGATGGTAGCGAAAGTAGCTGTGCCCCTCGGGGTATGTCGCGATGTTCGCCATGAAGGCGTCGTGAAATGCTAGGGTTAACGAGCCGTAGTGAAAAAGCGCCTTCGTACCTGCAGGCACTAGGCGTTGCTGAGTGTCCGTGATCACTAAAGTTGTAACTTTCGTCAAGACACCGTTGGCGTCTTGAGCGAAGACCTGTCCGTTACCGGAGGGCTCCAAAATGTGGTCGTACCTGTTAGACCCCACGAACGACGCCGTCGTACCGCTACCGGATCGAGTGACCACCGGATGCGCACCGCTGCTGAGGTAGTTGGTGACGCGCAAAGACAAGTCAGATACTGGTGGTTCTGTCAAAACAAACTTCGTCCAGTAGTTGGCCTTGGTTCCAAGATACACAAAAGTCTCAACGGTGAGCATAGGCTCCAAGTCAACATAGTCGGCAATGTACGGAACCCCCAGTACTGTGCCTTCGAGCATGGTGATGCGGGTAGAGCTCGAGTCGAGAATCAACTCATGTACGCGCGTACCCAGAGTAGGCACGCTAAAACCGGCGGCAGCTTTGATGGTCAAACGGGACCGACGGATGTCGCCATGCGGAAGCGTGCCGAGCGGGCCGGGTTTTGCGTCGTAGCGTAGATATACCCGCATCTTCGTGGAACCCACGTCGATGTTGATGATCCCGCCTGCTGTAGAGTCTTGGTTGACCAATCGAGGTGTTGAGTCGATACCAGGACCGTACAGTTCGTAGTAGAGCGATGGGAACACGTAGATTCCCATCGGGTCGGCATCTGGAAACTCCACGCTGAGTTCCAGAGAGACCATCAGTTCGGGGGGAACAATGAAAGGTAGTTCCACCCCGATCCGGTCTCCAAGAGCAAGGCTCCAACTCAAGCATCACCTCCAGAGAAGCCCGTACCTTCACCCACCAGCAGTGCAGCGGTGAAGCCGCAGTCAGCGCTATTGGCTTCCACGGTTTCGGTGTAGCCACCACTGCCGTCAGCTGTGCGAATGTGTTTGTCGAAGTTGACGCAGTACGAACCAATGACTGTGCCTTCCGGCAGCTGGTCAGGCAACATGGTCTCCATCGGAGCGTTTTGCGACGCCACACCAACGCGGGTGCCGGAAAGGATATCAACAGTGGCCAAACCACCGGTGTCCAGCGCGAAGATCTTCTCCAGACCAATGGTCGAGATCTTGTTGATACCGTCCCAGTTGTAGGTCACCCGGAAGATACCATTGCCCTTTTGTGCGAGCAAGTAGTCACGGCGGTTGGCGTTGTGCATGGGCACCGGTACCAAAGCGTTGCCGTTGTCGCCGGGAATGTTCAGGATGTGCTGCGTTGCCGTGAAGTCTTCGTTCTCGTCAAGACGCTCGAGCAAAACGATACGCTTGTTGCCGTAGAAGACATACGGAATGTACTGCTGAGGTGCATCCAAGTAGTCCCACAGGTGGAAACTCACCTCGGGCTTGAAAGCAGCCAACGGCACGTTGGTCGAGCCAAACATACCGATGGTCTTCTCCGGCTGCACCACGTTCGTGAAGTGCAGGTTCCACACGTTTTGGTCTTCCACCAAGATCCAGTGGCGATAACCCAGGTACTTCACGTCACGGCTGAAGTCCTTGAGATTACCTGTCACCCCAAAGAGGTAGTTGTCCTGGTTGAACGGCGTGCCATACGGGCTCGTCGGCACCGAGGTGTACGCGCCCACGGTTTCGTGGTTGTTGCCGGCATCCGTGTCCCAAGCGAGCACGCGCCGTGGCGAGTAGCTGCTCAGGGCATTCAGGCCGTAACCCGACTGCTGGCCCGACACCGTGTAAGCGTCATCACCTGCATTGATGCGGTAGAGCATGTGGTCTTGCATCGTCGTCGCACGGCTGGTGAGCTCAGCATTGACGTCGTAGACCTCAACGCCTTCATTGATCTTGGTTTCCACCACCAGCAAGTTGCTGATGAATGTACTCTCCAGGAAGTGCTCGGGCCGCAGCCGCAAATTGGCGCTACCGATGATGTTCAGGTTTGCAGAAGGCGCACGCTCTTGTCGGTAGAACGAAGGTGCTGCCGCAAACTCTTGCCAGGTCTTGCCGAACGTGGTGGATTTGAAGACACCATTACCACCCGGCGCCCAATACACCAGTGTGTTGTTCTCAGCGGCCACCAGACACGGGGTCGAGCCCATGAAAGCGTAGTTGCGACTCGGCGTGCGCAACGCCAGCGGTTGGTTGACCGCGGTGGCTGTGTACCAGCGATAAGCTGCCGTCGCATCCTTGGCGATGAACGAGTAGTTGATGTTGGCAAACGCCGCTTCGAAGTCCTGGTCCACCGTGAGGACGGTGGTCAAGAGCGGAGAGTCGATCACCGCAGGCGGCACGTACACCCCAGCACCCACCGCGCACACTTCCCCGAAGCCGGCGTGACCGTCGAGCGTGATGGAACTGTCGACTTCGGCTTTGAACGTCACGTCTCCCGTGTTTTGACGGAACAGCAGACGGTGCACCGCGTTAGCATTTTGGAAGATCACGTGGTTGCGCAGACCCTTGCACTGCAATACGACTTGCACGGGCTTTTGCGAAGACGTGAGGTTCACTTGGCTTTCATACCAGGGTGCACGTGCCGTGCGGGTGGCCACCGAGGTGAGCACCTTCACACCGTAGGACAGGAAGTTCAGTTGAGTGCGCTCACCCGACTTGAGGAAGTAGTGGTTGAAGTCCGGCACTTCCGTTGGAGCCACAATCTCTACTACGTCCAAGTAATGGTTGGTTACAGCCACACCGCCGACCTCAGCCTTGATGTCGTCCAAGGGAAGCTGGTAAGCGCGCAGACCCATCTCAGGACGCACACCAGGACTACCCAAGAAAGAATGTGGCAAGATGCTCGCCACGTATTCACACCCAGCCACATGCCGGTAGAACACCGCGTAGGTGTTGTTGCTCACTGTGGTGGGCAGCAGTGCCGCCACGTCCACTACAGTCGCACCAGCGCGCGGTGAGACAAACGTCCAGTGCGCTTCAGGAGAAGCGGTATCGAGCACGATGCCGGAGTACTGTGCCACCGTGGCGCCCAGCGGGAAGTAATCCACCGCACCGCCATTGGTCGAGATGATTTCGATCGAGGGCGTTGCTTGACTCTTGTTGGGGTGAACATCGTACTGCTCACCAGCTTGGATGAGCAGGTGCAGCTTGTTGTCGATGTGCAGAGCGTCGAGCACTTTGAGTTGCGCCCAGGCTGTTGCTTTGAGAGAGATCATGCGCAGCG
>JACCDR011651237.1_pt1 | contig 10753 bp, 17 predicted proteins | sample 7446431 | NCBI WGS metagenome assembly JACCDR01 (sample SAMN15323443, study PRJNA562643) | freshwater metagenome | isolation source: river surface water | place: USA:Blue River Watershed | collected 2017-08-17 | reverse complement strand
GTGCCGTCGACCTCGCCGACGCACTCGGCGAGGTAGACGTTGCAGGGGCGCTCGGTCTGCCAGCCGTTCCTGTAGCGGGCGATGATCTCGGCGGCGGCTTCGGTCGGGGTCATGTCGATCTCCTAAGTTTCCAGCCTAGTACTACACCATGACCTAGTACCTGTCAAGGCTTCCAGCTGCGACCCACGCCCTTCGCCTTGGTGTAGTACCAGTTGGTCGTGAGCTCGGCGGCCATAGGGCACCCCTCCATCCAGCCGGGGATGCGCTTCATCTCGGTGCCCAGCCACTGGCCGGCCTCGTCGACGCGCTCCTCGTCACACTCGGCGATGATCTCGTCGTGCGTGTGGCCGATCACGTCGCCCGGCCTCTCGGCCCAGACCTCGCGGCCCGCGCTGTCCAGCAGCGGGGCGGGCGACAGCACCTCGAGCGCCTCGCGCAGCCGCGCTCCGGCGGTGCCCTGCGTCGCGTTCTCCGCCAGCGTGCCGTACCAGAGGCCGCGCACCTCTTCGCCGCGCCGGTAGATGAAGCCCTCTTTGGTCTCCATCTCGCCGCGCGCGTTCTCGACCTCGCGCTTCGACCACTTGACGCCGGGGTAGGCAATCGGCCTGCCGTCGGGCAGGGTCATGAACACCGTGCGCATGTAGCCGGGGTCGTAGGTGAAGGCCACCCGACCGGCGGAGAACACCGAGCCGGGGCTCTCGAGCGCGTTCTGGAACGCCTCCCAGAGCTCGTCCCAGAAGCGGCGCGCCCACTTGTTGTTGTCCCGCCAGCGCTTCACGATCCGCTCGGCCTCGGCGTCGCTCAGGCTCATGCCGTAGTTGGCGGCCATCGCCTGCAGCGCGCCCTTGGCACCGCCGAACCCGAGCGAGAGGACGGCCACCTTGCCACCCTGCCGGCTCTCGCCGGCGGCGACATCACCCGCCTGATGCCGCGCCCAGAGCTCCTTCATGTCGACGCCGTCGATCCCGGCGGCCTCGCGGACGTAGATGTCGGGCTGCGTGGGATCGGCGTCGCTGGCAAAGAACACGTCCAGCACCTCGCGCGCGCCACGGGTGTTGGCCAGCCACGGCAGGACGCGCGCCTCGATGGCCGACCAGTCGCCCCAGAGGAACGTGCGTCTAGCCGGCGCGGCGATGGCCGGGCGGATCATCTGCGAGAGGGGCTTGCCGGCGTCGCCGAACTGGGCCTCAAACTTGGCTAGATTACCCACGGGGAGCCTCCTTGATGTTGAGCTTGCGCCAGTCACGCAGCTGCCGCTCGGCACGCTGCACCTCGACGGCGTTCTCGTAGGTCTTCACCTTCTCGAGGCGGGCCTTCGCCTCGCGCAGCACCCTCGCGAAATCAGAGCTCGATGCCGGAGATGGCTTCGATGGCAGCAGCTTCATTCTTCAGCGCCTTTCTTGTGAGGTTGTGGACCTGCACTCCACGAGACGAGAACCGGCCCGTCTGCTGGGCGCCGTTGAACACGTACTGGCCGGGCAGGCGGTCGTCGGGCGTCAGCATCGGCAGCATCTTGGCGAACTTCTTGGGCGTGGCTGAAGCCCCATACTCCTTGACCTCGAGCACCTGCAGGACCGCGAACTCCTCGTCGGTCAGACCGGCCTCCTTGTCGACCCGCTCGAGGTAAGGGATCAGCTGCTCGACGCGCTTGCGGTCGAGGCTGATCTTGTCGACAACCTCGATCCCCTCGTCTTCCTTGTACGTGCGGGCGAGGATCGCCTGCGCCTCACGGTGGCCGTCGAGGGCGTTGGCCACCCACTGCGCCAACGCGGTGTGCTGGTTGACCGTCCTGATCCCGGTAATCTCGACGGTCTTGTTCGGGCGGCCCGTCTCGGGGTTGATCACGCTGCCGACCGTCTGGCTGTAGCCGGTCAGCTGCTGTATGCGCTCGTCGACCGAGGCCATGTACTCATTGGCCAGCGCGGCGGCGCGCTCGACGTAGTGGCGGTCGATGGGCAGGCCCCGGTCGTTGATGACCTCGCTCGTCCAGAACTGCTCCCACTCCCAGTCCCAGAGCGGGCGGGTCTTCAGGAACACGTCGCGCAGAGCGACGATGTCCTGTTCCCCGTACGCGCAAAAGGTCTTCCACTCTTCGGGGTGCGACTGCGGCGTGCCGCCGTCGGCCACGCAGAAGAGCTGGATCAGATGCTCGCCGTCGGGCAGCTTGCCTGATCCGCCGACCGCCTTGTGGGCGAGGTCGAGCTTGCCCGGCAGGTTCGCCGCGCTCGACTGCGCCATCGCGTCCAGTATGATCCGCACGGGCATGACATCCCGGCGGCTGGGTGCGACCATGCCCCGGTTGCAGACGTGCCGGTCGAAGGCGCTGTTGAACGCCACGAACCACGCCTCGCCGCGCAGTGCGCGGGCCATGAAGTCCAAGAGATCGCGCGGCGCGTCGGCCCAGCGCAGGCTCTTGTCGAAGTCGGTCAGCTCCCACACCCGTACCGGCCCGTTGCCGATGGCGTACTGGAACATGATGACCTTCGAGCTGGCGGCGTAGCGCTTGACGCTGGTCGTGGTGATGTCGCCCCAGCGGGGGTCGGTCAGACCAGACAGCGCGCGGGTCTCGGTGTCGAAGAAACAGAAGTCGTTCGGGTCGGTGGATAGGGGCTTCATGTCAGTGTCTTTCCAAAACGTAGGCGGCGATATTTCCCCACCATGGCGAAACCTGCGTCCTCCATCTGCTTGCGCGTCAAGGTTCGCGGGCCCCGCTTTCTCCCCATCATGACGCCGTCAGCGCTGACGAAGGTAGCTTCAGCGGCGGTGTACCCTAAGAACTCCCATCCAGCTGCGCGGTATATCGCGCCGGTGTGCCCCTGCCACTCGTCCGCGTAGGTCAGCAGTCTCTTGAACCGCCCATCTGCAGAGATGGCGTCGATGGATCGAGCTAGAAGAAACGACGCCGAGTTGCGCGGCGCGGCGGGTACGCACACAAGCCGTGACAGCGCCAGCACCTCGCGCCAGTCTCCATCCCAGTTAGCCACCGCTGCGGTCTTCGTGGGCGGTATCCACCACGCGCCGCCGATCAGGGCGTCGTCGTAGAACAGACCGTGTCGGAACGTGGCAGTGTTGGCTCCGCCTTTCGCGTAGTGGTTAGCTGCCACGAGACCCCGCAGACTGCCGAGCGGTATGGTTTCAACCCTCGCGCGGTGCTTTTTCAGATTGTCGCCCGGGTGCTTCATGTCAGCCACCGATGCCGAGGCCGACGGTCGCGACGGCCAGCATCTCGACGCTGGCCTGCCGGCTGCCGGGGTAGAAGTCGCCCGCCGCCGGCTCCACGCGGTAGCAGTGGACGCGATCCTTGGGCGCGGCGGTCGCCATCGCGCGGCTCATGACCTCGAGCGCACGCACCTCGATGTGCGTCTCGATCTGCTTGTTGGTCAGGCCCTCGGCGGCGCTCTTCGCGATCTGCCGCCCGTCAATCAATACAGAGGCCGAACACGCGACCAGCGCGTTGCGGCGCAGGAGCTCGTCGAGCAGCTGCTCGGTGGTGGCCAGCGCGATGCTGTTCTTGATGGTCATGGGGTTCTCCTGTCGAGTGCGGGCGGGGCCGTAGCCCCGCCCGGGTGTCAAACGAAGTTGGCCTTGACGGCCCACATCGCGGCCTGCTCGTAGTTGGTCAGGGCGATGCTGCGCGCGCGGTTGTTCGGCACGACCTCTTCCAAGTACCGCATCAGCTCTTCAGTGCGGCGCTTGATCTCGGCCACAACCTCAGACCCTGAGGGGTTGAAGGCGGGTAGCGTGGTTGGTTCGTCCATAGCGATCTCCGGTGTCTAAGGGTTTCGGGTGGGCGGGGCCGTAGCCCCGCCCGATTGGCTCAGCGCCGACGACGACGCGCGGCGGTCTCAGGCTCGGCGGCCTTGACAGGTTCCGGCTCGGGCGCCTGTTCAGGCGTGTCGTCCAGCTCTGCCTCCTCACCGACCTCCTCCGGGCCGTTCATGCCGATGAACTCGACGATCTCCATGACAGGCGTGTAGGTCTTGCCCCACTGCTTGTGCATGTAATGATCGTTGTCGAGCGCGACCACAGGAACGATGTTCTCGGGGTCTTCGTCGATCTGCAGGATCACCTGATCGAGCACCGCCTTCAGCATGCGCAGGCCGCCGTCCGACGTGGTCGAATAGACGAGCTCGGTGCCTTTGTGCGGGCCGGTCAGAACCTTCATCTCGACGACGCGCAGATCGCGCCAGTCCCAGCCGGTGTCCTTCATCGTGTGCTTGGGCGGCAGCGGCGCGCCCAGCGGCACGAGGAACTCGCCGACCAGCTCATTCTTCTTCTTGTCCTTCTTGTCGTAGTCGGTCCAGCTCGAGTAGCCGGACTTCACCGACAGCGGGTTGATCGCCACCTCGGTGCCTTTGGCGAGCTCGGTATTGTCCTGACCGAACACCCACGAGCCGTCCTGCAGGAACTTCACGAAGCCCTTGGAGCCCGAGGGCAGCGGGGCGGAGACCGCCGCGAGGTTGGCCCGGAGGGCCTGCGCGGCAGCGAGCGCGCCTGCCGAGGCGCGGGTGGTAACGTCGTTTGCCATTCTATCGTCCTTTATCTTCAGTTTGCTAATCGGGCTTGCACCGACCCCGTTACCCGCGCAGATGCGCGAGCTTCTCTCCCAGCTGCGTGGCCACATCGACCTCGCTCTGGTGTTCCTTGACACGCCCGGTCTGACGGACGAGCGTCGTGCCGCTGGGCGGCGGCACCTTGGCCCAGTCTTCAGGCATCTTTTTGCCCTTCTCGCCGAGCGCGTCTTCCATTTTCTTGGGCGTGACCAGCTTGCTCGGCGCGACCACGTCGAGGTTCACGCCCCGGTTCTTGGCGATCTTCATGAGATCCCCGGTCGGCTCGTCCCAGCTCCGCGCGCCCGGTTTCTTGTCCTTCAGCACCCAGCCAGCCTCGCGCAGGTGGCCACGGTAGCGTTCGTCTTCCTCAGCCAGACGGTGCGCCCGGGCGAATACCTCGGAGGCGTACGCCTCGGCGATCTCGGCCAGCTCCAACAGGTCGGGCAACATCTCGATGAAGGTCGGCTCGTTGCCGAACGCCTCATCAGGCCGCAGCGGCGGCCCATCTTCCACGGCCTCGGCCTCATCGGTTTTGCGGGCGGCGAGCTTCTGCGCCAGCTGGATCGCGGGGTCCACGTGCAGCGGGCAGACCGCCATGCAGCGGGCGTACTTGCAGTGCGGGCCCTTGGCCATGCGCGCGCCGGGCAGGCCGATCTTGGCCTCCTCGATGGCGGCGATCAGCTCGATGCGGAACTGCTCGAGCTCCTCGTACGAGGTCTCCCAGACATCCGGCGCATCGTCGCGCGCCGGCTGCATGATCGCGAGCTCGATGTAGCGCGCGCCGGCGAAGACCTCCGGGTGGCTGTGCATCGCGGCGCGGGCGTAGAACATGAGCTGGGGGTTCATCTCGGCGGGTACGCCCCAGAAGCCGAACTTCCAGTCCCATACGCCGGCGGTCTCGCCGCAGCGCCAGATGATGTCGGCGGTGCCGTAGGCGCCGGGGATACCGGGCATCTCGCACGAACGCTCGACGATATAGCCGAACTCGCTGCCTTCGCGCGCCTCGGTCTCGTCCATGTAGTCGAGGAAGGCGTCGAGCGCAGGCTGGCCGAGGCGGTCCCAGTCATCTTCATCGATGGTGTGGGTCCAGCCATCCTTGTGCGTGAACTCGAACGGCAGGATCGAGTAGGGATCGAGCTCCGGCTCGAGCAGGACGCGGGTCATCAGCTCGTGGAGGACGGTGCCCTCGCGTGCGGCGGGGCTCCCCTTTTCGTCCTTCGGGACCAGCTTCTCGAGCGAGTAGCTGGCGGGGCAGGCGAGGCGGCGCCCGGCGGTCGAACCGCCGACGAGGTCGCTGTGCTCGGTCGGTACGTGAATGTCGTCGTTCATCGGTTGCTCCTGTGCGCGGGTATCAGGCTGCGGCCTTCGTCACCAGATCGGCGACGACGTCGGACATGGTTTCCTTCCGCGCGGCGGCCAAGCTCTTCAGCTTCGACTGCTCTGCGGGCCTGAGGTAGACCTTGACCTGCCGTTTCTTCTCGTCGGTTTCCGACATTGCCATCTCCCCTTTCGGTGTGGTACTTAGTACCTACCACACATCGCATGAGGAGCGCAAGTACCATGCTTGAGAAAAGCGTCGAAGACTACCTGAAGGCAGCGGTCGAGAAGCGGGGCGGGCTGTGCATCAAGCTGAACCCCTCAGGCTACAAGGGGATACCCGACCGGCTGGTCCTCCTGCCCGGCGGGGTGCTTGGGTTCGTGGAAGTGAAGCGTCCGCGCGGCGGGCGGGTGGCTGGGCTGCAGTTGCTGTGGCAGGCCAAGCTCTTGGAACTGGGCTTCACATCCGTGATCCTGAAGTCCCGCGAGGAAGTCGACGAGCTACTCGCGAGCGCAGGCCGCGTCGATCAGGATGACCAGCTGAGCGGCTGACACCGCCAGCGCGTCGTCGAGGGTGCGCGCCACGTCGGATGCCACCTTGTTCCGCGTCTCGCGGGTCTCATCGCAGACGACCTGAACCGCCGACGTCGTCGGCGGCGGTTCAGTTGGTGTTGGGGTTGCGGCCAAGCATCCGGCCACGAAGAGCGGCAGGATCATCGCCCATAGCTTTAGCATCGCGGTTCATCCTGTCTTTCAGCAGCGCCTCGAGGGCCTTGGCCTTCAGCTCGGCGTCGAGCCGTGCGTTCTCGATCAGCGCCGCCTCGTAGTCCCGCGCGAGTTTCCACTCGCGCAGGTACTCGAAGAGGCGCTTGAAGAAGGCTCCGAAGAACCCGCCCCACATGTCAGGCCGCCGGCTTGTTCGGGACGAAGTAGACGAGGAACGGCGCGGCGATCATGGCGATGGCCTGCTGCACCTCAGGCGTCAGGAACGACAGGCTGATGCCGAAGAAGCCCAGCAGCCCGATGGCGGCGGACAGGAAGGCGACGAGCGCCTTGTCGAGGGTGGTGACCATTTCGTTCTCCTTTGGTTCTGCGCCGGGGCGCGTTCAAATCTTCTGGCTGTTCGGGTATTTCTTCGAGAGATTGAGCCGGTTGGCGTCCTTGTAGTCGAACACCGGCATGCCCCCTTTCGCAGTGGCGCCCTCGCGGGCGAGGCCCTTGTACGCGGTGCCCTTGCTGGCGTTGATCACGCTCTTGCCGATTGCGTCGCGCACGCGCTGTTGCTTCGCGGACAGGGTCGGCTTCACGAACTTGGCGCTCGTGCTGTTGCCCGACCCGACGCCGATGCGCTTGTTGGTCGACGGGTTCGGGGCCTTGGCGTTCCCCATCTTACGTGAGCCGGTGCCGGCCATGCGCTACCTCGTTGCCTGCCAGTGCATCCCGTCCGCCATCCGCTCATCGGCTGACGATCCGTTGCCGTTCCAGTCTCCGCCCCAGAGCCATCCCTCTTTCTTGAAGGCGGCCAGCACTTCAGGGAACTCCGCGAAGCGTGGCGTCTTATCGTACATCCCGTTGCGCGCGGGATCAAGGTCGATGGCGCAGCCGTAGCTGTGCATCGACAGGCGGTTGCCGCCGCGCATCAGACGGTACTGGACCACGCCGCCGAAGATTGAGACGCCCCAGTGATCGAGGGTCTCCTGCTTGTGCTTGGCCGCGACCAGAAGATTTCCCAGTACGCGGGAAAGCGACTGGGCGCAGTGCTTGTGGACGCGGATCGCCTTGATCGGGATGTCGGCGTAGGTCATGCGGAAGGCCGGGGCGATCCGCACGATGTTCTCACGCTCCCACGTCGAGGACATCTTGGTGCGGTCGCGCCCCATCGGGTTGCCGTAGACCGACTTCCCGCTCAGAACCTCCGCTTGGGTGGGCCACTGGTTCATTCCTTGTCCGCCTTATGCCTGAGCTCCGCCTTGATCTCGGCGATGGTGCTGGTCACGTTCGCGAGCTGCGCCTTGATCTCGGCGAGCGCGCTGACAATCGCGATGTCTTGGCTTCTGCGCTGATCGAGGTGGGTCTCCAGTTGGATGATCCGCTCCTGCACACGCTTTAGTTCCTCACCCAGAGCGCTCACCCTTGACACCGTTCTCTCCCGCCATGCGATGTATGCCACAACCGCAGCGATAGTCGCAAGCAGCCAGTTGCCAAACTTGGTGAGAAGTTCCTCGACGCTCATGCGCTATAGCTCCGCGTCCGCCGTCCAAGTCTCTTCGTAAAGCCCCACAGTAGGCCCCGTGTTTGCGATACGGTAGGTGCTGAAGCCCTCCGCTGTGAGGTTCTGTATTGCGCCAAGCGCGGTGGGGAAGGAGACGTTGGCGATGTTCGTTCGCACAACCGTAGGGGCTACCCGCATGGCTACCGTGTAGTTAACCCGCATTGACTGCCCCACACCATTCGCCACGTACCCGTCAAACCTCACAGACCCCGTGGCATAAAACCGCAGGCACTCGTTCGTCACGGTCGCCAAGTCGTCTTCGATGTAGTTGTCGGCCATCCCGGAGACGTGCGCGCCAGTGAGTACGTGGACGCCCCAGAGGTCGACGTTGATCGTTTGAATACCCAGCGCCAGCGATCCGTTCGAGGTGTCGAACACGACGTTCAGGTAGTCGTTTCCGCTCGTACCTCGGGTCTTGCCGGTGATCGAGGGCACCGCGAAGGTAACCGCGAACTGCTGCCACGACCCGGTCAGGGTGACCACCTGTGCGGCGCTGTTGACATCCGCTGACGGCGAGCCGCCGGTCCCGAAATTCTGGATCAGCCTGACGCTGAGGTTGCCCGCGCCGCTGGCGCGCTTGGCCCAGAACAGGACAGTGATCGTCTCTCCGGCGTAAGACGCGACATCCTCGATGCGCTGCTGGATTGACGCGAAGTTGGCCGCCGACTGGCCCGAAACCGCCTGCCTCAGGAAGAAGCGCGGCGTGTTCTTACCGAGCTTGTCGCCCACCGCGAAGGCCTGCTGGCTCGTGGTGACGGTACCCCCCGTGAAGACGTGCGCCCAGCGGTCGACGGAGCCGTAACCGCTGACACCGCTTGTAGTGGCGCGCTGCCACAGGCGGAAGTTGCCGTTGATGATCTTGTCCGTCGTGCGATAGAGCGACGGGTCCGACGCGAGGATCGCGGCGATGTTCGCAGCGACGGTGTTGATCGTCGCGATGTTCGTCGCGGCGGTGTTCACATTGGTGATGGACCCCGCGACCGTGTTCACGTTCGCGATGGCGGCGGCGACCGTGTTCACGTTCGCGATGGCGGCGGCGACCGTGTTCACATCGGCGACGTTCGTCGCCACGGTGTTGACGTTCGCGAGCGATCCGTTCACCGCCGAGATGGCGGCGTTCGCGGCGGCGACAGTCGCCACCGCAGCGATGTTCGTGGCGACCGTGTTGATCGGGGTCAGGTTGGCGTTGACGTTCTGGATCGCCGTGAGGTTCGCGGTCAGCGCGACGATCTCGTCCTCGAGCGCGACCAGCGCGGTGACGTTCGCGATCAGGGTCTCGACGTCGCCGGGGTCGAAAGCCGACACCGTGACCGCGCGGAGCGAGCGCTCGTAGAGCTGGCGCGCGATGGCGGTCAGCTTGTCGAGGGCGTCCTCTACTTCCTGCAGAGTGATCGACGACTGCGAGCTGAAGGGGCGATCCTGTGACCGGCTGACGTCAGGCAGAATGATCAGCTGCGTCCCAGTCGGCGGGGCGACCAGCATCGTGATGGTCCCGCCCGTGGCTGGGAACGCGCCGCCGGTCGGCGCGACGGTGTAGTTGGTGGTCAGGGTTTGCAGCGTCTCGACGCCAAGGCTGTCGCGGAGGAAGACCAGAAGCTCGTCGGCGGCGAAGACCGTCATCCCGTAGCTGAAGACAGTCGTCACCCCGTTCCCGTTGTACGGGCCGGCGACCAGCGGTTCGGTTTCCGAGACAGTCATGCCTTACTCCCTACGGCCCATGATGAACTCGATGGGCGCCACGTCTTCACCTTCGCTCATCCGCCAGAGGCCGTCGATGACCCGGTTTGCCTGCGCCGAGGGGAGCCCCGTCGCCGCGCCTACTGCGTTAGATACCGCTTTCAGCAGGGCCGCGTCAACTTCGCCCTGCTGGAATTGCGTCAACGGACGCACAAAAATGGTATCCATCGCGCTGCCGTAGGCACCGCCCGGCTCGAAGCCCGAGAGTGCGGACCCGATGTCGCGGATGATCGGCATCGTCGACATGATCGACAGCGTCGTTTCCTTGGCGAGGAAGGTGGCCCAGTCCTCATCGTCTTCGTCGTCGCCGGGCAGCGTGCCCTTGATCGCGTTGTACAGGATCGCCTCGAGCGTGAAGAGGAGCGTCATGTCGAACGCGGTCGAGAAGGCTGCGATCCCCGACTTCAGGTTGAAGCCGTCAATCTCCGCCCCACCCCGCCGCACACGCTCGTACGCGATGTTCCCCTTGGCGAACATGTACGATCCCAGCGCCGTGAACAGGCGGACGAAGCCCGACTGCCGCATGCTTTGGCCGAGGGTGCCCCGCTCGAAGGCCGAGCGGTCGCCCTGCAGACCAGAGGCCTGCGCGCGGGCGACCATGCGGTCGGCTTCGTGGATCGCGGCGTCATCGGTCTTGCCCGCCTCGACCGCATTGTTGTAGGCCGCCAGCCACGTCGGCATGTCGATCCCGTAGAACTGAACCTTGGTCATCAGCCAGAAGCCGAACACCCCGACCATGTGCTGCACGCGCGAGACGCCGCCCTCGAACGGGGTGCGGGTCATCTCGTTCTGCATGTCGAGGATGTCCTTGTGGAAGGTCGTCTCCCGCTCACGCATGAAGGCCGACCGCTCCTTGACCAGCGCGATCCACTTC
>JACCDR010136601.1_pt1 | contig 10754 bp, 13 predicted proteins | sample 7446431 | NCBI WGS metagenome assembly JACCDR01 (sample SAMN15323443, study PRJNA562643) | freshwater metagenome | isolation source: river surface water | place: USA:Blue River Watershed | collected 2017-08-17 | reverse complement strand
TGTTCACCTCCAGAAAATTAACGAATATTCCAGCGATCGACACGATGGAAATCCAAACGTAAGTGATCAGGTTGTAATCCGTGGGGTCTTTTTCCATTTTTGTATTAAAAAATAAGACTAAGGTTGTGTGCGATTTCATCGCATCCTGCGTCATTAGGATGAATTGTGTCACTCAGTAAAGACGTATCATTTCTCATTAAAGACAACCCATCTATTAAATACAAATTACTATCTGGCAATGATTCGTTGTATGACTCAGTTATTTTTCCCCTATAATCTGATATTGGTATTGCCTTAACATTTGGCGTGTAAATTGGGGTAATCAAATAAAGTTTTGCGCTAGCTTTCATTGCCCTAAAGTTATTTATAAATCCTTTATAAGAAGACTTGAACGTATCTAAATCTATTTGTTGATCGAAATCATTGTACCCTGACAAATAACAAAATACATCACTATCTATTCCGCCTATTGCACTTCCATCCGACGCAACCGTTATTCTCGAACCATAACCCTCATTAATTAGTGATCGCCCCATAATTTCTGATAATTTAAAGGGCCATGAATTGCTTATATTACTTGCTAATGAACCGTGCGTTATACTATCCCCAACAGTAACTATTTTATTATTTTTCCAGCCATAACCAGGATGAAATGATGCCCCAGATTGCAATTTTATTCCTGTCAAATCCAATCCAGCCCGATATGGAAAAATAAGCTCTATATGTCTTTGTAATTTTCCTAAAAAAGAAACCGAAACACTTTCGGCGCTTGTTTGGTTCGCAGCAGCGGAAGTTGTAAATGTTTTATATACAAACCCGTTGACGCGGATAACACCTATTGAGTTTTTAGGGCTTGTTTGCGTCAATAGGTTATTATAAAAAACTTCAAATTGTAAATATTCTGCATCCGTTAAAAAACTTACCTTAGCGCCCGGCGCACAATTTTCATATCCACGACCATCGATGATGGAACGACCGAACCGTAATCTTATTTCCGATTGTTCCGATATAAACCTGTAATTTGATAGTGATAAACTTGCATGATTTGGTGCGTAGGTATCATACAAAACCGACCCGCTTCAGGGCGGACTTATCGATAACGGCAAAAGCAATTCTAAGCAGCACGATTCAACGCCAACAAAGTCATTAGCTGATGTTGTTTGAGCGACCAGTTTTATAGATTTATCAACAGACGTATCAACAGTAAGTATATCCAATGCTGTTTGCGCGCTGGTGTACTTTTGCTTTGCGCTTTGTTTTGCTGACGTCTTGTTGGTTAAATTAACACCTATCGTATTTGATGTTGAAGTCGTTGGCGTTGATGAAAGTACTAATGAAGAATCAAAATATACCTTCAAGTTTTTTGTATTTGCGCTATTTCGGTAATTCCATACAGGGGAAACGTCAACCTGACCAGAGTTACCAAGAATTCCGCCAAGAACTGGGAATTCAATAAGGGTAATGTCGGTGTTTAGCGTTGTTGCATAGGCTCCAGGGCCAGTGGTAACAAATCCTGTTGGACTGGCCGGGGCCATTGGTATCCCAGAAGTATACGTGTTGTTATATATTGTTCCGACAGTTGTTGATGACATAACACAATAATATCTTCCTGCAACAGACCCTGAAAATATTGCATTTGATGGGAAGTATAGGTATATCCCGGCGCTATAAGTATCGTTTAAATCGATGCTTAGGGTAAGCGCTCCGTTGTTCCCAACAGACCCTGGAGGCGCGATAAAAACAGGAGTGGAAAAACCGAAGGACAATTTGTTACCTCCGATTGGTTTCCAATTTATTCCATCACTTACCATTTCTATCGAATAGTCAGTTAGGAAAAATTTCTTCCCGTTGTTTTCTGCCGCGTTCGGCCGATCTATCCAAGATCGTTTGATTAACTCGCCAGAGTTTGGTCTAGATATTCCTGACATAATCACCACTCCCTCGCGGTAAACGTTTGCCCGGTCGTCGCACCAATAATGCTGATCGCATCGGTCGTCACCGCCGAGTCGTAAAGCGCGCTTCCGCCCGCTTCGATTTTGAACGACGGACTGGATTGTACCGAGGCGACGCCGGTTTCGTTGAACCACAGATCGCCGCTTGACGTGTTTTGGATTTCCCAGCCCTTCCGATTGGAATTGGCCGGCATAAGTTCTTGCGCCGTGCCGCCGGCGGTGATCGATCCCGAGCGATTGGTTTTGGTGGTTCTTACAGTCATGTTTGTTCCTTGTTATTTCAGGTCGGCTTGGGTCAGCAGCGTGTAGCTGAATCGATCGCCGTAGATGTCAGCCGAGGCGTCGACCAGCGCCATCACTTCGTCGAAATGCGCCTTGTCGGCGAACACCTGGCAGCCGGCCGACCATCGGTCGACTCTTTGCGTGTAGCCATTGATTGCCGAGTGATGCAGATTGATGCCGAAATAGCCGGTGTCTTCCGGCAGTCCCGATTCCAGCGTGCCGTTGCGGTTGGCGTCGCGATACACCGTCATCAAGCCGCGCTGCACCAAGGCCCGGTACTTTCCGCGATGCGCGCCGATTTGCCAGCATTGCGGATAATGCCCCGGCTTCAGCATCGCCGTGCCGCGCACGTTGATCGGGTGCAAACGGTAATAGGTGCCTGGGTCGGTGGTGATCGGGTAGGTTTTCAGAATGGTCTTGCCGTCGGCGTCGTCGTACATTACCGCCAGCGCGTCGTTAAACGTGTTGGCCTGGGTGTCGTCGGCGCGAATTCCGATCAAATTCAAATTCAAATGACCGGAAAAATAGGGCGCGTCCCTGCGCTTCAACGCTCCCTTTAATCGCTGGATCGTAATGCCTGGCATCATGGTCTGGCTCCTGCTTTCAGTGTGTAAGACCATCCGGCGGTCAGGCCGTCGCCGGTCAGATTGATGTTCAATTTGTAATAGGCACCGGCCACCAAATCAACGGTGTTTTCCAGCAAAAAACGGTAATTGCCTTGGCTGTTTAGAACGTAATCGAACGCCATTGGCCAGGTTTGACCGGCGACCGGATTGTCGTCCAGGTCGGTCAACGTGCCTTCGACCAGAGCGTCATTGATGTATTCGCCGGTCAGCTCGTTACGAACGCCCAGGCAGTACACCACGTTGTCGTTGCCGACGATCAGAGTGTTAGTCGATAACATCGTTCACCACGATTTCGGCGTTGACCGCCGGTTTGATTTCAATGATGCCTGCCAGCCAGCCTTGGTTTTTGCGCATTTTGATTTGCGCTGGCGGGATTATTTCAACGGCGTTTAATTGTCCTTCGATGCTGACTTTCGCATCGATGTCCGAGTCGTCCTGAATTTCTTCGGCCAGCAGCAGCCCGGTCACCAAGGCTTGCGCGAAAATCTCGGCGTGATCCGGCGTTGGCGTCGCGTTCATTTGTCCGTGAATGTCCGGCCAGCGGACGATGCCGTTCGCGATCAATGTGTCGTTGTTTGCGATGCCGACCAGCGTTCCGGTCACCGGGTTTTCGATCCAAATGTCGGCCGTATCCGGGAAGGTTTCCGGCGCCGACAACAAGCCGGCAATCAAATTTTGAGCAATTATTTCGGCGGAATCGGCGGCCGGCGCGGCCGAGGCATTGGCTTGAATGCTGACTTTTGCCTCGCTGATCATCGAGTCTTGCGGTCCGGAGGCGTTCATCACGCCGACAATGTCCGGCCAGCGGACGATGCCCGTAATGTTGGCCTGCGCGGTTGGCTCGACGGCGTTCAGGGTGCCGACCACGCTTACCTGGCCTTGGCTGATCATCGCGTATTGCGGCTCTATCCCCACCAGGTTGCCGGTGGCATGCCGCACCGCGAACGCGATGCACTGATCTTGCGGTTCCTGGCCGACCAGATTGCCGGTGACGATCGCCTTTGCGGCTGCCGAGCAACTGTCGGGCGCTGGCGGAATGCCATTCAATGTCGCTGTGATTAGGCTCTTGGCAACGATCACGGCAGTATCTTCCAGCAAACCGATCATCGCCAAATCGCCGGACGCGATGGCTTGGGCCAAAGCGCTCATGGTGTCGGACGGGTCGATGGCATTGACCGTGCTTTGCACTTGCGCATCGGCGTCGATGACCGACGAATCGGCCAGGTCTTCCGTGGCCGACAGTGTTCCGCCGATTTGTACCGACGCCGTGGCAACGCACGAATCGGCCGGGCCGGTGGCCAGCAAGGAACCGACCCGGTTGCCGCTGCTGCTGACAAAGGCTTGGGCGATCATCGTATCGGCCGGGCCGGTGGCCAACAGATTGCCGATGACTTTGGTTTGTCCCGAAGCCCAAAAAGTGTCCGGCGCCGAAGGGCTCGCCGTCAAAACGCCGGACACGAGCGCTGAAGCCAAACAAATCATGTCGTCGGTGCTGGAGTCGGCTGAGTATTCGATGGCCATCACATCGCCGGCCACGGTCACGCCGGCTTGGGACACCGAATAATCCGGTTCCTCGCTGCCGATCAGCGTCGCCTGACGGCCGATCATAGGCTCGTCGACGAAATAATAATCGAACAGCGCGGTAAACGCCGGATTGGTGCCGGCTGTGCCGGCCCACAGACCGGCGTTGGCGACGGTCAGCGTATGGTTGAATGTGACGAGTTGCGTCCAGGTCGTGCCGTTGGCCGAATACCAGAAAGTCCAAACGTTGCCGACACGTTGCACGTGCAAATAGATCGGCGTCGTCAGACCGTTGATGATCTGATTCAACCGCGTGGTCGGCGTGCCGGCGACAAAGCTGGCGCAAAAAGCGCGAATCTTGCTGCCGTCGGAAAAAAAGTCGAACCTGATGAAATTGTTGTGATCCTGCTCGACAATGATGCCCGCCGACTGGTATTGGATCGTCATCGGCGAGTCGATTTTAGTCGACAGTTCAAAGTCGGTATTGCCGGACAACTGCGTGATGCGCGGCGCATTCAGCGCCCCCGTCCAAAGGTCGTGGGCCGCGCCGGCTGGAATTCCGATCGATGCCTGATTGCCGTTGGAGTCCGCCGAGCAATTGCCCAGCGGATCGTAAAAGCTCCAGGCCGAATCCAGCGCCATCCGATGGTCCTATTGAAAAGCGTCCGACTTCATCGTCGACGCGGTCTTGGTGACAAACGTCAGGGTCGCCGAGTTGCCTAGGTCGCCGTTGGCGTTGGCGCTTTGGACCCGGTAGTAATAGACCCGGTTCGGTGTCAGCCCGGTCAAGGTCCGGCTGTGGCTGGTCACCAGCGTGGTGGCTTCGCTGGTCGACGTCAGGCTGCGATTGGGCGAATACAACACCTTGCTGGTCGCGGCCACGTTGGTCGTCCAGGTCACCGTGGCCGAAGTGGCTTGCCGGCTCACCGCCACATTGCTGATGATCGGTTCGGCCAATTGCGCGGCGGTGGTGAACGATGGCAGCGACGTGGCAGTCGCCGGGAAATCACCGACGTTGCCGGCAGCATCCTGGGAACTGAGTTTGTATGTGTACGGCGTCGAAGGCGTCAGGTCGGTAATTTTCAACGTGTGCTGAGTGACCGATTCGTCGACGAATTTGGACACCCCGGCTGGATTGGCCGACCAATAGTATTTGACCCGACTGGTCGAATTTTCGTTGGTCGTCCAGGTAAAGGTTGCCGTGGTCGACGTGACCGCGACTTGCGGATTGCTTAGTACCGGCTTGGTGGTGTCGGCCGACGTGGTCGCAAACGTCAGGTTGCCGCTGCTGCCGGTGTTGTTGGCCGCGTCCTTCGACTGCACTCGGTAGTTATAGGTGGTCCCTTGCGCCAAGCCGGTCAAGGTCAAACTGTGGCTCGTCACCCGCGTCGCATCGGCGGCGTTGGTGCCGTAGCCGGTCGTCAGACCGTAATTGACCGTGCTGTCCGAATCTTCGTTGGTGGTCCACGTAATCGTCGCCGTGCTGTTGTCGACGTTGATCGCCTGCACGTTGCTGATGACCGGCGGCGTGGTGTCCGAAGGCGGCGGTGCCGTGCTGCCCGGCGGCGCGACCAGATCGTAGCCGTCGTTGGCGCCCACGGTGGTTTTGGCCAGCTTGAAGTTGTCCAGGTAAAGCTCATCCCTGGGTTCGGTAGCGGTCGGCGGCAAACCTTTGCTTTCCCACCGATACGTCCCTGCGCCCTGAAAGTAAGGCGAATACAGCGCCACGCCGCAATTATCGAATTGCTTTTGATTGATGCCGAAGTAAGACGCACGCCTTACCCCATCGACCCAGGCTTCAATGATTCCGTTAGACGTATACGACGGCACGTATCGAACTACGATGCTGTACCAAACGTTGAGCCGCAAATTTTCTTGATACATGGTCACATGGATTGTGCCCGGATTGTATCGTATCAATTGAAATTTGCCGTTGGCGATGAAAATGTTGAACGATCCGCCGTCGACTTGCGATCCGGTAGTGCACGTTCCCCACGTCGCCCAGTTGGCCGGGCGATGGTGAAACTGCATCGGCGAGATTTTAGCGCCCGTGCCAGGGTCGTCGACAAACATGACGTTGAAGCCGATCCAATACTCATTGGCTCCGGACCAGCCGACATCGGGCCCAAATTTACCGGCGTTCCCGCTTATTTTTAATTCGGATCGGTAGTTGGTTCCCATGTTGGGCGCCAGCACAGATCGCAAGCCAAAATTTCCGGATCGTTTGGCGATGCCGGTCACGGTCGGCGTATTGCCGTCGACCGTCCAACCGGTCAGGTTGCCGGATTCGAAGTCCCCATTGAACACCATTGTCGCCGGCCTGGCCTGGCCGCTGTAAAACGCGCCGGCAATCAGCAGCAGACCGGCCCAGTTCAACAGCCAGGTGACCAGAAACGCTTTCGTCATCTTTTTGATTCCGGTACGGGTCATGGCGAATTAACCGTGTGGGAAGGATGCGCTGTTGATGCTGACGTTTTGGCCAGCGTTGATATTAGTGTTGTCGATGATGATATCCGCGCTGGCGGTATCGACGGTCAGCCCGGAAATGACCGTGTTGTCGTTGCTATCGGTCACCACCGCGGCGGCGGCAATGCCGCCGGCGCTGGCGGCCACGGTTTTCGGAAAACCGGATAGCGTCAGCGTGCCGCTGGCAATGGTGCCACACGGATCGTTCAGTGTAATGGTGGCGATTACCGTCGCCATGCCTGCGGTGCCGATTTTCAATTTGCCGGCACCGGTGCCGGCGTCGACCGCGTCGCGAACGGCGGTTTGCCGAGTATTTTTTAACGTAGTGCTGTAAATGACCGACATGGAAATTTCCTTTTTAAGACTTGAAAAATGAGGTTGCGATTACAGATCGCGCACGTTGTCGGCCGACAAATACGGCACGCCGTTGATGCGCACGAAATCCGGGCTGGTGACCTGAAACGCCAGCTTGTGCCGGCCTTTTTCACCGCCCTTGCCGTCGTTGTTGATCAGGTCGGATACGTTCAGCAGGCAGCCGAACAATTCCTGCTTATGCTGACCGGATGCGTTCTTGCCGACGTACATGATGTCGAAGGCCGGCATGCCGCGAAAACTGCCGTTCGTGCGCGCGACCTCGGCCAGCAGATTGAAATTCTTGGTGTCGATCTCGATGTCGCCCGAGCACGACACGTCGCCGTCGACGTAACCGTTCGGCACGCCTCGGGTCATCACGGCCTGGCGGTTGTCGGTAATCGTCGCGGTCATGTTTTCGACGTGAATCAGCAAATCGCCGACCATCACGTCGAAATCCAGGGCGCCTAAATGTTTGTGACTCATGCGTGTTGCTCCTTACGCGACGGGTGCGGACAAGTCCAGCACGATGTTGGCGGTGATTTCCTTGGGGATTTCGAACGGCCGGGCGATCATGAAAATCTCGACTTGCGTGCGGGTGATCCAGTGAATCGCAATGTCGCCGTCTTCCGGTTTTTTTACTTCACCCGGAAACGGAATGCCTTGGAACACGTAGTCCCGACTCATCTCAAAAAGCGGCCGCATCAGCTTGCTGATGGCCCAGGCTTCGCCGACCGGGCTGGAATTGAAGCGGCGATTCCCGAGCAGGCCGATCAGCACGATGCGCACGGCGCGGGCCGCTTTGTCGACCACGCGCAGGTTTTCCACCACCTGATAATCGCCGGCCGGGGCGTCGAGCATTTGCCCGTCCGACCAGAACACGCCGGGATAATCGGCGTACAGTTGCGGCACGCTGAAGCGTTGGTCGTTCAGCGCCTTGGCGTGGGCGTTGCTGTAGCGAATGCCTTCGTTGTCGAGCGGCAAATCGGTGTCGTCAATGCCGACCAGGGCGCCGGTTTCCACCCGCATCGGGGTGTCGGCCACGCTGGTTTTGTACGAGCACAGGCGTCCGGCAATAATGCCGATCGACGCCGGCAAAATCATCGGCACGACCGAGACCCGATACGCGCTCAAGTTGTTGGTCAGCGCGGTCAGCGTGGTGATGTACTCCGACCAGTTTTGGCCGGTCAACGGCGACGGGTCGATGGCCGCGGCGCAGGCGATGAAAAATAGCCGGCGACCGTACACGGTGTTGATTTCCTCGGCCTTCGCTTGCATGTCGGTCAGATTGCTTTGCGACGTGACCGGCGTGGTGACCACGACCGCCTCGACGCGCACGTTGGCGTTCATCGCCTTGTCGACCGCTTCCGCCCACAACGCGCCGTTGGCCAGCGGGATGGCTACGCAGGCCCAATTTTGCCCGGCGTTGTCGCGCGCGGCCTGGACCTGGGTCTTCAGTTCCGAGGCCGCCGCGCCGAGTTCCGCATTCAAATCGGAATCGGTATTCAAAAACAGAATGGTGTTCTGATTGGTCGGCCCGGTGCCGACGAAAAGAAAATACTTCTCGACGGTGGGGAATTCGCCCTGCGCCAGATTCAGCGCATTGACTGTGATTTCACCTAATGCCACGTTGCAACTCCTGTGTCATGTCCTCAAAAATACTGTTGATGTGGGCCGTAATTTCCTGATCCGTGGCCCCCAAAAAAGACCGCGCCGGAAGCACGGTCAGCCAGGATGTTTTCGATGTTTCGCCCAGCCACTCCCGCAGCCGTCGCAACGCAAAACCGGCCTGGCCGATCGTTAAATTCTGCGTGATCCACGACAAGGTGGCCTTGCGCGCCGTGCGCCCGCCTGCCTTGACCTTGAACCCAGCGTCTCGCAGCGCCCTGGCCTGTTTTTTGGTGGCCGGCTGGTCGTAATGCCGGGCGCCGCTCGCCCGTTGCGCCGCCGCCTGATTTTGCGCGGCGGTCACGGTTTCGCGATGTCCCAATTGTTGTTTGGCGGCAATCGCACCGGCGCCGCGAAAACCGATGGTCGCTTGCGTGCCGTTGTTGTTGATCACCGCCATGCGCTTGATCAACCGGCTCAGCATCTTGCGGCGATCCGATCGAGGTTTCCAGCGATCCGCATAGGGCCGGCCTTGCAGATCGACTTGCTTGCGTACCCGCGCGCGGGCGTCTTTCATGACCCGTTGAGCCACCCGGTACAACAAGCGACGGCGCCGATTTGGCCCCATCGCCAGCAGTTCCAGTTGCCGCCGTAAAGGCAGTACGCCGACCAGGTCGACCGTGATGTCGGTCACGTCACCACCTCGCCGGTTTCCGCGTAGTTCAGCAGCAATTGGCGCAATTGATAGCGCTTGCCGTTCAGTTCGATCGGGCCGCCGGGCCATTCGACCATGTCGATTTCCTCGCTGAATTCGATGCCGATGTCAATGTCGGCGGTTTCCGAATCCATAATCTCGACGTTGGTGGTCAGCTCCGCGTCCTTGCGGTCGAAGCGTTCGCCGTCGTGTTCGATCAGCCACGCGCTGATCAAGGCAAACAGCAATTCGGGCGGGGTCCGACGGTGCGGGAAGTTTTCAATAAAAATGACGCCCGAATAGGTCTGCCGGCAAATCACCACGCTGTTGTGGGATTTCACCGTGCCGGACGGGACGATCCTGGGGTTTTCGACCCAGGCGTCGACGTTTTCCGCCGCGACCAGATTCTGGTCGACGATGAATTGGGTCAGAGCGGCCAGTTGCTTCATATCAGCGACGCATGAAAGCCGAATTGCGCGGGCGTGTGCTGTTCAGGCAGCACGCGACCGAAGAAAAACCGAATCTCGGCTTGCGACTGATCGAGCCAATATTGCTCGGTGTCGACCGATTCTTTGCCGATGTTTTCGGCCTGGCTTCGGTGGTTCAGCGTGTTAAACTGTTGCAGCAAAAACGCCTTGGCTCGGCTGAATACCGCGTGCTTGTAGCGAGTTTCCGACGGGTACACATCATTAACCGGGTGCTCCATGTCGCGGGCGTATTGCATCAAATTGCAATAGTCCATCGCCTTCAGCGCGGCTTCGACCGGCAGCAAGGATTCGTTGACGTGTAGCATCGACAAAAGCAAACCCTGGCGCACCACATCGTCGGCGTATTCCGACGGAATGCGGTATTGACTCAGCAACTCGTCGATCATCAGATCGGGCCAAAAGCCGTCGTTCTGGACCTGGGCGTTGGTGGTCAGCGTGGGTTTGCCGGTTAATGCCATCGTTCGCTCAAAATAGGTGCCGAGGATCAAGCATCGATGACGATGAACGGATAGGATCGTCACTCATCGGATTGCCTGGCCCCGGCGTTGAGGAGCCTTAAAGTTTTTCCACTGCCCGTTGCCGCAATGTTTTCACGCCGGCGCCTTCGGGATTCACGGCGTTGGCGCGATCGCACCAATTGACCGCGGCTTGATACTGTTTTTCTTCAAATTTATGCTTGGCCAGCATGACAAAAATCTTGCTGGCAACAGCCGGATGCACGTCCCAACTATTGTCATGCACGCGATCGGCCAACATTTCCAAATAC
>JACCDR012101755.1_pt1 | contig 10756 bp, 20 predicted proteins | sample 7446431 | NCBI WGS metagenome assembly JACCDR01 (sample SAMN15323443, study PRJNA562643) | freshwater metagenome | isolation source: river surface water | place: USA:Blue River Watershed | collected 2017-08-17 | reverse complement strand
GATTATCTATCGTTCCAAAATTGGGCATCAATTTTTACGGGCGGAAGGCAGGCCAATTCGAGCAGCATTCGGGTTAAGGGCAGAAGATGGAAAGCTCTATCACAATCACTTACCCTATGGCGATTCAGGCAAAACCTATGCCGAGGTTGCCCTGAGCATCATTGATTACTTTATCGAGACAGGAAACCTCAAACGAACAACACTTTGGATTGAAGAAAACTACCCTAAAAGTAATCGGAAGCATGATATTACCCGATCGCCAAGACACCTAAAATATTGGCTACTATCGGAACAATTGCGAGGGCATACTGAATATTTTGGCGGGGTACGTTATCACGAAGCTCAACATAAATTAAATCGCCCACTCCCTGACGGCGATCGCCTTGCATTGGAAGCCTATGTCAAACGCCACGAAGTTAAACGCGACACCCACGAAGCATTGATCACCCCAGAGCAAGATCAGCAAATCAAGCAATGGTTAGAAATATCCAGTAAAACCAGAAAAAATATTCAGGGACTGGTGAACCCATTAACCGGATTAATTATCTGCGCGGGCTGTGGTGGGCGATGTCGAGCCAGAATCGATCGCCGTATGGGGATTTATCGGATTTACTGCGAGACTGCCTATCAAAAAAGTCTGAATGGCGATCGCCGTTGTGACCGTTCCACGTCCTATGGGCATACTCTAAAATCCCTGGAGGATTATGTCATTGAGCGTATTTGTGAACACAGTCAGGCGATCGCCACTTTAATCCCCTTGGACAATCCCACACCGGAAGCACCGGAGATTATTGCACTGCGGGAAGAGATCCAAAAAATTGAAGGGTTAAACGATCCTGACTTTTTGCCGGTTATTCAGATAAAACGGGATAAATTGCGGTTACTGGAATCTCAACAGGTAGATCCTATTGCGGGTGACGTGATGCGGCGGGAAATTGCTTTACGAGGACAAGACCCTGATTTCTGGCGGTTGGCTACGTTCGAGGAGAAGTTGGTTCTCTATCGGGCGATTATCAGTCGGGTTGTCATCGATCGCCAGGTCGTTAGCGTTGAATTTCGGCTTTAATGCGCGATGGCGATCGGTTAGGCTTCTGAGAATTGATTCGGGTGTCATAGTGTTGGTGGGGTAACGATGTCGGTATTTTGCCAATGATTTGGGTTAAGCAAGATCAGAAAATAGGCTCAACTGCTTATTCTCAATCTTTTTGATTTTGCTGTTTTGTGCTTTTACTTGGGTTTCTAGGCATTGCACTCTTTCCTCTAGAGTCGGTTCGTGGCGGAAGTTGCCAAGGCGTTGATTAGCTGTATCTACCCAATGCGGATCGATTTCAATGCCGATATAATCCCGTCCTAGTTTCTTCGATGCCAATAGCGTGGAACCTGAACCGGCAAAGCTGTCTAACACCACAGCACCGGGTCGGCTTGATGCTTTTATGATGTGTTCTAGCAATTCGGAGGGTTTCTCGCAGGGATGCTTGCCGGGGTAATGGCCAACGGTGGGAAATGTCCAAACGTCGGTGTAGGGTACGTCAGCAGTCACGGCAAAAGGCCGTCTCAAGTCTTCATATTCCCGTCTCAAGTCTTCATATTCCCGTAAGAAACAGCCTGTCGCTTGCCGTAATTTTAGGTAATGTTCCTCTGTTGGTAAACACCATTGACTAGCCGAAAGATAGTGTCTTGACGCCATCCCTCCTTGTGTAGCGGAAAATCCACAGATGACGTTTAACTGAATCTTGTCTAAGCCTGATTTTTTAAATTCGCCCACAATGTACTGACGCAACGGTTCAAAAAGAAAACCCCTCAGTTCATCACATTTCGCACCATAGCCCGCTTCACCCTTCGCAGCATTATCCGACCCGTATTGTTCGCAGAATATAATCCCTTCAGAAGCCGCAAAAAAACCACGCAAATCTTCTTTGACAAACATTTCCGCCTTAGTTGCAAATGGCGGTTTTTGCCAAGTGATGCGGTTAACAATATTGAACCTTTCACCTAATTTAACTTCTACTCTGCTTGCCATTTTGGGAGAAGCAAAACAATAAAGGGAACCATTAGGCTTTAACACTCGTTGCCATTGTTCTGCCACCGAATCTAGCCAGGATAGAAAACCTTCGGGTTTATCCCATTGCCTATCCCACCAATCTTTCTTCATTTTGAAAAAAGGAGGATCAGTACAAATTAAGTCAATAAAGTTGTCTGGCAATGTTTTAAGGACTTCTAAGCAATCACCCTGCAAAACCTGATTAATCACAACACTCTTGCCAATAAAATACCAATGCTGCCCAACATTGTACGCGAATCAGCGATATTTTTGCCCAAAAAATTCCCGCTCAACGGGGAACGGGCAAAATGGCGAACAATTATAACTTGTCAATAACGAACGTCGCCAAGACTTTCAGATCTTCCCGCTTAAGGGCACTTCCCTCGATCAAGTCCTTAACTTCATCTAGTCCAGATACCGATGGTTCCCCCAGGCGAAGCAATTGCTCTAGGGTCAAGCTCATATCTTCGGCCACCGATGACAGAGCGTTAAAACTCGGTGGGTGGGATGCGGACAAGTAACTGCGAATCGTGGATAGCGGAATGCCAATCCGCTTCGAGAAATCAGCGGGTTTTTCGTTTTTAGACTCCAGATGATTTTGGAGAATTTTTGAGAATACGTCTTTGTCTATCATTGTGCTGCCTCCAGCATCTCAATCATCTTTTTCCGTTCTTGTGGCTTCAAAGTTTTGCGGGCAATTCTGACGATATCCTCCACCCGCACACGATAAAGACGTTTTTCCATTTCGTCGAGCGTCATTCCCGCATATTCAGCGACCTTAATGATCACAGAAGGCTTTGCTTCCTGTTCTTCACGCATATAAGCCCGAATCTGTGCGCCGGGTACGCCTATGCGCTTTGCCAGATCCTCTTTAAATCGGATGCCGTCTCTGTCCATTAATTCCTGCAATAGGGCGGCTAACTCCCTTTTGGGGTTATGTAAAGTGTCCATAGCATCTCTCCTTGCTTTAAGACTTGTTTATATTGTGATCTGAAGATAGAAAAACGTCAACAGTGGTAAACCGAATCAATAACAAATCTAGGTAAGTCAAGGCTTTTGGGTCTATGTTTGTCGCATACGCTTAAAATACTTGCGTCAAAACCGAACAATGAAGTATGATGTCGGTATGAAAACGATAAAAAGAGGGAGGCTTATGGTTAATAACTGGCAAACTTTGCCGATCGCCGCAAGGCAACTAGGGATTTCGAGACAAAAGCTATGGCGGAAAATCGATAATCTCCGCTACCACGCCAACCAAATCGGGTTTCCCGTCTACGGCGAACATTGGCGTTATGACCCTGATGGCAATCGCTATTTCATAAATTTATCTGCTGATCGCATACGTGAGGCGTTTCTATGATTAGCGTCAAAGATCTTTCACGGGTATTGCGAACCCATCGGACAACGTTGCTTCGAGTCGTCAAAAATGCTCAGCAAGATCCCCGATCGCCGTTGCGTGAAGGCAAGCATTATCGTTTTGTCGATGGTCGATTGAAGGTTACAGACGGATCTTTATTTGTCCGCGCCTATCGACTTCACCTTGCCCATCGAGACTCCCAAAATGGGGTTTCCTTAACTCAGTTTTGCCGAGAGCAAAAACTGAATGCGGCAAAAATCAAGGATTTTATTGAGTCGCATCAAGAAACCCTTCGCTCAGAAGATTTAATTAGCCGGTCTGGGAAAGGCTGGCGCATCATCAAGCCATCATTTTTCATGGAGAAAATCCTTGATCAGCTACAGCCTGTCAATCTTCCTGCCAACAATGATTCTTAATCTTCCGATTCTGATCGGGATAATCTTACTGGTTAACGCACAATGACTTCACCAATCACCTATTTGTCGTTCGATATCTATCCGCTTAAATTGGTTGAAGGCAAATACAAGCCTCTGATCCAAAACTGGCGGGGATTCGAGCCTATCAAAACCCCAGAGGTTTTTAATAGCCCCCAAGAAGCGATCGCCCATGCGAAAGCCAAAATCGATGCCTACCTGATGAAAACCAAGGGGGTCATCTAGTGTCAAAAGTTTCCGACGAAAACTATACGCCGAATACCGACGAACAACCAGTAATCACTTTGGTTGAAAACGTCCTAGGCGTAATTGATCTAGATCCCTGCTCACCCAGTCCCCCGACGGTTCCCGCGCAAAAGTATTTCACCATTGAGGATGATTGCTTAACCCAGGAATGGAACGGCAAGGTTTTCTTGAATCCTCCCTATTCCAACCCTTACCCCTTCCTCGAAAAGCTCTGCATTGAGTTTGTCGAAGGCCGGGTCACAGAGGCGATCGCCCTATTAAAATCCGGCACTCAACACAATAAAAAGACAGGGGTTTTAATCCGCCACTGTGCTTCTGCTGTGTGCCAGTGGGGAGCCGGAACAGGTTCTCGCCTTGGGTTTATGACTGCCGAAGGGGAACAACGCAAGGGAGCCGACTTCGACTGCTGCCTAGTTTATTTTGGGCAAAGTTGGACAATTTTCTATGCTCATTTCTTCAAATACGGTCACGTCATGGCCACCGAACGCACCATCTGCAATCTACTAGGAGTAAGCCAACATGCTATTAACTGACGAATTTGACAATCCAATCCTTGAGGCAGAACCACCCGCCCAAGTCAACATCGCCCCGATTCGGGTTGAAGGTGGCCCGATTGTGTTTGACTGGGATCGCCTCCGCCGTGCCTATGTTGAGAAAGACTTTTCCCTGAAAGTGTACGTAAAATACGCACTTGAAATGGAATATGGTCGCTCAGCCTCGTTTATCGACTTCAACCCCGAAGAATTCGCCGATAACATCTCAGGGGAAGCAGAAACGTCCTACGGCGAAAAAAAGCTAATTTCCGTTCATCCATCGGATGTGCTAAAGGCGATCGCCGAACTCGCCAAAAAACAACAAGTAGAAACCACCGTTCAGCTACAGTTAACCCTACACTTTTAAAGTTTAAAGTCATGCCTATTCTGACAAAGACCGTTATTAGCAGCGCCCCGCCCGTCGCAGGGACAGTTTGGAAGGGTGAAAAGAAACCCGCCAACACCGCAGGAAAAACCCTCAAAGAACGTTTGCGCTTCACCGGCAAATCCGAGCGAATCACAAACATCATCCACCGTGCCTATAACGGCGATCGCCAGGGCTATGATGTGTTGCTCGACCAGTTAACCATCGTTGCCTATGATCACGAAATTCACCGCACTTTTGACGTTAATATGCGGACGTGGGGAAAGATAGGATTAACCCGCCAATGCGATCGCCATACCGTCTTGGCAGAAGCCGTCGAAAAGAAAAATATGCACGGCGAACCCTACACCATTTTGCAGAAATGCAATAAACCCTGCCCATTACGGGATGAGGAGTCAATGGGGACGTTATGCCCCAACGGGTGTAAGCAAGAAGGAATCCTCTATTTCCAAATTCCTGAACTGACTGCTCAAGGGATTAATATGCCTTGCTCTTTAACCACTCACTCCTGGCTGGATATCACAGAGGATGGGATTCTCGGTCAGTTACGGGCGATCGAGGCTGAATTTGGCTCGATTCGCTTTGCTCCCGACGGTTTTGAATTACCACAATTTGGCCGTTACATTCCCTTGGTAATGTCTCGCTACAAACGGACAACTAAGCGCCCTGTCACTGGCTCTGACAAGCACACGATCGCCGGTCAATCCGTCGCCAAACGGACGGGCGGAAAAGCTGACATGGAAGTATTCCCCATCGCCATTTCAGTCCACCCCGGTTGGCTGCAAATGTTTCGAGCTTGGAAGCAAACCCAGTCAATTCAAGCCTTGGGCTATCAGCCAAGCATTCAATTATTGAAAGATGCTGGACTAGATGTGGTTGATGCGGAGGTTGTCAATGAAACGCCCGCACTACCCAGTGCCGAGGATTGGCGTTCTAAGGCTTACCAGTGGGCTATTGATCAAGGATTGCCCCTGACCGATGCCCGAAACATTGTCAACAATGCAACAGAGAAAGTGGCTTGTTTCGCGGAGTTGAAGACGGCGATCGCCAATCAACCCCAACCCGAAACCATCCAAGGCGAATTTGACGACCTCGAATTTTAATGGCACTAACTGTTATTAATGGCGAGGTTCACGGGTTTAGAGGGGAAGGCGTAATCTACATTGGATTGGACTACCCACACCTCGGATTATCCCTCCATCCCCTAGCTTGCCCTTTTGAAATTGGCCCTGACGGCGATCGCCAAACCGTAATCACTAAATATAAACAATGGCTCTGGGAGGCAATTGAGCAGAAAAAAGCAGCGTACTTTATGCTCCTCGATCTGGCTCAACGCTCCCAAAAAGAAGACCTCAAACTAGCCTGCTTCTGTAAACCAGATATCTGCCATGGCGATGTTATTGTAGCGGCGATCGCCTGGTTAAACAAACAATCAACAAACCCCCAATAATGCAATGAAAATCAATTACGAGATGCTTTACGATTTACTCAAAACCGATCGCCAATCCGGTAAAGAGAACTTTTTGGGAATAAAAGTCGCTCTACTTGAAAAAGGCATTATCAATGTTGTCACCGACGATGTTGTGGTTGCTGCAATGGCGATCGCCCATCACTTCCACCGTAATCAAGTAGACAAATCTGGATATCCTTATTTTGCACACTGCCTAAGTGTTGCCAAGCATTTCATTGAGAATCAAGACTCATTTGGATTAATTGCCGCAGCCATCCTGCACGATGTCGTAGAGGATACGCAAGTCAGTGCCGAAGATCTTAATGTGATTTTTGGCAGCAAAATTGGTAATACAGTTGGTGAAGTAACCCGTTACAAAGGCGAACCCTACGACGATTTTATTGGGCAAATTAAAAGCGAATGGGCAGTTAAAATCAAAATTCAAGATTTACTGCAAAACATGAATCTTTTACGGCTCCGGCGCATTACCGCAAAAGATTTAGCCCGTACCCAAAAATACACCAATGCCTTACTGGTCTTGTCTGCCCGTCTGAGTGGACTTCAAGAATGCGAATCCTTTTAAAATGACTTTCTTTCAACCAAATTATCTGCCAGATGCCGACAAATGGGGCAGTTGGGCGTTAAACGAAATTCCCTGGCTACAGTGCCAAGACCCACAATTTCACCAACCTCTCCCCCGTTTGTCAGCCTGGTTCAATACCGATCCCAACGGGCTAGCACCGATGCCCGATCGCCTGCTCGAATTGACCCATCAACTATCGGAATATCTCTGGCTCGACCTGACTGAATGCTCCCCGATGCTCTTACGGGACAACGACCAAAAACTAGGCTGGAAGGAATTAGACAAGGAAAGGGCGATCATCTTTTTGATTGGAAACAGGAAGGTAATGGTCAAGGATGAAAACGGCGATCGGGTTGACCACCATCCCCAACCAGGATCATTACTGGTGTTGCCTCCAAACTATTCTTTTTCAGTCCCTCGTACCAGCAAATTCAAGAATCTGTCAATCTTTTTGACTTTTTACTAGGACAAAATAATGAAACGCAAAACACGTCGGGATCGCGGCGACAATCGCCAACTAACGCGGATTATGGACAAAGTTATCGCCAATCAAATCAATGGCTCATTTGGGGCATCTATGGCAACCTGGGGTGCTACCCGTTGCGGTGGTTGCGGCATCCAGGTAAGACCGTCTCATTTAGTTGACCATTCTGGCTTTTTCACAACTTGGCACACGCTAGGGAATGGGCAAGGATATATGCTCAACAGTTGCGGACACATTTCCTGCTTTCCTGTTGCCTGTTCAAATATTGCCTGCCCTGGTGAGATTGATGACTGGATGGATCTCGTAGCAGAGGGGAAACGCAAATGATCACGAAATTAGCGGTCAAGTATGCAGTTGGAACGATAGACCAAACAGAGTATGCCACTGGAATTTGGACACTGGAATTTGATGGAACAGCACAAAGCTTCCTAAATGGGATTGTTGCCGGACAGCAAGAAGCCTGCCGACTCTTTGCAAAATCTAATGGGTTCGTAACTCAGGACGAAGAGGGGAATTATTATTCAGGCGGATTGAGTGTTGTCGTCAAAGATTTGGCTATTTTGTATCGGGAGGATATCTAACAATGATCGCCGATTCAATCAAAACTGAAATCCAAGATCAACTCGGCGAAGATGCCCTTGCGTCTATAATCGTCGGTAATCCACAGATAATTGATTGCACCGATTTTCTCGTAGTGGATTTTACTTTCAACGGATTCAACTGCGAATACTATCCCGACACTGACCCTATCCTGTTGAGGGAAGTGGACGGCGATCGGGAGTTTGTAAGCTTTGAAGATTTACAGGAGACGTTGGGATGCCTGAGTTAACCAAAATTGAGTTAATGATCGCCAGTCAAGCTCTACGAAGACTGCGGAAAGTTTTTGATATTGATGCGAAAACTTTGGCGGAAAAAACGGGGATGGCTCGGTCTAGTTTATTGGCGATCGAGAATGAAACGTTGATGAGATGCCCGTCTCCTGAACGACTAGCCAAACTCGCTAATTTCTTTGGATTTTCGCCACAGGAATTACTAGAAGTCGGGCTTAATTGTCGGACAACGTTGGAAACGTTCAAGTATTTACAACAAATGGGGAAAATTCAATGAAATCATCCTTGATTAAATCTCCGTTACGATATCCCGGTGGCAAAAGTCGAGCAGTAAAACACATATTGCCCTATTTCCCCGAAAACACTACAACCGTTGTTAGTCCGTTCATGGGTGGGGCTTCTGTTGAACTAAACTTAGCCGCCAAAGGAATTGAAGTCTATGCCTCTGACAAGTTTGAGCCTCTGTGTGCTTTCTGGTATTACCTACAACACAATCCTTTGGCTTTAGCCGATGCGATCCAAGACTACTACCCACTAAACAAAGAGGGGTTTTACTTGTTTCAAGAAATCCACAAGAAAAGTCAAGTATTTAGCCTAGAATCAGCAGCATTATTCTATGTTCTTAATCGCAGTTCTTTTGACGGCACAACTCTCTCTGGTGGCTGTAGTGACCCTTCTAATCGTTTCAACGCAGCAGCAATTGATCGAGTCCGCAATTGGCAAAAAGTGAATAACTTGGATATTGGTTGCGGCGATTATCGAGGGTGCATCGATCACTACCGAGGTAATGCCACGTTCTTTTTTGACCCTCCCTATTGGATTGACTCAAACCTGTACGGCAATGGTGGCGACTTACACAAACACTTTGATCATCAAGAGCTTGGAGAATATCTACTCAATTTAGACAACTGGATTCTCTGCTACAACGATCGCCCTGAGATCCGTTCTTTTTATTCTGACTACACAATTGTTACCCCAGAATGGAGTTATGGCATGGGCAAAAATAAAACTAGCCGCGAAGTTTTGATTTTAAATATTTGAGGATTTTCCAATGACCCCCGAAACCTTTCAAATTTCCATCGAAAAGCAATTCAAGTTACAGGCGATCGCCACTGAGATTGCCGCAGCAAAAACAGAAGCAATCAAGGAAGCATTGCTTAATCAAATGCAAATCCTGATCTCCCAGGACAACGCCATCCGATTGTTAATGAAAGGCGACATTACCGGCGATCCATTTGAGTTTAACCTTTGCCAAAAGCTAGAAGTCCGTAAGATGGAGATGGCACTGCCTAGCATGAGTCGTGACCAGGCGATCGCCACTTTCACCCAAGCCATCAACCTATCCGCAGTCAAATCCAACCTAATCAAAGAATTTGGCGACAAATTGGAGCAGAAAAAATGACAGAATTACTTTCCTGGGGTGATGCCCTATCCGTAATCCGCCGACATAAAGGTTTTATCCTGAGTGTTGACCTTGTATGGCAAGACCCGTCAGACGTGGTCAAAAGCATTGATCTAGAACATCTATGGTGTGTGAAATCTAATCGAGCCAAGGCGTTAGATTTTGTATTCAACTCCCTTGGCTGGGGCACACACTACTTAGTGAGGTTTTAAAGTGAAGGAAATTTATCAGCATTACAAGGGTGGGTTTTACGAAAAAATCACCGAAGCAAACTCTGAAGCGTTTGACATTCCCTTGGTTGTCTACCGATCGCTAAAAGACGGCAAGCAATGGGTACGGGCTAAGGCGTTGTTTGATGAGAAGTTTACGTTAGTGGCGATCGCCGAAAACCATTATTACTGCCCAAATTGCCAGGAATACCACCCCCTTGAAGTCGAACGCATCGATAGCATTCGAGCCGTAGTCCTTTGCGACAATTGCCAAATACCACGCAATCTTATTCGTACAGTAATCAAAAAATGCCAACCATCCTAACCCTTTTCAGTGGTATCGGCTTAGTCGAACATGGAGCCAAGAAAGCCGGTTACACCCCCATCGGCGCAGTGGAATACGATCGCCGCATTGCCGACATCTACGCACTCAACCACGGCGATCATGTAACCGTGGCAGATATCCGCGAAGTTAACCCCAGGCAATTTGACAGTCCTGACGTGCTTTGGGCATCACCATCTTGCAAGCCATTTTCTCGGGCCAGATGTGACGACGGAAATAATCACCCCGACGCAGACCTAGGCTTTGAAGTGATTAAATTTATCGACAAACTACATCCGAAATGGGTTTATGTCGAGAATGTGCCTGACTTTATTAAGAGTCCTGCATTTCTGGCGATCGCCGACAAGCTAACCAAGTTAGGCTACTGGGTCAGCTTTGGAGTATTGAACGCCTACGACCACGGAACACCCCAGTCTCGCCGCCGGTTAATCCTGATCGCCAGTCGGGTTAATGAGTTTT
>JACCDR010845573.1_pt1 | contig 10757 bp, 6 predicted proteins | sample 7446431 | NCBI WGS metagenome assembly JACCDR01 (sample SAMN15323443, study PRJNA562643) | freshwater metagenome | isolation source: river surface water | place: USA:Blue River Watershed | collected 2017-08-17 | reverse complement strand
GGCAGTCACGAGCAGGGAAACGCTTCGATCGCGTGGCCGATCCTGAAACAGCACGCGCTGCCGTGACCTCGCCCCGAATCGGCGACGTCGTGGTCGCTCGCCCTCACGCGCCCGCCGAGCGCCTGCGCCGGAGGAACGCGGCGACCGCGAGTCCGAGGCCGAAGAAGGCTCCCGAAGTGGGTCCCGCGGTAGCCTCCATCCGGCACGAACAGCCCGCGGTGGGATCCAGGTCCGTCGGGAGTGCTCCGCCTGTCGCAGCGTCTCCGCTCGCTGTGCCGCCCGTCGCGCCCGAAGCTCCGCCCGCACCGCTGGTGGGCGGAGCCCCCGCCGCGCCGTCGCCGACTCCTCCCGTTCCGGCGTTCCCGCTGCCGCCGGTCCCCGTCGTTGGTCCGAGGAGCGAATGCTGCTTCAGGAAGGCCCAAGCCTCTTCGCTCCCGTCGATGTCGAAGGGATCCCCCGCGTACTCGGGATCCTCGTTGGCGTTCGGTTTTCCAGCCGTCGCCCAGTCGTGGATCATCCCGGCGACGTGAACGAGCGTGACCTCTCCGGAGTCGCTCTCGGCGTTCGAGCAAGGACCCCAGCGCTCGAGGAATGAGCGTGAACTCGGGTTGTTCGCGGGGTAGGGATCGATCCGGGTCGGAGTCGTCGGACAGCCGTACTGGGCGATCTTCGTGGCGAGAAAGTCGTCGATGCCCGCGTAGGGGACGAAGTCGTCGGCGGTACCGTGCATGTGGAAGATCGGGACGGAACGCGTCGTCACGCAGCCGGACTGTCCGCCGAGGGGGTAACCATTGCCCGGGGCGATGGCGGCGATGACGTCGGGAATCTTGCACGCGAGCGTGTACGAGAACATGCCGCCCATCGAGAAGCCGGAGGCGTAGACGCGGTTTTCGTCGATGTCGTGGGCGCTCGCCATCTGTTCGATGATCGCGCGGACGAAGTCGATATCGCTCGTCCCTCCGAGGTCCCAGTTGAGATTGTTCAGCGCCTCCGGGTAGACGACGATGAACTTCTCGCGGTCGGCGATCGGCTCGAACTTCATCATCTCCCCCTGGTTCCAGCCCGCCGGAATCCCTCGGCCATGGAGGGAGAGGAGGAGCGGAGGCTTTTCGATGCCGCTCGGAACGTACACCAGCGCTCGCCTCGTCGTATTTCCGACTTGGAAGTCGGTCCAGGTCTGGGACCAGGCGGCGCTCGGGAACAGCAGGGTGGTCGCGAGGAGGGTTGTTCGAAGGGGTCGTTTAGTCATCACAATTAGCTCACGGTTGTTCGCCGGCGGCGGAGGAGTCCGAGCCCGGCGAGGGTGATGAGTCCGAGGAGGGTCCCGTTCCTCGATGACTCGGTCGATCGCTGGGCGAGGTCGCAGCTGCATCCCGACGTGGGGTTCGGCTCGCCTCCGTCGTCGACTCCCGAGGAGCCGCCCGCGCCGCCTTCGCCGCCGTCGTTCGTAGCGCCCGGCAGGGACAGCTCGACAGGGGGGAGTCCTTGGTCGATCTGCTCGAGATAGGCGACGAGCTGATCGAGCTGCTCGTCCGAAAGGGGGGCGGTGTTGCCGTGTTTTCCGCCGACGTTCCGAGTCGTGAGGACGTCGCGCAGCGTCGCCGCCGATCCGTCGTGGAGGTAGGGCGCTGTTTGCCAGATCCCGAGGAGCGTCGGCGTGTCGATCCCCGGAAGGTCGCCACCAAGTCGTTTTCCGGAGAGCTCCGTGAGCGTGCCGACGTCGTGGAGCTCGCCGAGGGCGCTGTCGGTGAAGTCGTCCCCCGCGTGGCACGAGTCGCAGCCGAGCTCGAGGAACAGGACACGCCCAGCTTCCGCCGCGTCCGTGAGCGTTCCGTCCGCCTTCCGATGCGGGCTTCGCGGGATGCTCTCGAAGGAAGTGACGTAGGCGGCGAGGGCGTCGAGGTCGGAGTTCACCCCGGCCTTCGGATCGCCCAGCGGATCGCTCCTCGTACCCATCGCGAACTCCTCCTCCGTGAGGAAGCCGCTCCCTCCCTGGTGAACGCGGATTGGGCCCTCGAAATCCTGGATCTCGTCGAAGTTCGCGGACCAGTGGACGCGCCCGTGGCCGGTGCCCCGCCGACCGAGGAGGGACGTCGTGTTTCGGAAGCCCTCCCCGCGGTCGAAGAAGTCCCAGACGCGTCCGTCCTCGAAGCCTTCGAAATGGCACGACGCGCAGCTCTGGTAGCCTTCGAGCGTCATTCGCAGATCTTCCGCGCTCTCGAAAATCTGTTTTCCGCGGAGCACCTCGGGGGAGAGTTTGTCGGTCTCGACGAGGGGAATCGAAGTCACGAGGCGCGTTCCTTGATCGGTGCCATCGAGGATCGCGCTCACGTCGAACACGCTGAGCGAGCGCGACGCATCCGCGAGCACATAGAGGCGGCCTTCCGAGTCGAGGACCGAGTCGACGGGGCCTTTCAGCGTTTCGCCCCGGAAAGAAGTGATGAGCGCTCGGCTGTAGGCGTCGCGCACTTCGATCATGTTCGAGCCGAAAAGAGCGACGAAGGCGTAGTCCCCGAGCGGGGAGAAAGTGACCTGCCGCGGAAGGTTCCGGTTGTCGAAGTCGATGCGGGAAGAGACGACTTCTTCGTGGGTCGTGAGATCGAGGATCGAGACCAGAGGCCGAACGGCGTTGTCCTGCGTATTCGCGAGGCCGTCGCGCATGAGCCCGCGCGACATGTTGTCCTTCTTCGCCGGGACCCAAGCCTGACTGCCGTCCGGGCTCACGTGGACCGAAAAGAGGTAGTTCGGGAGGCCGCGTCCCTGAACGGTGCTGTCCTCGGTCGTCGTATCCTCCATCAGATCGTAGCGCCCGACGACTTCCAGGGTCTGCGCGTCGAGTCGATAGACCTCTCCGTGATCTCCCCGGGAGAGGAAGCGGGTGACCCAAAGCGTGGTTCCGTCCCCGGAGAGGGTAAGGCCTCGAGGCATCGGCCCCACGAACTTGCGAGTGAGCACTTCATGAGTGGCAGCGTCGATGCTGACGACCTCGCCGAGGGCGAGAAGGGGGACGAGGGCTCGACCGTCCGGCGAAAACACCAGTCCCACCGGCTGACTCGCGTAGGGGAGACGGAAGAACTCGACCGCCTTTCTGGCGTCGAGATCGACGATGGCGATCGCGTAGTTCTCCCGGTCGACGACCCAGAGTCGTTCGTCGGGGGCGAGGGCGAGGGCGACTGGGTTCGAGAAGACCGGGATTTCGGCGACTTTGGCGAAAGTCGCCACGTCGACGAGGGAGAGAGTTCCGTTTTCGACGTTCGTCGTGATGACGAGGCCTCGACGTTCGTCGAGGAGGAGACTCGTCGAGGCGCGCGCGACCTTCGGCGTGAGCGGACGATGGACGACGTGCTGAAAGGTGCGGCTGGTGAAGCCCTCGTCGTCCGTGGCGACGACGGTGACGGCGTAGTGGCCGACCGCCTCGAAGGTGTGACTGATGCTCGTGGCGTCGACCGCGAACTCCGTCTCCGTGCCGTCGCCGAGGCTCCAGCGCAGCTCGACCTCGCCGACCGGATTCGAGAGCGCGACCGCGAACTCGACGGTGTCGCCAGGGAGGGAGGGGGTCGGTGGCGTGAGTTCGAGTTCGACCGCGCCCGCGCGCGCCCCGTGGAGGAGCGCGACGAGCGACACCGCGCGAAGGAGTCTCGTTCGCGGGTTGCGGGTCATCGGGTCGTGAAGGTCGAGCGGAATTCGGTCGCGATGCCGTTGCCGACGTAGTCCTTTACTCCGCCAGCAGGGAGAATCACCTCGTAGGTCGTGTCCGACTCGAGGGGGACTTCCGGGTCGAAGTTCAGCACGCTCATCGTCACGCTGAAGGTGCCGCGGAGCGCCTGTCCCCCGACCGGACGGACGATGAAGCTCCGCGTGTCGACGGTCATGAGTTCGACGTTGTCGGTGAAGGAGATACCTATGCGGGAGGTGACGGCCTGTCCGGTGGCGCCGTCCTTCGGGACGACGGCGTCGACGGAGGGAGGAGCCGTATCCGGTGCCGTGTCGTGGACGGCGATGACGGTTCCCGCGTACTTGTTCGTCGCCGGCGAGAGCTGATCGTCCGAGAGGATGAGGAGGTTGCCGACAGCGACGGTGAACTGGTCGTCATTCTCCTGGAGGTCGCGGCGACCGTGGATGTCCCGGACGAATTTCATGTCCATCGGGTTCCGCACGTCGACCTTCGTCGCGCCGGGGTTCGGGCGGATGCGACCGAAGAACGCGTTTCCGTCTTGGAAGGAGACGTACGCGAAGTAGCCGCCCTGCACCTTTCCGCCGAGGAGCCTGATCTGCGTCGGATCGGTGAGGACGTCGTAGACGCGCACCGGATTCAGAAGGTAGGCGTGGTGTCCGTAGAATCCGCCGATGTAGCTGTCGTTCGCCGTGGGAACGATGGAGTGAAGCAGGACGGGCTCGTGCGGGTTCGAGATGTCGAGCGTCGCGACTCCTCGACTGTTCTTCGGGGAGGTCGCGACGAGTACGTTTCCTACGGCGAAGAGCGGGCCGGCGCTCACGCCGCCGAGGTTCGAGACGCGCTTCACGACCCGGGCGTTCGCGGGGTCCGCGGCGTCGACGACGTGGATGCCCGTGTTCGTTCCGCCGACGTAGATCGTCGTGCCTTGCCAGGCGACGCCCCAGACGGCTTCCGTGAAGTCGCCGAAGTTGACGCCTTCGACGTCCACGCGCTTCACGTGGGAGGGGCTCCGCGCGTCAGTCACGTCCCAGAGATCGATTCCGTTCCCCTGGATCGTCGCCCCGTAGAGCTTCGCGCCGTACTTCGCGAAGGAGACTTGGTGTCCTTCCGCTTCGCGACCGTTCTGGTTGTTCGGGCTCTCCTCCGAGGAGAGCAACACCGGCGCCGTCGGATCCGCAATGTCGTAGATCGAAAAGACCGAGTTTCCGGAGAGGAAGAGGTAGCCGTTGATGATCGAGGGTTGATTGTGGTGGGCGAATTCGAGGGTCGGGGAGATGAGGCCGAGCTGCCACTGACTCGAGTTCAGATTGATCCGCGATGGCGGTTGCGCTTCGTTCGGAACCGTCCCTTCCGGCGCGGCGGGCGGCCCCTCCTCGACGCCCGTCCCTCCCGTGCTGGTTCCGCCCCCTCCCGCCGACGTCCCTCCCGAACCTCCACTCGAGGCACCATCTCCGCCGGAGCCGACCGGTCCGGTGCCCCCGGAGTTTCCGACTGCGTCGTAGCTGCCGCCCGTTTCGGCGGGGCCCGCTATGTCGCCTCCCGAGCCTGCGCACGCCCCGAGGGCGACGACCGCGAAGAGGAGCGCCGTTGAAGTGAGAGATGAGGTGCGTGTCATGGTCTTCGGGCTTCCGGAGGGCGTGTCGTGCGGAGAGGCCGGCGTCGGGGTTCGTGGAGTTCCCCGCGCGTCGGCGCGCGCACCGCGGCTTTTCCCCGTGATGCCACGCGCCCCGAAGTGTCGGGAGACGTTGGATTTCTCCCCGCTTCCAGGAAATTTTCGAGGGAGCGCGGAAAGGGGTGAGCGCTCCTCGCTCCTCGCGCCTCGTCGCGCTCGCTGCGCTCAGGGCTTCGTGATTGCGAAGGAGGCGATCTTCACGGAGCCTCCGAGGGACTGAGTCGCGTAGTTGAAGATTCCGAAGCGGTAGCCGAGGAAGTACTGCCAATTGCGGTTCATCTGGAGCGAGTTCCCGAGATCGGTGAACGTCGTCCCGTCCGTGCTGTAGGAGAAGCGGGCGAATCCGCCCCCTTGGTCCGTGCGGATGTTCCCCTCGACTCGGAGCCAGATCTTCCCGCCCGAGATCGGCGCGCTCGCGACCTCCGTTCCCGTTCCCGTCGTGACCCAGCTCGTGTTCATGTTCACTCCGCTCGTCATCACCACGCGCGTCGCTCCGGCCGCTCGTTTCACGCCGATCCACGCCGACTGGTCTCGAACTGCTCCGATCCCGGCCACGTCGCCGTCGCGCATCGTCGAATAGTCGAGCTCGATGGTGGCGATCGAAACGGGTCCTTCGATGCGCCGCGTGAGCGTGTTCCGCGCCGCATAATAGTCGTTCGTCACGTTCACGGTCTGGAGCGTGAGGCCGTCCCCCGACGACCACTTCGTGTTGTCCGGGTTGTGGTTCCACTCCCACTCGGGGGCGAGGGTGGGTTCCGAGAAGGTGTCGACGTTCGCCCTCGGCTTCACCCGATTCGATCCGCAAGGGAGGTTCGGGAACGGATATTCCGCGGCCCACTCGCCGTCGACGAGCTCGAGCTCGGGCCAACCGTCGACCCAGTTGAACGGAGCCATGACGGGGAGGCGTCCGCCCGGATAGGAGTCGTTGAAACCCATGTAGTACCAGTCGCCGTTTTGGGTCTCGATGATCCCACCCTGGTGGGGAGCGGCTCCGGAGCCGACGCCTGCGTAAGGGACGCGGACGGCGAAGGGTCGAACTTCGTAGGGACCGAAAGGTCCGTTCGTCGAACGGAGGACGTACTCTCCGTTCGCGTACTGGGTCACGAAGATGTAGTAGTCACCGTTGATTTTGTAGAAGCGCGAACCTTCGAGGGGACCGGGGATCGTGTTCGGCGTCTGGAAGACTTGCTGGGAGCGGACCTGGCTGAACCCATCGGCGCTGAGTTCGGCGACGTTGATCGTACCGTTCCCATACGCGACGTACATCTTGTCGTCGTCGTCGACGAGAAGGCCCATGTCGTAGTAGCAGCCCTGCGTCGAGTGCTTCTCCCACGGACCGTCGGGGGACTTCGCGGTGAACGCGTAGCCGCCACCACCGCCCATCATGCAGCCCATCCAATAGAAGGTCTCGTTGCTCTCGCGATAGCGGAGGGTCGATGCCCAAATCCCTTTCACGTAAGCGTTGCCCCCCGAGAGACTGAACGAGGGATTGAAGTCGAGGGCCGGGACGGAATGGCTCACGTACTCCCAATGGACGAGATCGTAGGAGCGCAGTATCGGCGCGCCGGGCGAATGGTGGAACGTCGAAGCCGTGTAGTAGTAGGCGTCGCCGACTCGCAGGAGTTCGAGATCCGGGAGGTCCTCCCAGATCACCGGGTTCGAGTAAGTCGTGGGGCACACCGCGGGTTCGCCTCCGGTTCCCTCTCCCGCGCCGCCGCCGCCGACGCCGCTGCCTCCCGTGGCGCCGGTCGCCCCGCCGCCGGTTCCCAGGGCGCCTCCCGTCCCGAGGGCTCCTCCTCCGGTGCCGCCGCTCGTAGGAACGAGCCCCGGGTCACCGGAGCTTCCGCCGCAACCTTCGAGGAGAACAGCGGGCGCCGTGGCTGCGAGCACGACGGCGACGTGGAGGAAGGGGGCAGAGAGGGAGCGGGAAAGGCGGGGAAGATTCACGAACAGAGTCGTCGCATCGGCCTTGGACGTCGGTAAGAGGACGAATTCCTCCCCTCGCGCTCGAAAACTTCCGACGCGAACGGCAATCCAGGGAGGAGGGAAGGGCCCGCATGTCTTCGGGGCTCTTTTCGCGTGTCCCGGAATGTTTCCGCCGGCGGGAGGCGCGTTTTCTCGTCTCCCTGACGCGGGGCGTTCATGAGATCCCTGTGATTGTGGGTGAGGGGATGCGACACGCGGTAGGACGAAAGGGAGCGGCGACCACGCAAGGCGTGCTCCGCGGGGTGGTGTTTGGAGGAACGTTCTTCCTAGCGGGTTGCACCGCTCTTTTGACGGGGGGCACCGACGGAGAAGGAAGCGGAGGGCCTCCGGGAGCCGAAGGTCCGCCCCCGCCTTACGCCCCGCCTGTCGGGCCTCTCCGCCGCCTCACGAGGACGCAGTTTCGGAACGCCCTCCGCGACGTCACCGGAATTGAGGTCGACATCGCCGGTCTGGATGCGGACAGCTTCGACGGCGATCTCGCGGCGGTCGGCGCGTCGACCGTCGTCACCTCGAGTCGAGGCGTCGAACTTTACCACGCAGCGATCGAGGGCGTCACGGACCAGCTGTTCTCTTCGAACGGCGTTCGGGACGGGTTCGTCGGCTGCGTCCCTGCGGCACCGAACGACGCTTGCACGTCGGGCTTCCTCGAGCGCTTGGCGCGCCGGGCTTGGCGACGGCCGGCGAATTCGGAAGAGCTGGGCCAGCTCGCGAACGTTGCGACCGTGGCGGCGACGGAGCTCTCGGATCCCTTCGAGGGCGCTCGTTGGGCGACGGTGGCGGTGCTCGAATCGCCGAACTTCCTCTATCGACCCGAGCTCGGCGAAGCGAAGGCGGACGGAAGCTACCGACTCACGGCCTTCGAGGTCGCGACTCGAGTGGCCTTCCTGGTGTGGAATGGCCCGCCCGACGACGAACTCCTCGACGCTGCGGCGGGCGGTCTCCTCGGGACGCCTGAGGGCCTTCTCGCCCAGGTGGATCGTCTCCTCGCGGCCCCGAAGGGGCGCGAGGCGGCGAGCGCATTTGCCGAGGACTTCATGAGGCTCGATCGGGTCGTGACCCAGCCGAAGGATACCGCGCTCTTCCCCGAGTACGGCCCGTCGCTCCAGAACGCGATGGTTCAGGACATGAGGGAGGTGTGGGCGCTCGTCGCTTTCGACGACGACGCCAGCGTCCTCGACGTCTTTTCGACGAAGCGAGCCTTCGTGAACGCGGAGCTCGCGGAACTCTACGGGCTCGACGCGACCGGGCTCGATGCGACGACCTTCCGCGCGATGACTCTTCCCGCGGAGACGCCGCGCCTCGGAGTCCTCGGCAAACCTGGATTTCTCTCGCAGTTCGCGAACCAGAAGGAAGGTTCGCCGACTCTCCGCGGCAAGTTCATCCGTGAGGCTTTGATGTGCGAGCATGTCTCGCCGCCTCCGGAGGCCGTTGCCCTCGAGATTCCCGAGAGCATCAACGGCGTCCCGAGCACGAAGCGGGACCGTCTCGCGCTTCATCGCTCGAGCCCCGGTTGCGCGGGCTGTCACGCGCTCATGGATCCTCTCGGGCTACCGCTCGAGACGTATGACGCCATCGGCCGCTACCGCACCACCGAACAGGGGCTCCCGATCGATTCGAGCGGAGAGTTCGATGGCGTGCCCGTCGCCGATGCGACCGAGCTCGGAGTCGTGATGAGCGAGAGCGAAAAAGTTGCTGAGTGCATCGTTCGGAAGTTCTACTCCTACGCGGTCGGGCACGACGAAAGGGACGTCGACGCGACGGTGGTCGACGCCCTCGCGACATCCTTCGCCGAGTCCGGTCACCACCTTCGAAGTCTCGTTCGGGCGCTGGTGACGAGCGACGCCTTCACGAGTGTGGCCCCCCAGCTCTGAGATCGAGAGAAGAACCGATGCCTAGTCGACCTCTGAACCGACGTACGATGCTCCGGGGGCTGCTCACGACGGGCGCGACCGTGACCGTGGGTCTCCCGCTGCTCGAAATCATGCTGAACCAGTCGGGGACGGCACTCGCCCAGTCGAATGCGCCCCTGCTTCCCTCGTACGTGACGTGGTTCTTCGGGAACGGAACTCTCCCTGGCCTTTGGAACCCGACGGCCACCGGAAGTGGCGCGGCTTGGAGTCTCAGTCACCAGCTCGAGCCCCTCGCTTCGGTGAAGGAATACCTAACGGTCATCTCCGGACTGGACGGCCGACTCGTGACGCCCGGACTCGAGCACCCGACGGGCTCCGCGGGCGCAACGACCGGTGCGCCGCTCTCCGGGAATGCGGTGCGCGCGCCCTCCATCGATCAGATCGTCGCGGACATCGTCGGAGCTGGAGCCCCTTTTCGCTCCCTCGAAGTCGGAGTTACCCCCGCCACCCCCGGGGGCAATCAGGACTCGCTTCACACCGTCTCCCACAATGGCCCGAACTCCCGGAACAACCCCGAGTTCGATCCGCGAGCGGTCTTCGAACGCCTGTTCGGGGCGCCGGTCGTCGACGACGGCTCGGAAGAACGAGCGCGGAAGCTCGCTACCGTCCGCAGAAGTGTCCTCGACTCGGTGCTCGCGGATGGGGCTCGCCTTCAGAAGCGGCTTGGCGCGACGGATCGCCAGCGGATCGAGGCGCACCTCGAAGCGATCCGCGCTATCGAGCGGCGGCTGTCGGTCCTGCCTTCGGATGCTTGCCGTGAGCTGACGGGCCCCGAGGTGGGTCGTGACATGGCGAGCGAAGCTCCGCCTCTCGTGAACTCGGCGATGGCGGATTTGACCGCGCTCGCCCTCGCCTGCGACATGACGAAGGTCGTTTCCTTCATGTTCTCGCTTCCGGCGGCGCACGTCTATTTCCGTCATCTCGCGCCGGACATGAATGCCGACTTCCACGACACGATCTGTCACACCGACGCGGGTGACGCGTCGAGTCAGCCGCGCGTCGATGCGGGTGTTCTCTACACGATGCGGTGCCTGAACGAATTCCTCGAGAAGCTCCGGGATACTCCGCACGGCGCCTCGAATCTGCTCGACTCGACGCTCGTCTACGTGACCTCCGACACCGCTTGGGGGAAGGTGCACGATCGCCGGGAATGGCCCGTGCTCCTTGCGGGCAAAGCGGGCGGGCGACTCCGTGGAGACGAACACCATCGCTTCGCCGGCGAGCATTTGAGCCGCGCGCTCCTCACGATTGCGAACGTGATGGGAGCGGAGCGGAGCGAGTTCGGGCTCGACGCTGGGCGTGTGACGGCGGAACTACCGGGCATCCACGCCTGAGTTCCGTCGGGCGCTCGCGGCGCCCGTCGCGCAGCGGCGAGCGACGCACGCCACGAAAGTGGACTCCCCTTCTCCGACGATGGACTCGTCGTCCAGTCGTGTCGGTCCCGCGAGGCACTCGCAGGTCCCGGCGTGAGGCAGGGCGCGTTCGACCTCGGTCAGTAGAGCGTCGCGCTCGC
>JACCDR012269941.1_pt1 | contig 10758 bp, 8 predicted proteins | sample 7446431 | NCBI WGS metagenome assembly JACCDR01 (sample SAMN15323443, study PRJNA562643) | freshwater metagenome | isolation source: river surface water | place: USA:Blue River Watershed | collected 2017-08-17 | reverse complement strand
GCGACGATGGTCGACACGGTGACCGTGCAGCCCGTCGTGGTCAACGTGCCGGTCTTCACCTGCGCCGACACTTTCCCGATCGTCGCCGGGCCGCCAGTGAACGACGGCACCACCGTGTAGGTGGTGCTCGGCAGCGGGGCGTCCCAGGTCAGGGCCACGTCGGTCGAACCAACAACAAGCGCAGGCAGGGTCTTGGTCGCCCACCGCAGCTTCGCCGTGGCGGGCGGATTCGCCCCCAGGTAGGTGTTGACCGCGGACGTGACCTGCGCCTGCGTGGCGTCCGCACCAGCAGGACCGGCCGGTCCAGTCGCCCCTGTGGGTCCAGCAGGTCCGACGTCACCCCGGTCGCCCTTGGCGCCGGGGAGGCCCTGGGGCCCAGCTGGGCCGGTATCGCCCTTCGGGCCGGCAGGTCCCTGCGGCCCGACCGAGCCCGTTGCCCCAGTCTCACCGCGCGGCCCAGGGACGCCCTGCTCACCCCGCAGCGCCGACAGGGTCGTCAGCATCGACCAGGCGCCGCCGGACTGACGCCACTCGAGCGCACCCGCGTTCACCCGCAGTTCCACGGACTTGCCGTCGGGGCCTGCCGGTGGCGGGTTCGTCTCGAGCCACGCCGCGACCGCGTTCTCGACCTGCGTGTTGGACACCAGCGCACCCGACGGGCCCCGCTCACCTCGCAGCGAGGTGAGGAAGTCGGCGATGCTGCCCGTGTTCCCCGCGTCCAGCCACAGGTCGTATGCCGACCTGCCTGCCGGGCCCGGGGTCGTGGCGATCGAGTCGACCTGTGCCTGCAGCGTGGCCAACCACTGCCGCATCGACGTCCGGTCCGTAGCACCGGTCGTGATGGCCTGCTGCGCCGTCGTAGTGAGGGTGGCGATGCGGTCGGATGCCTGCTGCGCCGTCGACTGCGCCGTCGCGACCTGGGTGGCGAGGGCGGCGAGCTCGGCGGCGTTCACGGTCGCCACAGGTGCCGGTGTCGGCGCCTCGACGGGGTCGGCGATCTGCGTGACCAGTTTCGCCCCGAGGAGGAACGCCGCACTTGACGGCAGCACATCCGCAGGGAGGACGGCGCCTTTGTACATGATTTCGCGGGTCGGGATGGCCGAGTTGCCGCGCAGGAACCAGACGGCGTCAGCGACGACTTTCAGCGGCACGTCCCACCCCCGTGGTGTTGATCCCGGCCGGGACCGGTCGCCAGATCGGCCCCGGCCGGAAGCGGTACTACTTGGTGCCGAGTGCGCCCCGAAGGTCTTCCTTGGATGCCTTCTCGGCCTCGCCGCGGTCCATGCCGCTGCGGACCGCGTACTCGACCCAGACCTCCTTGGAGGCCCGGCCGTCGGGCGCGGTCCCGTCGGTGGGGAGCTTCGCCGCGGCGGCCTCACGCTGCTTGGCGGTCTCGTCATCCTCGGACGTGTCCGGCTGGGCCGAACCACCGCTGGTGGCGGCGAACTCGTCCGGGACGATCGCAGCGTTCGGCGCCAGCGGCGTGTCGTCGGCCGACTTGACCTCCTTGACGAGGCCCGCGTCGACGAGGTGCTGCAGCCGGTCACGGTCGCAGTCGTCGGGGACGAACGCACCTTTGTACAGCAGCCGCAGCCCGCCGGAGGTGGTGACGTGGGCGCATTCGGCAACGACCTGGTAGGCAGCCATCCCGATCAGCCGTTCGTTCCGGTGATCTTCGTCGCCGCGGCCGGCTCCGTCACGACGGGGACGGTGATGCGGCGGGCCCACAGCAGGTGCGCGTCACGTTCGGCGACCCGCTTCGTCTGGACCTGGACACCGTTGTTGGCGTTGGCGTAGCCGGGGTCCTGGTCGGGTTCGTCGGCCATGCCGCCCAGGATCCGCGAGTCCAGGATCCACACGTCGTCCGAGGATCCGGGCAGATTGCCCAGCGGCGTCGTGACGACCTTCAGCCCCGCGATCGTCTCGATCGTCCCGCCGTAGACCGGGTTGTCGGTCGCCTCACGCCGCCGCAGCGTCGCGATCTTGTCGTCCGACGCGAGGTGGGCATACTTCACGTTGGACATGAGGATCATGTCCGGGTCGTAGCCCATCTCCAGATCCGCGACCTCCGCCTTGGCGGTCTCGATGTCGAGAAGGATCCGGCTGGCCGACTCGTCGGTCCAGTCCGTACCCGTCGTCGTCGCGGTCACCGCCGACGCGATCGCCGCGATCGCCAACCGGTCGACCTTTCGGACGACGGTGTTGACGACCTTGCGCAGCGCCCAGTCGATCGCCCCACCCATCGGCAGGGTCCGCTTGATCCTCTCGTCGGTCAGCTCCGTTGCCTGGCCCCACTTCGACACGTAGGCGAGCGCGGCCTGACCCGACTGCGGCAGCGCCCGCGGGTACTCCGACCCCGGCGCCACAGCGGTGACCTCGCGGTCGGTGTACAGCGGCTCGTTCACCTCGTAGGCGACGCCGCCACCAGCGGTACGGAACCGCTGCGGCAGCAGCACGTCGGCGACGAAGCCGATGTCGGACAGGGCCTGCAGGCGCCGCGACAGCATCGTCGGTGACTGCAGCCAGCGGTGGATGGTGAGGAGGTCACCGGACAGCGACGCCGGCGCCGGCGGGTATGCAACGGGCATGTCAGATCTCCATCCAGGTGACCTGCGCCGTGTCGGCGGCGGTCGTCAGCGCGACGCCGATGTTGGCGACGGCAGCGGAAGCGGTGGCGACGAGCCCCGTCGCGGCCGCGTTGACCCGGTCACCGGCGGTGATCGCACCCGACGCGGTCGAGATGTGAACCTGCCCGCGACCGTGGACACCGACCTGCGCGCCCGAGGCGGCGTCGTTGGCGAACACGCCGATGACCGCGTTGGAGGCGGCGCCGGCGTGGGCGACGGTGCCGTTGCCGGACACGGCGGCCAACCGGCCGCCGGTGACGGATGCTGAGGTGGTGCAGGTGATGACGTCACCGGGCATGTACAGCGGTGCGTACTCAGCCATGATCAGGCCCCCGCCTTCTCGCCGAACAGGCGCACGTACTCGGCGTCGTCGAACGACTCGACCGGCTCGTCACCGGTGCCGGTGTAGCCGGCCGCAGCGACCGGGACAGCGGTACCGGGCGCGATCGATGCGAGGATCCGGGTCACCGCGGCCGGGGCGTCGTCGTAGTCCTTCGACCACTGCTCACGGGCAGCGGGGGCGAACTTGCCCTGCTTCTGCGCATCGTCGAGAACACTGGCCTTGACGGTGGCGGCCTTCTCAGCCTTCGTCGCGGCGAGTTCGGCGGTCACCTGCGCCAGCTGCGACGCCATGACCTTCACTTCGGCCTGCAGGTCATCGTTGGCCTTCGCCTGGGCCGCGGCGGCGGCGACCTGCTCCGGGTTCGGCTCGGTCGACGTCTGTGCCTGCTGCTTGAGGCCGTCGAGCGCGGCCAGAACGGCTGCGTCGTCGGCGTCTTCGGGCAGGCCGAGCCGCGAGCGCACGTCGGTGCTCAGAGTGGACACGCCACCCTCCTTCGGATCGGTGTGTACTTGCTCGTCCGACTCGGCGTCGGAAGAAGGTGGGGGAACGAAAACGCCGCCCGTGCCGGGCGGCGTCTGGGGTTCCTCTTCAGTTGGCGGTGGCGGGGTTGGTGCGGGTTCGGCCGGTGGTCGCCAGTCCGGCGTGTCAGGCGGGCCGGGGGTGTCGAGGACGGTCGCCGACGGGCGGGACTCCTCCCGCGAGGCGAACACCGTCCGCGACGCGGCCACCGGCTCCTCGGTGGACACGTATGCCATCCGCACCGGGGTCGGGCTGCCGAACACGACGCCTGCGTCGCCGACCTGGACCGGGATGCGGTGCAGACTGCGGTCGGTGTCGTCGATGACGACCACGGCTTCCTCGTCGATTTCGACGATCCACCGGGACTCCGGCGCCCCGGACGAGTTGTACGCCGTGCGGATCAGGTCCGCACGCGACGGTTCAGGGCTCGGCATGGAACCTCCGTTGTCAGACGCGGCCACCTTGTCCCGGTTCCGCCTATCGCCAGGCCAGTAGCCCTTGACCTCGTGAAACCACTCCGACGCCACGCGGCGGGCCATCTCGTCCGGCATGTGCTTCTTCAGGTGCCGATACAGAGAGGTCCATGGGTGGGGCTTGTTCGCCCACTTCGCGAGGCCTTCGGGGTCCTTCGTCCAGTACCGCTTGAGCCGGTTCCGGTCACCGTCGGCCGCTTGAACGCTGCCCACCTTCGCAACCACCTTCACTCCGGACGCTGCAACGAGCTCACGGTCGACGCCGTACAGCGCAGCTACGTCCTGCAGCGACTTCAGCGACCCGACCCCGGGCGGCGTCACCCCGAGCAGCGCGACAGCGGTCAGGACGAACGGATGGGTGTGACCCTGCTGGCAGCGAAACGAGTAGGTGCCCTCAACCGACCGGTCGGGGTAGGCCGATGCGGCGATGGTGCCGAGCCACGACGGCACCCCGGCGTAGTCACCGACCAACGTGTGGCCGCCGTCGGTGATGCGCAGGTTGTCGACGTAGCCGATCGCGGGTTCGCCATCGAACCGCGGGTCGACATGGCCCAGCTTCAGGACGGGCCGGCGGATCGACGGACAGTTCAGCGCGGCGACAGCGGCGACGAGATCTTCGGTGGACGCGTCCCACGTCCCAGACGACAGCGGCCACCGGCCGGTCCGGACGAGTTCCACGTTCGGGATGCGGGTCAGGCGTGCTGGTTCCGCGGAGGAGGCGGCCATGGTCACCTCGCTGTCGGTCCATCGGGCGTCGAGGTAGCCGCGGCAGCGGGCACCACCAAGGCATGAGATGTGCGCCTGTCCACCGGGGTAGACGGCGAGGGCGTCAGACAGCTTCGTCCAGGTCCGGCCAGCGGTCTGGCGGCAGACCTCACATGAGTTGTCGTCGAGGGTCTCGTTCGCCACGAACACCATCGGTGGATGTGTCTCATACACGGCGACCCGGCCGGCACCCTGCGCAGCCGACATGGCCGCCCGTACGGCGTCACCGACGAGGCCACGGACCGAGACGCCGAACTCGACCAGGGTGGCACGGACCGCCTCAGCGGCTACACGGCCGCCGACGTGCATGCCCCGCCGCACCGCGGCGGCCGTGTAGCCGCCCGCGATGAGCGTTGCGGTTGCTGACGCCACGTCGGCGAGCCGCTTCCGCGCCGCGGACACGATCCGGGACAGTCGGCCCGATGCGGCCTTGACGGTGTCACCGAAGTCGACCGGATCCACCGTCACGCCAGCGGCGGCGGCTTCGGCCACCACCTGCGCGGCGGCGTTCGACGCCAGGCCGAGCATCGCCGCCAGCACGGCAGCCTCGAGCGCGGCGGTGGCCGTCGGCGACGGTTCGAGGTCGGCGAGGTCACCGACCGTCTCAGCTGATGCGACCTGCGCGACAAGGTCGTCGACGAGTGGTGCTGCGGTCTTCGGCCAGTCGGCGAGAACTGCGGCGACAGCCGTGTCCCACGCGGCCTGAACCTGCGCGGCGTCGTTCACGGCCCACCTACCTCGCGGATCGGTGGACGAGCAGCTGGACGGCTCAGCGCCGCCTCAGCGGGGAGGGCTAGTCGGTGGTGAAGATCGCGGCGGCGCGGCGGTGGAAGGCGTCGAGTGCGGCCGGGTCGGCGTCGATGTCGACGTGGTGCACGTTGTAGTCGCCGCCGGTGCGGCGGCCTTCGGGGTTGAACCCGGCCGTGTCGGCGTTGGCCCGTACGAAGCCGGCATGGAGGCCTGCGAGCTGGTCGAGGCGCCGCTGCCGTTCGGGGTGCGGACGGTGCGGTGCACTCCTGCGGGAAGGGTTGCTCACAGCCACCTCACGCCGGTCCAGTAGGAGCCCAGCATGGTATCCCTGCCGAGCCACGTGTCGGCACCATCGGTGCGACCTACCTGCGAAATCTCGTATGGGGTCGGGTAGTCGGGCGACCCGAACTCGGCGGTCTGCATCCTGCCGAGGATCGCCTCGGCTGCGTCAGCCTGGGTGGTGTTGCCGTTGGCTCGGTAGGTGTCGGCGGTGGAGCGAAGGCGGCGTTCGATGCGGCGAGCGCCGCTGGGGCTTTCAAAGTCGTAGCCGTGAGCCGCCCACGAGTAGCCACCGACGTCGATGTTCGCATCGAGTTGGATACGGCTGACGCCCTGCTCCCGGTACCACTCCTCCATGTGCCCGTTGAACTCCGTCGCGAAGCCGCGACCCTGCACCGACGGATCCAACATGAGGAGTGCGTGGTAGGCGACGAGGTCACCGTTTTCATCGCGGTAGAACACCCGCTGGGCGCTGCCGACCACGTTCCCGTCGCCGTCCCGAATGGTGACCGACACCGACACGTGGTCCGCGCCCAAAAAGTCCGGGGAGCCGCCAACGTCGGTCACCTCGACGTCGAGGCCGGCGTAGCGCCCGTTGACGGCCCGGCCGACCTCGTCGCGGATCCGCTGAGCCTCTTCGTCGGCGAGGTCGGAGGTGAGCAGGTTACGGTCGATGAGGGCGCCGATGTCCGGCCGCCCCTCGGTCTCGCTGTCAGCGCCGCCGTTGTCGGCTGGCACCACTTCGACGTCGAGGACGCGGGTGCCGCTCTCGTCTACCCCGTGGTCGGCGGTGACCCGGAGCTCCAGCCCGCGTTCCAGCAGCAGTTCTGCCTCGTAGTACGGCCCGGACAGTTCGACTGCGCCGGTACCTGCCGGGGCGGTGATCCGCATCGCCACGCCCGGTTCGGATTGCCCCGCACCCGCGAAGCCGCCAGCGATTTCCGGGTCCGTCGTGGTCGACAGGTATGCGTCTTCGGTCCATGTTGCGCCGGTCAGGTCGCCGTCGAGGGCGTCGCCAAACATGCGCCGCGGGTGCCGGGTGCCGCGCCACAGTTCGACGTCGGCAGGTAGCCGCGACGATTCCATGGCGGCGTCGATGTGGCCGACGCGGTCGCTGACCTCCGGGCCACGTTCGGGGTAGTCGACGTCGAACTGTGGCCGGTCGCGTAGCCAAAGGTTGATCGAGTCGTAGCCGAACGACCGGTAGTCGACGAGGGCTTCCCGCTGCTCGTCGGTGAGCCCTTCTTCGCGGACGAGGCTTGCCGGAGTGGATGCCCGCGCCTCGTCGCCTGCGAGGGTGCCGTCGGCGCGGGTGTCTGGCCCGACACTGGGCGGCGGTGTCCATGGCTGGCGCGGGCCGGAGGGTGCCGGTGCGGGTGTTGGCGAACTGCCCGGCGAGGTAGCGGGCGGGGGACTACCGGTGAGTTCCGCCGCGAGGCGGGCGGCTTCGTCGGGCGACAGGTCGATGCTGGTGGTGCCGTCGGTGATGCGGATCCGCCCGTCGGGGGTGCCGCCGACGACGAGGCCGCCAAGGTCGTACGGGTCGACAATGCCGTTGTCGTCGACGGGCCCATCGCCGGGTGGGTTGCCGGCGAGCCACTCAAGTTCCGACGCCAACGAGCCCGAGTTGTAGCCGACGTTGATCTCGCGGTTGCCGTCAGCGATGGTGGCGTCGGAACCGGTGCCGGACACGGCTACATCTGGCGACGTGCTGTCCGGGGTGCCACCCGCCGTGTCGGATACGGCTGGCCTACCGGTCGGGGCTTCAAGGACCCCGGTCAGGGCGATCGAGTGGCGGACACCCGCGCATTGGCAGTAGCAGACGGACCCGATGGTGGCCTTGTCGCATGCGGTGGCGTGCGTTGTGGCCATCGACGCCGCCTTCCGTGTCCCCGGAATGCGGCGAGGCCGCCTCGAACTAGTCGGGCGGCCTCAAATGAGATGCAGGTCTACTTGGGGTCGTCTTCGACCGGCCGATAGTCGGGGATCGGGCCACCCTTCGGCGGCGCCGTGAACTCGACCTCGTAGTTGCCGTCCTGGCGGCCGGCAGCACTCGTCCGACGCCGCTGCTGGTCGCCAGTCGCCTTCTTCGGGGCGGGCTTGCTGCTGTCTGCCATACCAGCAGGTTACCGGCCCGAAGGGGATGTTCGCAGCCGCCACCTGAGGCTTCCGGTGGTCACCCGTTCGTGCGCGGCAGGACCTCGACGTCGAGGAGGCGACGGCCTTCGCTGTCGCGGCCACGGTCAGCCACGACCCGCATCCGCAGGCCACGGTCGAGCAGCAACTCCGACTCGTACTCCTCGCCGGACAGTTCCACAGCGTTGACACCGGCCGGAGTGACAATCCGCATCACAGCACTTTCGCGGGGGTCTGCCGCATCGTTCGCGAAGCCCTCCGAGATGGCAGGGTCCGTCGTCGTCGACACGTAGGCGTCTTCGGTCCACTCGGCGCCGGTCAGGTCACCGTCGAACGCGTCACCGAAGATGACCGGCCCCGACTGGATGCCGCGCCACGTCTGCGTCTCCTCCGCCAGCGGCGACCTCGCCATGGCCTCGTCGACCCCGGCGGTCCACTCGGCGACCTGCTGCTCGTTGGTGTACCACCCGGGCAGCCGCGATGCGTCGCCGCCGCGGAGCATGTGGTTGATCGGCTGGTAGGACTCGTCGATGTAGGCGTCGAGGCCTTCGGCTTCGGTTTCGGTGAGCTCGTCACGGCGGTTGAGGCTGACGGGTGCTGCCTCGCGGGCGGCGGCTCCGGTTCGTGCGGCGGCGGCCCGTTCGTCAAACGAGGGAGTAGTGCGCGCCGGTGGCGCGGCTGGGCTTGCGTCGTCGGCAGCAGGTGCCGGTTCGGCGTTGTCCACAGTCAGGACCGGCGTGGACGTCGGGGTGATCTGCGGGGTCGGCGGCTTGTACCCCTCGGTCGGGGTTCCCTTGCCGCCCTTCTTCGCACTCGCCGGGGCCGGAATGCCGCCGGTCAGCGCAACCGAGTGCCGCACGCCGGAGCAGTCGCAGTGGCAGACGGACCCGATGGTGGCTTGCTCACAGGAGCCGGGGTGTCCTTCAGCCACGACGCACCCCACCCGTGCCGGGCCGGATCCGCAGGTAGGCGGTCAGCCACACACGGCGCAACGCCTGGTCGGCGACGTCGCCGCCCTGGTACGGGCACGACCCGAGTGGCTGCCCGCTGACTGCGGCGTACCGGCCGAGGCGCATGGCGACGGCGACGATCCGGTTGTCGAGGTTGACCTGGGGGCGGAACTGCGGCGCCCCGACGACCGCGGCCTGGAACTGCTCGAGCGTGGGCACAGCCGTCCCGGTGATGGCAGCCTCAGCGGTGGCGATGTCGAAGCCCCGCCGGATCGCTGCGGTGTCGCCGCTGCTGCGGTGTTCGGTGGCGTAGGCGGTGGACACGTCGGCACCCTGGGCGAGTGCGGCGTCGACCAGCCAGTCCTCGGCCACCTCGGCGGGATCGGCCCAATGTGCGGGCAGGGCAGCCATCGCCGGTGCGACGGGTTCACGGGCCAGTAGTTCTGCGGTGCCTGCGTCGACCGCGGCCCAGTCTTGATCCTCGACGGCGTCGAGGATGTCGTCGACGAGCGTCTCGTCGTCACGGCTCGCGGCAGCCTGAACCCGGCTGGCCGGCTGGCCGCCTGTACTTGAGGTGGTGGCTGGCCGGATCCGCAGGTAGGCGGTCAGCCACACGCGCCGCAGGGCTGTCTGCTCGGCGTCACCACCCAGGTACCAACACGACGACAGCGGCTCACCCATGATGGCGGCGTGGGCACCCACCCGCAGCGCGGTCGCAACGACACGGTTGTCCAGCTGCACCGTCGGCGCATACGACTTCGCCTGCCGGGCTGCGGCGGCGAACTGGTCGAACGACGGCGCCTGCCCGCCGACAAGTTGGGCTTCGGCGACGGCAATGTCGTGGCCACGGCGCAGCCCACCCTCATCCGGCTTCTGCGAGCCGTACGCGGCAGCAATGTCGGCGCCACGGGCCAGGGCGGCGTCGGTGCGCCAGTCGTCGTCGACAGCCTTCGCGTCCGCCCAATGTGCAGGCAGTGTCGCCGCTGGGGCTGTGGTGGACTCCTCCGCGGCGGCCATTGCGGCCGCATCGTCGTCGAGCTTCGACCAGTCACCGGCGGCAGCGTGCTGGATCGCCTGCGTGGCGAGCTGGTTTCCGCTGGTTGGCGGGGTGGCCGGGGTGCTGGCTGGTGCCGACTGGGGTGCCGGGGCTGCTTCGCCCGTCGCCGGAGCAGCGCCAGGCGTGGTACCCGACAGCTGGCCGGCAGGCGGTGCCGCAGTCGACCCGTCCGGGTTACGCAGCACATCGCCACCCGCGATCGGCGGCAGACCGAGCATCTTGCGCCGCTCGTTCGGGGTCAGCACCCCACCGGCAAGGTCCGCCTGGAACAGGCGGCCCGGCTGCGGCGTGCCGTCCTTCTTCTCTTCGCGCTCCGGGAGGCGGTACTCGCGCCGCACCCACGCCTCGAGCGCTGGGTCTGCAGAGAGGGCACCGGACTGGATGAGCAGGTTCAACGACTCGGCGGTCGCCTCACGCTGTGTACCCACCCCCGCGACGACGATGCGGGGCACGGGTTCGTCGGCGAAGTTCCAGCCGACGAGGCGAGCTGCGATCTGCCGGGTCGCGACGTCTGCGATCTCCTCAGCGATCGTGCCCAACGACAAAACCCAGGAGTCGAGGAATGCCGAGGCGACAGCGCGTGACCCGGACTCGGAGTTTCCGAGGTCGATGTGCGGCATGAGAGCCGCACCAGCCATCTCGGTGTTCAAAAACTTGATGTAGGCCAGGACGTCCGGTGTGGCCCCGGAGAGCCCGCGTAGGACCAGGCTGGCCCCGGGCGGCAGGGAGGCGCCGGCCGTTTCGCCGACCCGCGCGGCGGATGCGACCTGCTGCGCTTCGCGGATCTGTGCTGGGGTCGGGTTCGTCCCGGGTGCCCACTCAACCGTCGGGACACCCATGCCGAAACGCCTTGCGCTGG
>JACCDR012061040.1_pt1 | contig 10758 bp, 11 predicted proteins | sample 7446431 | NCBI WGS metagenome assembly JACCDR01 (sample SAMN15323443, study PRJNA562643) | freshwater metagenome | isolation source: river surface water | place: USA:Blue River Watershed | collected 2017-08-17 | reverse complement strand
CTGAGTCTGCCTTAAAGAAACAAACCAAAGAGAAAAAGAAAGATGCCTCGGATCGGAAGGTAAGGGATAAGAATAAACCACAGGGTACAATTCGCAAATCCAACGATACTTCTGACGATGATGATAACGGTAAAGTTATCGCAATAAACAACTAAAGCTATGTTGAGAAAGATGTCTTTTTGGACCAAGATCAAAGCAACCATCATTATCTTTGGGGTTGGGGGAGAAGCCTTTGCGTACATTGAAGGACTTGGACCCGGCTGGAAAATGATGGGCATCGTTGTTACCTTCATAAGCTTGATCATCACTCAGTTCTTTGAAGATAAGAACAACAACGACATTGTGGACTGGATGGAAAAGAAGAAGAAAGAAGAGGATAATAAACCCGAGTAATTATGCCATTCTCAGTAGAGACCTTTGGAGCAGGACATGCCCTGATCTCCAATCATGTTCCACCACAGATTACACTGGAACAAGTAGCCCGAATACAAGAACCTACTAATTTAGAAGTAAATAAGTATGGTTTATTTGAAGCATCCAGCCCGGACTTCAATAAATATTACCCCGATGTTACTGCGAAAGACCTGAAACCGGAAGAAGCTGATTTTGCCTACCCGATCTTCCGAGCATTGTCCAAGATTATTATAAGCAAATATGGACCCGTTGATTTTTCAGCGGGTACCGTGTTGGAGGATTCAGCTCATCTACTGGTAGGTCAAGCAGTACTTACCAACCATGAACAGATCGTGGGGAATGAGGTGGGAGTAGTATCAGAGGCTTTCTTTCAGGGAGCTAAGACAGTTAATGGGTATAAGATACCTGCGGGCATTAATGTAAAGATGAAGCTTGACGGGAAATCAAACCCTAAGTTGGTTCGTTCTATTATGATGGAACCACCTTCCGTACATTCTTCCTCAGTTACAGTAGCCTTTGCCTGGGAACAATCCCATAAGAGCTTGACTGCTGAAGATTTTTACCGATTGCTTGGAAGCTTGGATGATAAGGGCAAATTAATAAGAAGAATGGTAACGGAGATTGTTCGTTACGATGAAATCTCTTTGGTATCTCATGGAGCTGATCCTTTTGCCCAAAGGATTAAGGATGGTAAAATTGCTAATCCGGAATATGCTACAAAGAGATACCAATTTATGGAAGGTGAACACCGAGCTAAATACCATTTTATGGATTGGAAAGAGCTTGGTACAAATGAAGCCACCTTCAGCCTGGACGATACAATACCCAGTCCAGCAATAATATCGAGTTCTAATCAAACTAATAAAACAAATGTAAAACCAGAACCTATGAATGAACAACTCTTAATTTTGCTAAGAGCTCAACTGGGTTTGGCAGCCGATGCAACTGAAGCCCTCGTTACGGCGAAACTTCAGGAACAACTTCCTTTGCTTGTAAGCGACCGAGCCAGCTTGGGACAAGTAAGGACAGAGCTTGCCCAAACCAAGGAGACGCTTACAGCACTCCAAGCAAGATTACCGGAAGGAAGTACGGTGATCACGAAAGAGGAGAAACAAAGGTTGGATAGCTTTGATTCCATCAAGGCCGTTCATGACCTGGCAATGACTGCAACAAAAGCTGAATGCTTGAAGTTGTATCACCTCTCAGTAGGTGGTGCGGACAAAGCCGATGCTTCTATTGCTAAGCTCATTGCTGAGGCCAGCTTTGAATCCCTTACTGCACTGGTTAAGCAGTACCAGGCAGCAGTAGAAAAAAGCTTTACTGCTACTTGCAAATCTTGTGGAAGCCATGATATTACACGGGCTTCTTCCTCAACCTCCGGTGAAGGGGTAGTAATACCTGGACAATCCGAAGGTGGTAACAACGGTGGCGGAAATAACACTCCGGTAGCAAAAACCACTGATGAAGCATTGAGCGAAATCGTGAAGAAAGCCAATAGCTTCTCCTTGAAGAACATTCACGGTGAACTTAAAAAATAATCTGAAACATGCCTAGCACATTAGGATCAACCACTGTTTCTCGCTTCAAGAATGAAGCAGAAGCCCACAAGCTTCACCTTGAATTTGAGGTGGAGGCTGGTCAATCAGTTAATGCTGGAGACCAGGTAGAGTTAGCCGCCAACGGTAAGATTCAGCAAGCCGGTACTGCCGAGCCTTTCGTGAATGTTATCGGAGTTGCCCTGAAAAATGGAGCAGCTGGCGATAAGGTAACAGTTGCAATGAAAGCTTATTGCACTGTAGTTGGAGAAGCTGCTGCAGCCTCTCTTAATGCAGGCCCCGTTAAATTGGGTGCTTGGAATGGAACAACCGGTCGTAGAGAATTTGCTGCTTCTGCGGGTGCAACAGCCCATGAGAAGTTGGCAGAGGTGGTAGGGTATAACCTTACTCAGGTGGCTGCTGACGGTGATGAAATCTTAGTAGCATTGATCTAAACCCGAAAAAAAACCATGGATAAGGTTAAATACTCAAAATCGCTTTACAAGGATTCCATTCAGGAAGTTGTACATGCGTGCGGAGCTCTCCGTAGAGACCCCGCTCAACCCATTGATATTTCTCTGGCTGAGTTCGTTCAGGCCAAGTGGGGTATCTCAATGGAAACGTTTTATGATGACCTGGGAATCAACCCCAATGTCGATGTAGTTCAGAACATCTTCACGATGCCTGACTACTCAACCCGGTGGTTAGTACCAGAGCTCATTCGTGATGCTCTTCGTTTGGGACTTCGTAAGAACCCAATCTGGGCCGATATCATTGCTTCCGAGCAGACTATCGCCAATCCTCAAACCGTTATGCCAAGCTTGAATCTTTCAGAGGCTGCTCCTCATTATGTGGGAGAAGGGGAAAGCATCAAGACTGGTACCATCTCTTACGGACAGAAAACTATCCGTATCCGGAAGATGGGTCGGGGTATCAAGATTCCTTATGAGGTTCAACAGTATGTGAGCCTGGGGGTTGTTGGAATCTTCTTACAGGATTTCGGTATCAAATTGAATCAGGCTATTGATGCACTCATGATTGATGTGCTGATCAATGGTGAACAAACTGATGGAAGCGAGTCTGCCCCAGTAGTGGGAGTAGCAGCAGCTGGCACATTTGCTTATGCTGACCTTCTGAAAGTTTGGATTCGTATGGCCCGTATCGGAAGAACACCTTGGGGAATGATCGGTGGCGAGAATGCTGCCCTTGAAACCCTGAACCTTTCCGAGTTCAAGACGAGAGCTGCTGGAGATACCGAGAAGAAACTGGACTTGAAAACTCCAATCCCTCAAACCTCGGCATACTATATCCATGGCTCAGTTCCTGCAAATCAGCAGTTGGTAATTGATCGTACTTCAGCTATCCTGAAGTTCAATGCTCAACCCCTCTTAGTGGAGGATGAGAAGATCGTTTCCAATCAGACCATGGCAACTTATGCCTCGTTGACTACCGGCTTCGCAGTCCTTTACAGGGATGCACGGGTATTAGTGGATAAATCCTTACTGTTCTCTGGAAACGGCTTCCCGGCTTACATGGATGTCGATCCGTTGGAGCAGGTGACTATTGCGGATTAATAATTTTCACTAAAATCCAAAGGTTATGAAACATTTCATTTTAGGCCCTAAAGCCTCAGTCTTCCACGATGCATCCACCGGATTGCTGGTAACAAGTCAGGAAAAGCCTACAGCTTATGCCGGATCAGTCAGCAAAAGAATGGAGATCGCTATCCAGCATGGTCATATCAAAGAGGTACCAGCACCTGCCGGTGCTGACTCTGCTCCCAAAGGAGCTACCTCGGATATTACCTTAGAGGAAATGGACGACAAGCAATTATTGGCATACTACAAAGAAAATTTTGATGTAACTGCCGATGATGCCAAAGCTTTTAAGGCCATGAGCAAAGAAGATAAGATCAAATTCCTACAGGAGTAAGAGCTTTCTTCGATGATGAAGCAAAAGGGAGGGGAGCCTTATAATGAGAGCTCCCCTCTTTTGTTTTAAACCTTTATAACCCAGAGCCCAAAGGGAAAAAATTCTTAATATGCTAGGCTTCGGTCCCAAACCTGGGGCTGAACGATTGAAAGTGAAAGGAAGAGTTACTCTGGTATTGGAGTCAGTTGACAAGAAACAAAGAAGGGTCATTGAAACCAATAATATTGTAACTGATGCCGGGGATACCCATTATGCTCAACGAGCCGGGGGAGAAACACCCACCAATGCTTTCCACACGGGAAGGATGGCTTTAGGAACTTCTGGTAATGCCCCAGCTAAAAGCTCAACGTATTCAGATATTACTGCTGTAGTATCCGGATCAGTAAAAGCTTTTGATGCCGGGTATCCGAAATCAAACGACAATGATACGGATAACACTGGGGCTACTGCCGATACTTTATCCTATCGGACAAGTTACCTCACTTCAGAGGCTAATGCCGTTTCGATTGATCGAGTAGCTATAACCATTGCTTCACCTGCCGGGGGTAGTCCATTGCTAATGTATGCAACTCTGACCCCTTTCACAAAAACAACGAACGACACTTTGAAGGTATTTATCAACCATAACTTTAACGGAATCTAAACCATGCAAACAGAAAAAAATAACGCTTTGGATCAGAATGATGCCGGAGTAATCAGAGGTTCTCAGCACAGTGAGAAGGCCGAAGCACACGGCAAATATACGATTAAGCACTACAAACCCTTTGAACATCTTCGTGATGAATATGTTCGACTCAGGGACCGGGCTCAACTTCTCATGGATCAGTTTGCAGAAGCTGCCTCCAAAGAGATTGAGGAACTGAAAGCGAAGATGGACAAGATGGTCTATCTAGCGGACACGTATGAGATCGACAACGTAGTTACCACCGTTGGGAAGAATCTTGCACTAGACACCTTCCTGGCTGGATCAGCTTACACCGTAACGGGTCCCTATATGGGATTGATTTCAAACGTATCCTATACGACAGGTCCAGCAGCGGGTGATACGATGGCTTCTCATGGAGGTTGGACTGAAGCAGGAGGCACCAATGCTCCTACCTATACCGCACCAAGAAAGACTGCCGTTTTTTCCGCTGCTTCGGGTGGATCAAAGGCATTAAGCTCAAACTTATCCTTTGCAATCACTTCGGGTACAAACGTAATTATCAAGGGATGCTTCCTGGTATATGGATCAGGAGCTTCTTCCACTATTGATAACACCTCCGGAGTTCTTTACTCTGCTGGTACTTTTACCGGTGGTGATAAGACGGTTTCCAACGGAGATACCTTAACAGTATCCTACAGCACATCACTGTAATTCTTTTTCTTCACTTTAGCCTGGAAGGGGAGTTGGTTGTGAAAATCAACCCCCCTTCTTAGTTTATCTTCATGGCAGCTCCCCAAATCTTAGGTACAGTATCTAGTGGAACGGGTAGGACCGCTAATGGTACTAACCATACTGTTGCACTTCCCTCCAGTATAGCGGACGGGGAGTGGGTAGTTATCTATATTGCTGTAGATGGAGCTTCTACTACCTCGGCCCCTGCGGGATGGATACTTTATAACCATGTTTCTCAAGGTAGCGTTACTTTAACGGTTTTCATCAAGAGATGTACTGCTTCGGAAAGCGGGACTAATGTAACAATTACATCTAGTGCTTCTGAGCAAAGTTCATATGTAGCATTCCGGGTAACCAAGGATGCTATTCCAGTTTTTGGAAACTACGTAGCTTCAGGGAGCAGTACTAACTCTACCCATTCCTCTATTCAGACCGGTAATCAAACTAGCCTGGAGTACCTTATTATTACGGGTCGGGGAGGTGACTCGACTGTACAGGTATCAGCCCCCTCAACTGATTTTACCCAGGTAGGACAAGCGGTGGGGGGCACTGGAAATGCCGCCACATACGTTCAACAACGTAGCTATACTTTTGCTAGTGCCTTTGGGTCTTACCAACCGGGGGCTATGACTGTGGGCAGTGAGCAGTGGGGTACTATTATAATACCCTTTGTTACTCCGGCACTTTCCGGAAAGGCACTTCAGTTTATAAGTGAGTATAGTTCTCCAAATGCCTCCACCCAAATGACGATAAATTCGGTGGGGTTGGAGACCGATGGGACCTATAAGAAACTTGGTACTAAGATAACTGGGGATGGGTCAGCTCTATCCAAAGTACTCCTTTTTGCCTATGGGGGCTCTGGAGCAGAACCCAGTCTGTATGTAGAGGTAATGTCTGTATCCGGGGGTGCTCCGGGTACAGTTCTTGCAACTTCCGATATTATAGATTTAAGCTTAAATACTCTGGGTATACATGAGGCCACATTTGCTTCACCTTATACTCTAGCAAATGGTACCGAGTACTACATAATGATCAGCAATACGGATGCTGATTATACTTTTCATGCGGGAGTAACTGAAACCCTTAATGGGGTAGATTATTACCAGCAAGCGGGGGGTTCTTATGTAGCTTCTACTGTAACCCCGGTAATTGCGGGATTCAAAGATTTTACATCACCGGGTGAAATGTCCGAGGCAGCATCTGCTGCTCATACGCAGGATTCAACTAAATCTACAACTGAATCAAGAACAGAGGCAGCATCAGCAACAGATTCCCCCAATTCCACAAAGACCACTTCTGAAAGTAGTACCGAAGCAGCCTCCGCAACAGATACTGCTGAGGGAACTAAATCTACTACGGCTGCTCAAACTGAATCAGCGTCTGCCCAAGACTCACCCGATGCCCTGGTAACCCTGGGGGGTACGATAGCAGAACCCGCTTCCGCTACGGATAGTCCGAACTCAACAAAGAGCACCTCGGCATCTCAAGCTGAACCAGCCTCAGCTTCAGATACTCCAAATTCTACAAAGTCCACTTCAGAGAGTCAAACCGAGGCAGCTGCCGCAACTGATACTCCAAACTCCACTAAGACTACTTCTGAAAGTAGAACAGAACCCAATACCCTGATTGATACATCAGATGGATCAGTTGCCAAGATCGGGGTTGGATTGGAGACTGTGTCAGCAACAGATACTCCAAATTCCACCCTATCCACTTCCGGGGCTAGAACTGAATCCGCTCCAATAACCGAAACTCAGGATTCTACTAAGACTACATCAGAGAGTAGAACCGAGTCGAATACTCTGATTGATACTCCGGATGCTTTAAGAACAACTCTGGCAGCACAGGCGGAGACGGCTTCAGCTCAGGAAACTACAAATGCAGCTAAAGAGGTTTTTGCTTCAGCCATAGAGACCGCATCAGCTACAGAAACTCAGACAGCACCAAGCAGTGATGTAGGAACCGTCTCTGAAACAGTCTCGGCTACTGATACCCCGGATTCTACTAAGTCTACATTGGAGAGTCGGGTAGAGGCTGCTTCGGCATTAGATGCTCCGGATTCTACAAAATCTACTTCGGAGAGTAGAACAGAACCTGCTGCTGCAACGGATATTCCCAATGCAACAAAGACTACTCAGTCTTCCATAACTGAACCCGTTTCAGCACAGGATACTCCAGCGGCTTTGAGGGAAACCTTTGCATCCCTTGCTGAGGCTGCTCCGATTACAGATACTCCCAATTCCACTAAGGCTACTTCGGAAGCCCAGGTGGAGGCAGCGGATGCTCAGGATTTATGCCAAGCCTTTGTAACAACTACGGCAGCAGCAGTAGAGACTACCAATGCTCAGGATAATATTTCCAATACCTTAGCATCCCAAGGGGCAATCACGGAGAATGTATCTTTAACCGATACTCCGGATGCAGTTAGAACTTTGGTGGTATCCATTACGGAAGCTAATGATGCTCAAGATACCCCCAATGCCACTATACCTGGAATTCAGGTAATAGAGGAGAATACCTCAAGCACTGCTTCACAGGATGCAATTAAAGTTACCTCGGAAAGTCAGACGGAGTCGGTATCTGCCACGGATATACCATCAGCTGCAGTATCTACTCTCACAGGACTAACGGAAGCTCTTTCAGCTCAAGCTACTCAAGATGCTGAGGTAACAGTAAGCTATAAACCCATTATTAATGAGCAGACAGCTCTTAATGAAGGCATAATAATCCGGATGAGTCAGGTTAGACAGAAATCAGAGGTTGAAACTCTGATCGAATCTACCTTAACAAGGATGGTTAAAAATCGTCCCGTAAGTGAAACAGAATCCATTATTGAAGGATTATTATTCAAGATTGCCCAAAATAGGACTAGCAATGAAGAAATCACTACCAGCGAAGCAATTTTGATTCAATTAATCACTCATAATCATTTCACTTATGAGGAGCAGGAATCCATAGTAGAAAACATTACCCTGATCCTGACGGAGTCAGCACCCCGGGTATTGAATGAATTTGTAAACCTGATAGAGACTACCATAGTCAAGAAACGAAACAAGAAGAATCCAATGACCCATAATAGGGCTAAGGATAATACCTCAAATCTTAAAGCTTCCAACATAACTCCCAACTTAAAAGCTGATGATACAACCCCAGTAATTAAAGCTAAAGGGAGTGGAGGATAATTTTTCAACTCTAATAAGATAGCCATGATAGAACAAAGAAGGGTAGACTTTCAGATAATCAAGGATAACAAATACCTAAGATCATGGGGTTTGTATGAGGTAACGGATGGTGTAGAAACTCCATACCCTACTGCAAACAATTTTAAGTTCTTTTTATATGACCGACAAACTCCGGCAGTTGAGGTATATAATATTGCTGCACCTTCGGACAAGGGAGCCGGCTATGTTACCTTTGAGTTTCTTGTTGCACAGACCGGGTATGCTGGTTTATATGATTACCAGATCAAGGAAGAGGATGGCACTGCTCTTATCACAGTAGCCTATGGAACAATTCAATTTGTAGATTTATCCAAAACCATACCCTTCGGGGACTTGGTTGTAACGGAATCTCCAGGTGGAATAACCATACCTGAAGCTTTTGCTAATTCAAAGAGCTTGGAATGGAGAACCATACTCAAGCTGAGACCTAATAGTGATTTGGAGAATGCCGTGGTAAATCAGGATGATACCTGGCCATTGCTATACAATATTCTTATTGCTAAATTGATAGTGAATGACTGGTTAGTAAAGGCATTAAAATCTGCGATGGTATCGGGTAGCTCATCCAGTAGTTCCTCATCCACGGAAACCACCCCAAGTGCTACAGCCATAAAATCCATCGAGACGGGTCCTACTAAGGTAGAGTTTCAGGACTCAATGAAGAGTGTATCCGAGTTCATGAAAACTGCTGGGGGTAATAATGCACTGACCTCATTACAGAACGATATTTGTGGACTAGCCTCAAGCCTACAAATTAAACTGGAGATGTGCAAGGATCGGATAGTACCCGTAGTTCCTCAATACCAGGGACTGGATACCCCGGCAACAGCAATGGAGATTCTAAGTAAATATTATCCATAATGGCCTACATAAGTGATGCAGATTGGGCGAAGTACCGGGAAATAATAAACTCGGTGCATGATGACTTTAATCAGGATAACCTAACCTGGAGGAGAGCTAATTCTACCCAGGTTGCCCTGTTTAATGAGCAAGCGGAGAACAACTATACGGATATTGTTCTAAAGGCTCTGGTGGGTTATAACTTCTTTAGAACTTGGCCCATGACCCGTCATTCAGAGTCGGGTGAATTGGACAATCAAAATATGGTGGTATATCTTAATCGGGACTACCTATCCAAATTAGGATACTTAACCCCGGAAGGTCATTTCAACTATCGTCCGGATAAAGACACTTTCATACATAGGGGGATTGAGTATAAATGCGAAGGGGATACTCTTTTAGCTCAAGCTAAGGATACCCCATTATTGATCATGCTTATACTCAGAAGAGAGGAACTTAAAACGGGGGATACACCGTTCCAATATGGTAACTGAGTTTAGAATGTTTGGGAGATGGGATTTAATAAGTCAGGGGTTTTCTGGTTTAGATGCCCGTATCCAAAGCTCAGCAGTATGGGGTCAAAGGAAAGCAGCGGAATTGATTGTTAAGACTGCAAAAGCTCATATTAATAATCAGGATTTGGGATGGGTGCCCCGAAGTGCTACTACCCATTCGGGTGATAATCGTATCTTAGTGGATACTGAATCATATTATGGAGCTATCAAAGCTTGGAAACAAGGAAGTACATATCATGCGGGAGTACCGACCTCGGCAGTCAATACTATTGGAACACCCATATATGTTTATGCGATAGCTCATGAATATGGATTGGGTAGAGTTCCTGCTCGACCTCTTTGGAGACCCACTCTAAAGGAACTAGGGGGCAAGAAGGGTTTACAAATGATTGTTAAGGCAGCAATTGCTAAAAAGATATTAGAACTGAAAAATAAAGGATTTGATGTAAAGACATGAGACCACTAAATAACGTACAAGAACAGATTGAACGGAGTATTGAATGGGCTTTGTATCAAGTCCTCTTAGCCAATGGGTATACACCAGATCGAGTGCTTTATGCTGCTAACCCAGCTGGATACACAGCAGCACTGAAGAGCATACGGGATACAAAGGGTTTTGCAGTGGAGCTCTTTGGACATGGAGTATCCCATGACCGGGACCTTAAGATGGTACCCCGGATAGTTATCAATGGTATGGGTTTTGATCAGGGGGATACGGGCAATGCCTTTGAACCGGTACTGGAAGTAGAAGGCACAGGGTATGCTCGAGTTAGGGAGTCAATAATTTTCTCATGCTATAAATTCGATATTGTACTGACTGCTCAGAAAAGTACAGAGGATAGAATTATTGAAGCTGTTAGACAAGCTGCTTTACCAAGCTTGGGTTATATTGACTTTTATGGAAGTACCACGGGAGAGAAGAT
>JACCDR011742931.1_pt1 | contig 10758 bp, 9 predicted proteins | sample 7446431 | NCBI WGS metagenome assembly JACCDR01 (sample SAMN15323443, study PRJNA562643) | freshwater metagenome | isolation source: river surface water | place: USA:Blue River Watershed | collected 2017-08-17 | reverse complement strand
TTGTACCGCCTCCGGTAACTGGTCCGGAACCAAAGGTGTAAATGGAAGTGAGAGGGTAGTAGTCACTAGCACCTCAACTTTCAGTCTTGCTTGTGTGGGGGCGGGGGGCTCGACCACGAGAAGTGTGATGGTGTATCCCGAAAGGAGAGATGGTTCGGGCGGATCAGATCGATTTAGAATTGGGGATCGGGTTGAAGTACAGATGGTTCCGGAAACGGGGAGATTAAATGTTCGTCTAACCCCCAACGGGACAGTTCTTGGCGATCAGCCTGATGCTGCTACTGGTGTTGTCTTAGCGGGGCCAATACCGCTAGCTGGTAATACCTGGTGGCGTGTTGACTTCACTAATAGTCCGGATGGCTGGGTTGCGGAGAATTATCTAACTCTATCTTCGAGTTCACCTCGAGCCACCATTAGTGGTAGCAGCTGCGTCATTCCGATCGCTGGTAGTAGCTGTTCGGGAGTCTTAAGTTGGAATATTAGTGGGGCGAGTTTACCTAATGTTCAAAACCTCACCTCTGGTCTCAGTTATAGTTCACTCCGAACTGGTAGTGCTGTTCCTGCCACCCTTCGTTATGGTCTCAATACAATCGAAGCTCGTAATGGATCTTCCGTTTTAGCTAGCACTAACCTTACCACCACCTGTGCAACTGGTAGTGCCTGGAATGGTACTTCGTGTGCTAGGGCGACCTCGACCTCAGGAAATGTCTTGTCAGTGTCACCTAATGGTCGTTACCTACGTGCCAATGGACAACCGATGATTAATATCGGTTGTACCGGATGGTTAAATCTAAGAAACTTAACCAATTCAGAGTTTGAAGAGTTCCTTGATGACCAGAAACGACGTGGTTGTGGAATGGTGCAAGCTAGTATTCCAATTTCTAACTACAAAGTCGAAGGTGACTTAACCGGCGACGCTTGGCCACCCTTTACCGCCGATGATCCTTTCTGTAACCTGACGGAGACTACTGGTTGTGACACCACTACTAGTAATCCACGGATGCGAACCAGTTGGTGGACCAAAATGGATGCGGCGGTAGCTGCCGCTAAAGAGAGAGGAATGTTTATCGCTATACCATTAGTTTGGGGCTCGGGTATTGATCGCGTCTTATGTGAAGGTGGTACGACACAGGGAGCGCCGAGTTGTTCAGACACAACCAAGGCTTCGAACTACGCTGGATGGGTAGCTAAGCGCTACTCTAGGGAATCTCACGTGGTTTATATTGTGGCTGGCGAGTACACAAAAATGGCCTGGACTCTCGATGTTGCTAATCCACCTTTCTCTCCGATCGACCGCACACCAGCTTTTAATGCCAATCATCAGGCGCTACTTGAAGCGATGGGTAGGGCAGTTGATCGAAACAAACATCGAGACTCCCTAGTGACTATCCACCCTGACGGAAACCGTTCTTCAGCCGAACATTATCATAATGCTTCTTGGTTGGACTTTAACATGTTGCAATCTGGTCACAATCACTTCAGTCGCATCTCTACCGAAGAAGCTTACGCCATGAGTCCAGTGAAGCCGGTGATCCAAGCGGAGTTGAATTATGAACAACCGGCTCCAGCTACTGAAGATACGCCTTGGGATGTTCGTATGGGAGCCTGGACACATATCTTAAGTGGCGGGGCCGGCTATACCTATGGCCACACTAATATATGGGACTTTGAAGATGGTTGGCGAGATTATCTGGATGCTCCCGGGGCCGACGATATATTTACTCACTTCAAAGCTTTTTGGGAAATCCATCATGCTGAGAGCAATGTTCCAGCCCGTGAGTATCTAGTCGAACCAAGAGGAAGTTCAAATCCAAATATTAGTACTTATCTAGTAGCATTACGTAATGCTGCCAGGACAAAGTTAATTGCCTATAGTCCTAAGGGTTCAACTATCTACGTAAACACCAATTTGTTAGTAGGGGATCTAACGGCTGAATGGTTTAATCCACGAACAGGTGCTACTACCGTGATTGGTCCGGTGACGAAGGGGGTAAAGGTTGCCTTTGATCCGGTCGGAGTAGAGGCTCGTGATAACGATTGGGTTTTGGTACTTAAGTAAAAAGGGAAAGAGAACTGGAAGCCACCCAAGACGATTCTGGGTGGCTTTTCATATTAAAGGTTATACCCGCAAGAGGATTTTTGGGTAATCAGCTGCGTTCTTTTCTGCTACAATTAAACCATATCAAGTTTAATAAATTACCATGTCTAAATCAGTTACCTTAAAGAGTTTTGCTACCTTAGGACTTTCGTTGCTTACTACATTACTCTTTAGTTTCTTTTACTTTACCCATACTACCGAGGCGGCTGGTACCAATATGTGTGCTCCGATAAGTGACGGAGAAATCCGTCCTGGCACAGAAGGGAAGAAGTTTAACCCTGGACACTATATGGTGGTTAGTCCTGGTAATAACGATACACCTCAAAAAATCAGACAAAGGATAGATAAACTCTTAGCTGAACCTGAAGTAAAGGGTATTACTTACTTCTTCACCTGGAAAGAGCTAGAACCTAGAAAGGATGAGTACGATCTATCGGGTATCAAAGAGATTTTAGATATAGTGGCTGCTAAAGATAGGCATTTGATCCTAAAAATTATCGATCGTTCTTTTTGGACTGGAGGCTGTGACGCTGCTAATAGTTACATGCCCCAGTATATAAGAGATGCTGGGTGGGTATATTTAATGGAGTCAGGGATAGATCCTAATGCTCCAGGTAAATGTATGCCAAAGATGTGGGTAGATGAATACATGGATCGAAAGATCAAGTTACTAAATGAAATTGGTAAGGAATTTGATAGTCATCCAAATTTTGAGGCTATGATTATGCTGGATGAGTCTGCACTAGGTAAGCCAAAAGATGGTTCACCAATGGATTTTAATGGTTACGTTGACAATATCATCAGATTGATTAAAGAAACCGCTCCATTTTATCAGAATACTCTTAGTTCCATTTCCCTCAATTCTCTACGTAGTGATGAAAATCTACAAAAAGTAATTGAACAAGGAATTATTCGCTATAAAACTGCCTTGTCATGGCCAGATGCACAGCTTGATAATATAAAAAAAGATTTGGTCAGCTACCCACAGCAGTGGGCAGCTGAAAACAAAAATTTTGTACCACTTTCACCAGACGCTGATAATACCTTCTTAAAATATGATCCTGATGCTGGAACCAGTGATGTACAAGCCGTAATCGATTATTATGTAGGAAGACTTGGTGCTAATCACATAAGTTGGCAACCTACTTATGCTACAAATCGAGGTGGCGGTTTCAAACCATTATATTTTGAAAATGCTCTAATTCCGACATTGCGAGCAAATAATGCGGAGATCAATACCACTTGTCCTGAAACTGTAGGTGTTTGCCTAAATACGAGCGATTCTTGTACCGGGACACCACCACCGGATCGGGAATCACCAAGAACCCCGGCTGGAGTTAAGTGTAGTTTGTATGGGCAAACCGGAGTAACTGAGTCCAGTTATGCAAATCCTTATAGTTATTCGGCCGGAAGAGTCAACTTAGAAGCATACTGTACTGCTACTAGTACCGAAATCGTGGTTGGGGTTGGTTCGGAATATGTCGGGAAGTATATTGAGTATCGTAGAGTCGGGGATTTTGATTGGTCTTCTGCGATACCGCTTGATGGTGAAAATTCTCTTTATTCATCATATCTGAATCGTGGAGCTAGAGCGATAATTAATCGCTCAGGGGGAGAGGGTGTCTACGAAGTTAGAGCGAATATTTGTAAGCGGGAAGGATCGGTTATGAAGTGTAATTGTAAGAATGGCGCTTGCAATCATCCGCCAGTCTATTGGACAAAACAAGCTTTTCGGTTGGGCACTTCAACTCCTTCGGTTGATGATGGGGCAAAGTTTAGAGAGAATGATCGAATAGAAGTTGACACTGATCGTTTGAATGTGCGTAACAGGGATAGTGATTGGTCTCCCCTCGGTACTCAGAACCGTGGTGTACTGGGAACGATTACGTCTTCTAACACGGGATATTACGGTGATCATAAGATGTGGAGTGTTAACTTCGATAATGGTGTAGATGGTTGGTCTTCAGAACAGTTTTTAACTAAACACCTCGGTTCTTCAACTACTCCTGAATATGGTTCTCCAATAATTACTTCAAAGAGCAGAGTTGGTAATGATGGTCTAAGATTAAAGTGGCGACTAGGAAATACTTCAGTTGAGCCAGAGGCAGGATACGAAGTTTCAGTCGATGACAACTTTGATCCTCGCTTTAATACAACGTCCAATACTCAGTTGATTACCGGTCTTTCTTTAGGTAGACATTGCTTTGGTGTTAGAGCTCTTTGGGCACAAGCTAACCCTGACGTTTTGGCCATGAATGACCGCAGTAGAACCTGTGTAAACATAGTTAACCGTGACCTTTATCCTCGGCCAGTCCTTGGTTCAGTTGTTGGTCTGCGTGGGGAAGTGGAATTAAGTTGGACTATGCCAAGGAGTTCAGTCGGTTTGCCTAGAGGAGGATATGACATCATTGTTGATGGGTTAAACACACGAAGTACTTACCGAACAACAAATCTTACACAAACTGTGTCAGGACTAAGTGCTGGACGTCATTGTTTTGCAGTCAGCGCTCGGTATACAAACGTTTACCCAATACTACTCAGGACTAGTACCGAAAGGTGTGTCATGGTTGATTAAAGCTTTAAAATAAGGCCAAAATAAGAGAAAAACCACTATAGACAAAACGAAAAACCATGCTATAATACAGCACGGTTTTTTGGTTTTTTAACAAATGGGCCAAACGGCCCAAGGAGCAGTACGGGATGGAATCTAACAACTTTCGCACCTGGGAACAAATTCTCAAGGAAAATGAGGAGTTGAGGAGAGATAATGCTTCCCTCCGAAAGAAGGTAGCCCTTCTTGAAAAGATCAAGGCTGGATTAGTGTTTTTTATCATGAAGTTACGACAAAAACTTCAGGTAAAAGAAATCGAAGCAACGCACGACACGCTAACTGGTCTTGCTAATCGTCGTTTGATAATGGATGAACTCACCCGAATGTTTGGGGGTTTGTCGCGACAGGAAGGAGCAAAATTTTCTGTCGCTATCATCGATGTTGATTTCTTCAAGAAGATCAATGACTCCTATGGCCATTTAGTTGGTGATGAAGTTCTGAAACTTCTTTCACAGACTCTCGCTGACTTTTTCAGACGAGGCCACGAGTTGGTTGGTCGATTCGGTGGAGAAGAGTTTATCGTCTTATTCCCTGGTTCAATTGAGGTGGCTGAGGCATATCTTGAAAGGATTCGTTCGGTTATAGAGTTTGCTGTTAGACTGGAAAATCTTCCTGACTTATGTGTAACAGTCAGTATTGGACTCTCGTCAGTCACCTTTACGGGGGAACGTCCAAATGTTACTGAGGAGGAACTACTTGATCAAGCAGATCGAGCTCTCTACTTGGTCAAAGTTTTTGGTCGAAACGGTGTAGGAGTATACAAGGAGGTGGCACAGCTACAGTAGTTAGTTCGGGGGATTTTTAGGAGGGTGGAAGCGCTTGCGCTTCCACCCTTCATTCTTTTTATAATCGGCTATTTTAGCAAACTCTCAACTTGAGCTATACTTAGTTCATTATTTCATAACCAATAACTTATGGCCCGCACTAGCACTTACTTAAATTTTACCAACCAAACCGAGGAAGCCTTTAATTTTTATAAAGAAGTTTTTGGTGGAGAGTTTATTGATCAAGTCCACCGGTTTTCTGATGTTCCACCTCAAGATGGTGCTCCCGCGATCAGTGAAGAAGATAAGAATTTGATTATGCATATTGAACTCGCGATTACCGGTGGTCACGTAATAATGGGAACCGATGCACCAGAATCTATGGGATTTAAGGTAAATTCAGGAAACAATATGTATCTTAATCTTGAACCAGATACTAGAGAAGAAGCTGATCGACTTTTTAACTTGTTATCTGCAGGTGGAGTAGTAGAGATGCCAATGCAAGTGATGTTCTGGGGTGCCTACTATGGTTCACTAAAGGATCGCTTTGGTGTGCAGTGGATGATTAATTGCTCAAGTAAGTAGGAGGTTAAAGGGTGGACAAGAAAGTGTAACGTCACTCTAGTTCTCATAAGCTTTTATATCAGCTAGACAGTCGGTAATTTTTAAGTATGATCAAATAAGGTTGATCGTTCAAAACGAGGTAAGATAAAAATGAAAGCTTGTAAGTATGGTGGTACTTCCGGTTCATCCCCAGTGCAGTTTGCTAAGGTAAGAGAAATTGTACGAGGTGACAAGGATAGAAAGTTGGTGGTGGTTTCTGCTCCCGGTAAACAGCACTCTAGTGATGAGAAAGTAACTAACCTACTTCTTAAGCTCTACCCGCAAAGGGGAACGACTATTGGTCATGGTCTTTGGATTGCGATCCAGTATCGATTTCAGGAAATTGTTAAGGGACTTTCCCTGCAAAATTCTCTGGATCTTGATGAGGAATTTTCCTTGATCGAACGGGCCTTGGGTCAAGGGGCCGATCAGGAGTACTTGGCAAGTCGCGGGGAATACTTGAATGGCAAAATCATGGCCGCTTATCTTGACTTTACTTTTCTTGATCCACAAAGAGTTATTTCTCGTAATGGAAAGTCAGGATATCAAGTTGATCGTGAGATCATCATGGGTCTACTTGATAGCGGTAAAGGGGTAGTCATTCCCGGATTCTATGGTCGTCGGGAAGATGGTAAAATCTTCACTTTTCCGCGAGGAGGTAGTGATATTACTGGAGCCTTAGTTGCGGCCGCCTGTGGTGCTAGTGTCTATGAAAATTGGACTGATGTCTCAGGTTTTTTCCGTGCCGCTCCGGCAGTAGTGGAGAAGCCAAGGGGAATAGAGTACATGACCTATCGTGAGGCCAAAGAGCTAGGATACGCCGGTGCCGACGTGCTCCATCCCGAGGCTATCAGGCCTGTGGTTGAGGCTCGAATACCGATTAATATCAGGAATACCAATGAGCCTGATCATCCTGGTACAATGATCGGTGAAGTAGCTGGCAATGGAGTTGTGACTGGAATTTCTTCAAGAAGTGACTTCGTCCAACTCAATCTTAGCTTTCTTGGTCTCAATGAAGAGCCTGCTTTTTTAGCCAAGGTAACATCGATCTTTGCTAGATATAAAGTCAGTATCGAGCATGTTCCGACTGGAATCGATACCTGTGATTTTGTAGTCCTTGGTAGCAGCTATCTAGAGCATGGATTGGCTATCAAAGCTGAGATACAGAAAGAGTATCCACAGATGCAGTTTAGCGAATCACGAGTCGGAGTAGTGACTGTGGTCGGTGAGGGTATGAAGAGGAAGGTTGGCGTGGTAGCAAGAATATTTGCGGCTCTGGCCGGGGAGAACATCAACGTTTCTTTTATTTCTCAATCGCCATCTGAGATATCGGTGGTGATCGGAGTGGATCCCGACATGACAGAAGCAGCAGTTCTTGCGATTTACCATCAGTTCTTTAGGTGATTAACCGAAAACCACGCGGAGGCGTGGTTTTCTCTTTTAGATACTAAGATTAGTGACTCAGGTAGTAAATAGCCTTGTTTTTAGCCCTTTCTTTGACAAAAAACCATATCAGGGTATTATTCCCCCCACATGAAAGCAACAAGAATATATTCCCTTTTGGCCCTTATTATACCTACCGTCTTCTTTAATCCTGGAACGGTGGAGGCGCATCATAAGGTCATAGAGGTAAACTCAAGTCCCAAAGTAGAAATGACAAAGCAACTAGAACTAATGAGACAACGCATTCAGTTTTTAACTGATACTCAGCCAGAAATGGAGGTAGCATCTGACACCCTTCAGTATTTTTCGGTAAAGGTGTCGGAAATAAGTGAACTAAATATTCATGACAACAAGCCCGGTAACTTAGTGGTTGTGGCTGATGGTGGGGTAAGTCAGTTGGTCTTGGAGACAGTCTGTGAGAAAGATAACTCATTGCTCTTTGGTAAGGCAAAAAAATGTCTGACCTACACTTTTGTTAGTGAGTATGTAGAGGAGGGAGGTATACGAACTTTTACTGTACCAGTAAGTTACTTAGGAACTAAAAATGGAGCAGAGCTTGATGTTATCCTTTACCCTTGTCGATTTAATGGGTGCTTTGCTGAGGAAGCGGCCACCTTTAAGTACAAATCCTTTCGCGAATTTGCCGATGATCTAAAAATCTATGATCGCTATGAATGGGTCTATGACTGGGATGGAGATACTTACCATGTACAAGAAGTGTTACTTAACTTTTCTAGCAAAGAGATAAAGAAGATTTATGTTTCAGTCCGTTGTGAAGCGAAAGGTTTGTATATCTCAACTGACCAAGATCATCGCTACACTTGTAATCAAAAGAGACGAATTGCAGAGCACAATTTTCGTAAAGAGGAGATCGATGAACAGGGAAATAAGTACCGTGTATTGTTGGAGTCTGTGACTCGTAATATTCAGAAAGAAAATGTTGGGAAGGTGGTTATGGAATTTCGTTTTATGGGAGCGAATAATAAGATTCTACACATTGCCGAACATCGTCCGGTACAACTTGATACCCTAGAAGTCGAAGAGGTGGAAAATAACTAAATCGGAGAGAGAAAAACAAAAGAGTGAAGGTAAGCCTTCACTTTTTTTTGAGTAACTTCAAATTTGGGCTTTAGCTCATAGTACTGCAATACCCGAAATCCACCGGCTTGAAGTCAGTCGTGGTTCAGTTGTTCCAACTACAAGCTGGCTCTTCGTCACAAATCATCCAAGCAAGATTGAGCCAATATGAATCATAGAGGGCCTGTCCAGGACTTACCGTACTTTCCATACTGCCAAATAACACTAATTTATAATGTGAACCGTCGGAACGGTAATTAAAACCATGGAAAGAGTCATCAGGGTTATTTGGGTCTTTTGGTAATTCAAATAAGTACGTTGGAGTTAAGTTCGGTATGTAAGCATTTGCCCCACTGACAGCTCGATTGGCACCAAAATTTTCCCCCCACCATGCTCCGCCGGTTGAAGGATAGCTACCATTCTTGTGTTTGTATAACTCCAGCGCAGTTTCAACTTGCTTCATGGCGGTTTTACGAAAAGCGTCACGACCGTTCGCTCTGGCGTCTTCTACGGCAATTAGGATAACTAGGGCAAGGAGTCCGATAATGGCTATAGTCACGAGCAGTTCGATCATAGTAAATCCCTTTTGTGATGTAAAGATTTTTCGCATAGTTTATGGTATTTTTTCTAAACGAGGAGGTGAGTCTTTCGAGTAAATTATTTTGTAGCCTTCGGGCGGTACAAGACGGTTGTTATTTTTAATGTTAGCAAAAATTTGGGCTAGATAAAAAATCAGGCTCACAACGACAATCAATAGGAATCCGAGTACTACCGGTTTAGGATCAGTAAACTTACCGTTTGTAATACTAAACAAGAAACGCGAAAAGCGGGAGGGACGCGATTTTTTTCTTTGTAATTCTCGGCGTCGTTCCTCGAAGGCAACTCCATGGGGTATTTCTACCATCAGTCAATTCTACTGGTATTTGGTGCTTGATACAATGAGGTGGTGTGTTTTGTTTTGTTCTCTAACTATCACTTAGTGATCGACTAAAGGTTGGCAGGTTTGTCCCTACTAATACGGCATCTGCTCCGGGCTCAATGTCGTGTATTGTTGTAATGTTACTCGCTTGAGCCAGCCAGCCATTAAACATCTGTCGTGCTGTACTGAATTTTTCCTTCTTAAGTCCTCCGGTGTCTAGGTCCCTACTATTCCAGACTACTTTAAATGAGTTAGGGATGGTCATTAATTCGTCTAAAGTGAACGGTTCGATAAGGCATTGTTCGGTGTGGATTTTTGGTGTCCGTCCAACTACGAGTACATAGTCAGCTCCAGACTTAATAGCACGATCGATTTCTTCGTCAGTGGCGTGGATGCCTTTAGCGAGAATTGGTTTGTTGGTTAGGGATTTGGCTTTTTTGATTAATTCAAAATCACCACCCCAGCGTGGGTCGGTGTGGATCGATATAATATCTCCAATTTTATTTGCTACAGCAAAGAGGTCGTCCCAGGTGTCTGGTGAACGATAACCAAAAGGGGAAGTGGTTTTTACTTCAGCGATAATGATTATGTCTTTGTACATAATGAGACAATAATATCCATTTAAGAGTAATTTGCCTAATTTTTAGATAGTGCTATTCTGGGTTGGGTTAGAAGGAGAAGTCATGAACGAACCAAAGATTTCTGTAATGATTGTTTTTACGAACTATCTATATTACGATAACCGTAAGCCGGTTACAGTTGAAGGGGGATTCACCACAATTGACGAAGTGAATAAACTTATAAGAAGGATTGAAGGGATCAAATCGAAGGATGGTAATGTCGCTGCCCAGCTCTTCTTCCGTTTGAAAGAATTCGATCCAGATCAGGCAGATCGGCTGGAGAAAATGAGTCGAGATAACGCCGATCCATCGCTGTTAATGGAGGGTTATAACACCGAAAATCCTGGCGTAAGAGCAACCGATTCTTTCCGGAACAAATTGCTCGGAGTCAATTTATCACCCGAGATGTGAGTAGGCTATTTACCTATCGTTTGTCCGCCCTCATACGGGCGGACTTTATTTGAGTTGGGCTTTAGGATTAATTATTTATAGATATGGGTAACTGAATAAATATTACTGATATGATATTTCGGAGACGATTGCCATATGGTCACTAACTCCGTCAATCAATTTCACATCAGTAGCTTTATATCTTGGAGTAGTGAACAGACCATCAACCATAA
>JACCDR011578225.1_pt1 | contig 10758 bp, 9 predicted proteins | sample 7446431 | NCBI WGS metagenome assembly JACCDR01 (sample SAMN15323443, study PRJNA562643) | freshwater metagenome | isolation source: river surface water | place: USA:Blue River Watershed | collected 2017-08-17 | reverse complement strand
GTTTTCTAGGAAGAAGACGGGGTCGTTGTCGCGGATGGCGGACTTGAGCAGGCCCTTGGCATCGTACGCGGTCGAGGGCACGACGACTTTCACGCCGGGGTGGTTGGCGAGGACGTTTTCGGGCGTGTGCGAGTGGGTGGCGCCGACGTTGGTGCCGCCGTTGGCAGGGCCGCGGATGACGATCGGGCAGGCGATCTGGCCGCCGGACATGTAGCGGACGTTGGCGGCATTATTGAGGATCTGGTCGAAGGCGACGGAGTAGAACGACCAGAACATGAGCTCCATCACGGGGCGGATGCCGAGCATCGAAGCGCCGACGCCCATGCCGATGAAGCCGGCTTCAGAGATGGGCGTGTCGACGATGCGCTTGGGGCCGAATTTTTCGAGAAGGCCTTCCGTGACTTTATAGGCGCCGTTGAACTGGGCGACTTCTTCGCCGAGGACGACGACGTTTTCGTCGCGCGTGAGTTCTTCGGCGAGGGCGTGGCGGATGGCTTCGCGGTAGGTGATCTGTGGCATTGCCGGAAAAAGTAGTGAGTAGCGAGTAGCGGGTAGTGAGTAGAGAAATCGGAGAGAGCGAGGAGAGGTAAGAGTGACGATTGGATGCTCGCTACTCGCTACCCGCTACTCGCTACTGATTTTCAGTCGAAGAAGAGGCGGCCTTGGGATTTGCGCTCGGACGGGTTGTCGGTTTCCCAGTAAACATCCTTCTGGATGTCTTCCACGGTGGGGAAGGGGCTGGCTTCGGCGAAGTCGGCGGCTTGGTCGGCTTCGGCGCGGGCCTCGGTGTCGATCTTCTCGATGATTTCAGGAGTCAGGACGCCTTCGGCGACGAGGGCCTCCTGGAAGAGAGTGATGGGATCTTTGGTACGCTGGTACTCCTCGATCTCGGTTTTGTTGCGGTAGGTCTTGTCGGGATCGGCGACGGAGTGGCCGCGGTAGCGGTAGGTCTTGATCTCAACGACAGCGGGCAGGGATTGCTCGCGGGCGCGGGTGAGGAGGGTGTCCATCTTGGCGCGGACTTCGTAGAGATCGTGGCCGTTGATGACATCCCACGCCATGTCGTAGGCGTCGGCGCGGCGGGCGAGTTCGCCGGCGGAGGAGCGGACCTGGCTGGTACCCATTGAGTAGCCGTTGTTTTCAATGACGAAGATGACGGGGAGGTCCCAGAGGGCGGCGAGGTTGTAGGCTTCGTGGACGGCACCTTGATTGACGGCACCGTCGCCCATGAAGGCCATGGCGGCGCCTTTGAGGCCCTTGTATTTGAGGGCGTAGGCGAGGCCGGCGCCGAGGGGGATTTGACCGCCGACGATGCCGTGGCCGCCCCAGTAATTGCGCGACGGATCGAAGTAGTGCATCGAGCCGCCTTTGCCTTTGGAGCAGCCGGTGACCTTGCCGTAGAGCTCGGCCATGAGGGGCTTGGTGTCCATGCCGACGGCCATCGCATGACCATGATCGCGATAGGCGGTGATGACGTGGTCGTCCTTACCCATGAGGGAGCAGCAACCGACGGCGACGGCCTCCTGGCCGATGTAGAGATGGAGGAAGCCGCCGATTTTTTTCGCCTGATAGGCGCGGAGGCTGCGCTCCTCGAAGCGGCGGATGCGCACCATCTTCCGATAAAGCTCGATGCGCTCTTCGGCGGTGAGCTTGGCGTTGATCGGCGCGCTGCGGCTGATGAAGGCGGTGTCCGATTTGTCGGTGGTGGCAGTCGATTTGGTACTCACAGGTGAAGTGGGTAATAGGTTCAAAATTTCAGCTTTTGTCGGCAGTGGGATAAATCAAGTGAATTGTCCCCGGTGGGTTCGTCGTGGGCGGGCGGCTGGAATGTGAGGTCGCTTCGTGATGCGGCCACCTTAGCACACGGTATGCGCGTGGTGGGTTAGCCGGGTATGATTTCTTCTATTTCGATGTGCAGTGGCTGCGCGGGATCGCAGTTGGCCCGAAAGGCGACGAAGTGGTCGCGGTGCTGGTCGTAAATCGGCCAGAGGGCGGTGCGGTCGGTGGCCGGAAGCGGAATCGTGTCGATTTGCGCCCGCGAGAAAAAGCCGAAGCGGCCCTCATGCATGGCGGGCGGGAGCGTGGTGATGGGCTTGCGGCAGCGAAAGAGGAAGAGCAGCCAGTGGCTTTCGCCCTCGTAGGCTTTTTCAGCGATCATGCCGAAAAGATGGAGATCGGCGGTGGTGATGACGTGGCCGGTTTCCTCGTGGGTCTCGCGCACGGCGCATTCGTAGGGGGATTCGCCGAGGGCGGTTTCGAGCTTGCCGCCGATGGGGCTCCAGACGCCGAGATTCGGCGGCTTGGCCCGCAGGAGCAGCAGGTGTTCGCCGGCGGCGTTTTCGAGAAAGACGAGGACGGCGATTTTATGAGATGCGGCGGAGGCGGACATGCGAAGGGAGAAGGAAGAAGGGTGAAGAGTGAAAACGGAAGACGTAAGCCGGAGCGCGTGATTTTTGCGGATGAAAATTTTTTGGAGTTTGCCCCGTGCGGGGCGGCTCTGTGGGCTGCGGGCATCATGGCAAAATGGCTTCTCGTGGATGGCTTCAACCTCGCGTACCGGTGCTTCTACGCGCTGCCCGAGCTGACGCGGACAGACGGTTTTCCCACGGGCGCGCTGCATGGCTGGGTGAAGTCGCTGTGGAAACTATCCGACCAGGAACGGCCGGAGGCGACGCTGGTGTTTTTCGATCTCGGGGGCTCGCAGGATCGGCTGGCATTGCATCCTGAATACAAGGCGCAGCGTGAGGAAATGCCGGAGCCGCTGGTGAAACAGCTTCCGGTCATCAAGACACTCACGCGGGCGATGGGCCTGGTCGGGATCGAGCAGGATGGGGTGGAGTCGGATGATCTGCTCGCGTCGCAGGCCGTCGCGCTGGCGCGAGCCGGTCACGACGTGATCATCGTCAGTTCGGACAAGGATTTCGCGCAGATCGTCGATGAGCGCATCAAGATCATGCTGCCGCCACCGACAGCGAATCCCAAGCTCGGCTGGCGACTCCTCGATGCGGCGGGCGTGTTGGAGAAGTTTGGCGTGCCGCCCGCGCAGATCGCCGAGTATCTGGCGCTTGTCGGAGATACATCGGACAACATCCCCGGTTTGGACGGCGTCGGCCCAAAGACCGCCGTGAAGTGGCTGCAGCAATGTGGCTCGCTTGAGGGAGTGATTGCCCGGGCGGGCGAATTGAAGCCGGATCGTTTTCGCGAGATCGTCGCTCTGGAAGCAGGACGGCTGCGCCTGAACCTAAAGCTCACGACGCTGAATCTTTCCTTGCCGACCGTCGCCGCTGAAAAGACCCCGCCGCGCGCCGACCTTCTGCTGCGTCTGCTGGAGGAGATGGAGATGAAGTCGACGCTCGCGGAGGCGCGCGGACGCTACGGACAGGGGCAGGGGGAGTTGTTCTAGAGCAGCGCGTGAATAAAAAAGCCGCGTTGAAAAACGCGGCTTGGTACGTGTCGCGCGCTTGCGGGAAACAGCGTGCGCGAGTGTGGCAGGACTGGGATTATTTTTTGGCGGCCAGCGGCTTTTCGAGTTCTTCGAGGCCTTCCTTGGAAATCCCTTGCGGGTCGAAAATATAGCCGACGCTGTGCACCGTGCGGAACGAATCGAGGCTCAGCCCGTTGGCGCGGAAGAGTTCGCGCACCTTGACGATGTATTGATCGAGCGAGCGGCTTTTCACATCAGCATGGATGCCCCACACGGAGTGGATGAGGGCCTTGCGGGTGATCACCACGCCCTGATTTTGATTCAGGTAGGAGAGGATTCCGAGTTCCTTGCGGCCGATCTTGGTGACGACCTTGTTGGGAAATTCGATTTCGAGGCGGATCGGGGTCACGCGGGCGCCGCAGAAGTCAAAGGCTTCATCGCTGATCTTGGCGTTTTTGGTGACGTTGAGATCGGCCACCGACTCGGCGCGCCGGAGCACGGCGCGGATGCGGGCGATGAGCTCGGGGTAGCTGAAAGGCTTGGTGATGTAGTCATCGCCTCCCATATCGAGCCCGCGGATTTTATTCGTTTCGAGCGCGTTGCCCGTGACGAAAATCGTGGGGATCGAGATGTCGCTTTTTTTCAACTCGTCGAGCAGCTGGAATCCCGACTGGTCGGGCAGGTTGACGTCGAGCAGGAGCAGGTTTGCGAAGTTTTTCTTCAGGAAGCGGGCAGCGAGCGCGCAGCGGTTGTACCACTGGGTTTGCATGCCGGCTTCTTCGAGGTGAATACTGATGAGCTTGGCCAGTTCTTCCTCGTCTTCCACGATCAGAATCAGGGGCTTGGGAGCGGATCTCATAGGGGTGTATCGCTAGGGCTTTTTTACAACCGGCGGTTCGACTGTCAAAGGAAACTTGTAAAAGAAGTTATAACGTTTTTTCGCAGGGAAGGGGCGGCATGGATTTTGGCGATGCTGCACGTGTCTAGTACGTCACGTTGTTAAATTTACTTGAAGGAGAAGTGGGCGGCGTGTGGCTTCAGCCGCGTGTCTGACCAAACGCCGCTTATCATGCTCGGTCTGCCGAAGGGCAGTCTCGAGGAATCCACGAAAAACCTGTTCGCCAAGGCAGGCTGGAAAATCACGACGAGTTCGCGCTCCTACAAGCCGTCGATCGACGATCCCGAGCTCGACGGTCGTTTCGTGCGCGCGCAGGAGGTGAGCCGTTATGTCGAGCATGGCTTTTTCGACTGCGGTCTGACGGGCCATGACTGGATTCTCGAAAACGAATCCGACGTCGTCGACGTCTGCGACCTGATCTACAGCAAGGCATCGACGCTCAAGTCGCGCTGGGTGCTTTGCGTGCCCGAGTCTTCTCCGGTCAAAACGATCCACGACCTCGCGGGCAAACGGGTCGCCACGGAGCTCATGAACACGACCAAGCGGTTTTTCGCGTCCAAGGGCGTGACCGCACTGGTGGAGTTTTCCTGGGGCGCGACGGAAGTGAAAGTGCCCGATCTGGTGGATGCGATTGTCGACATCACCGAGACGGGGTCGTCCCTCCGCGCGAACCAGCTGCGCATCGTCGACACGCTGCTCTACACGAACACCAAGCTGATCGCCAACAAGGCGAGTTGGGCGAACCCGGCGAAGCGCAAAAAGATCGAGACGATCGCGTTGCTGCTCACGGGCGCGCTCGAAGCCGCGTCGAAGGTCGGGTTGAAACTGAATCTGCCGAAGTCCGCGCTCGAGTCCGTGATCGGCAAGCTGCCTTCGCTGCGCAATCCGACTGTCTCGCAGCTCAGCAATCCGGACTGGATCGCGCTCGAGACAATCATCGACGAGAGCGTGGTCCGCGAAATCATTCCGCAGCTCAAAGCGCTCGGCGCCGAAGGCATCGTGGAGTATCCGCTGAACAAGGTCGTCTATTGAAAAACCCGGCGGACGACGTTCGTTCGCAGGGTATGCGTCGCGTTTAACCTTCGTCTGCGCCCTCAGCGGCGTGGGCGGCAACGATTGATAAAAATGTCCAAAGTCACGCTCGGTCTCCTTCAGCACGCCTGCTCCGCCCATCCGGCGGAGAACCGCAAAAAAACCCTCGCGCTCGCCGAGAAGGCGGCAAAACAGGGCGCGCAGATCATCTGCACGCAGGAGTTGTTTTGCTCCCAGTATTTCTGCCAGAGCGAGAACCACGATCACTTCAAGCTCGCTGAATCCATCCCCGGGCCGAGCACGGAGGCTTTTCAAAAGCTGGCTAAGAAATACAAGGTCGTGATCGTCGCCTCGCTCTTCGAAAAGCGCGCTTCGGGTCTCTACCACAACACCGCCGTCATCATTGACGCGGATGGCTCGCTGCTCGGCATCTACCGGAAGATGCACATCCCGGACGATCCGCTGTTCTACGAGAAATTCTACTTCACGCCGGGCGACACCGGTTTCCGTGCGTGGGAGACGAAGTACGGCAAGATCGGCGTCCTCGTCTGCTGGGACCAATGGTATCCCGAAGCTGCGCGGCTCACGGCGATGCAGGGCGCGGAAATCCTGTTTTACCCGACCGCCATCGGCTGGCATCCGTCCGAGAAAGCCGAATACGGCACCAACCAGCACGGCGCGTGGGAGACGATCCAGCGCGCCCATGCGGTGGCCAACGGCTGCTATGTCGCCTCGGTGAACCGCATCGGCTTGGAAAAGATCGAGGGCGTGGGTGGCGATGGGCTGGAGTTCTGGGGCCAGAGCTTCGTGGCCGGCACGAGCGGGCAGATTCTGTCGAAGGCCAGTGTGGACAAAGAGGAAATCCTTCTCGTGCCCATCGAGCTCGGCAAAGTGGACGTGACGCGCACGCACTGGCCGTTCCTGCGCGACCGTCGCATTGACGCCTACGGCGACCTCACGAAGCGCTTCATCGATTGAGGGTCGGCAGAAACGAATCTGGAAATCGGGAAGGCTGGAAACCGAGTTCTGCATAAGCTTTCCAGCCTGAGCCTTTTTTAATTCCGTTCCTGAGTTCCAGCTTTCCAGATTAATTCTGTATTCTTCTCCGTGGCTCCAAAAAAACTTCCCGCATCGAACTTAAAAACACCCACGCCTGCTTCTCTCGGTTTTCGCATGCCCGCCGAATGGGAGCCTCAGGTGGCGATCTGGCTTTCCTGGCCGCACAAGCGCGCGTCATGGCCTGGTTTTTTCCGGCCCATCCCGTACAAGTTTGCCGAGATTGTTGCGACGATCAGCCGCTTTCAGGAAGTCCGCATCAACATCGCCAAGCCGCTCCAGAAACGCGCGTGGTCGCTTATCGAAAAAGCCGGGGCCGATCTCGCGAAGGTGACGTTCTACGATCATCCGACGAATGACGCCTGGTGCCGCGATCACGGGCCGATCTTCGTGAAGAATGACAAGACCGGCGAAGTCGCGCTGACCGACTGGGAGTACAACGCCTGGGGCGACAAGTACCCGCCGTACGATCTCGATAATAAAATCCCGCCGAGCATCGCGAAAAAACTCGGGCTGCGTCGCTTCGAGAAAAAGATGGTGCTCGAAGGCGGCTCGATCGACGTCAATGGCGCCGGCCTTCTCCTCACGACCGAGGCGTGCCTCCTGCACAAGAATCGGAATCCCGACCTCACGAAGGAGCAGATTGAACAAAATCTCCGAGACTACCTCGGCGTTCACACGATTCTCTGGCTCGGCGACGGCATCATCGGCGACGACACCGACGGACACATCGATGACCTCAGCCGTTTCTTCCGCGAAGACGGCATCGTGACCGTCGTTGAGACGAACAAGCGCGATAAGAACTATAAAATCCTCCAGGAAAATCTGGAGCGGCTTCACGCACTGCGCACGCCGGCGAAAAAGAAATTCAAGATCGTCGAACTGCCCATGCCGAAGCCGTCCTTCTGCGACGGGCAGCAGCTGCCGGCGAGCTACGCGAATTTTCTCATCATCAACGGCGCAGTCCTCATGCCGGCGTTTCGCCAGCCGAAGAAAGACGATGAGGCGCTCGAAGTGCTCGCGGACTGTTTCCCGGATCGCGAGATCATCCCGATCGACTGTCTCGATCTGGTCTGGGGGCTGGGCACGCTGCATTGTATCTCGCAACAGCAGCCGGCTTGAGGCAGATCCTGTCCCCGTGAAAAAAATCTCGGCTCTTCTTTTGAGTGTGTTCGCCCTTGCGCTCGCTGGCTGCGAATCGGGCGCGAAACTTCCGACCGTTTTCCGTGAGCGCCTTTCGCCGACCTTTCGCCCGCATGTGGTCGCGGCGGAGCAGAAGCCCGCTTACGAGGCGGTGCGCGTGGCGTTGAAAAAAATGAGCTACACCGTCACCAGCGGCGGTGCTGCGCAGGGGAAACTGGAAGCGCTGGGCGCGGTGCAGCCTGGCGATGGCGCGGGCTCCGCGCGACAGATTGCGATCAGCGTGAAACTCGCGCCCGCCGCGGCGCCCGGCAGCACGGAGGTGTCCGTGTTGTTTTCCGAAATCCGCGAAGATGCGTTCAGCAAACGCGAGGGCATGGGCACGACGACCCCGATGAAGGACACGCCGCTGTACGATGTCTTTTTCCGTTATCTGGACGAGGCTGTGGTTCAGCGCGCGCCGTAAGGCGTTTGTCGTGCTGAGCGCTCTGCCGGCGGTTTTGGAAATCCCGCGGCCGCTGTAGAATGGCAGGTTTGTTTCACCGCAGAGCTCGCCGAGGACGCGGAGATCAATCGCGCGTGCTCGGCGAACTCTGCGATTTTTTGCGGTGAAATCGGGCCGCAGCTAACTTTGAAACGCTCTCCTGCGGCGGTATCAGCGGGAGGAGCGGCGGCGCCAGAACCAGACGCCACAAAGACCGGCCATGAAGATCGCGCCGTACGTGGAAGGCTCGGGGACGGGAGTGACTTGTTTGTCGAAGCTCTGCCACTTGGTGTCGTTGCCGGTGAATCCTGCGAAAACGATTTGATTCAGCGGCGCGGTGCCTTGGCTGCCGCCGGGGTTGTTGAGGGCGTAGAAGTAGTCGATCGTGTCGGTCCAGTTGTTGATCGTGAGCGTGACGCCGGCGTCGATCAGCAGATTGCTGGTGGTGAGAAAGGACGCGCCGCCGGCACCGAAATCGAGGATCGAGTTACCCGTGATGTGGAGCGTGTTGAGGCTGAGATCGAAGCCGTTGAGGGCGAGCGTGCCGCTGGAGAGACGCAGGGTGCCGGCATAGGTCAGGTCGCTGCCGAGGGTGAATGTCCCGGTGCCGGTTTTTTCGAATACGCCGGTGCCGGTGATCGCTCCGGAGAAAAAGGTCGAGGTGTTGTTGCCGCCGGCGATCAAGGTGCCGGTGCCGAGCGCGACGGTGCCGGCGCCGGCGAGCGAGCCGATGGTCTCGGTCTGGTTGTTGAGGTCAAAGGTGGCTCCGCTGGCGACGGTGAGCGCGCTGCCGTTGGGGATGACACCGCTTGCTCCGAGGCGAAGGGTGCCTTCGGTGATCACGGTTTTGCCGCCGTAGTTGTTGGCCGTGCTGCCGAGGGTGAGCGTGCCTGCGCCGAGTTTTTGAAGGCCGGTGGCGCTGGCGGAAGTGATGTTGTTTTCGAGGCGGACATTGACTGCGGCCGAGGCTCCGCTGGCGACGATGATGTCGGGCGTGGAATCGGACAGACGGATCGAGCCGCCGTTGCTGGTGCTGAAGGTGACATTGCCTTCTTGTACAAAGATGGCGCCGGTCTGGATGCTCGAGCTGGCGACGTTGACCGTGTAGGTGCCTGTGGCGTCCGCGCCTGCGCTGAAGACGGCGACGGCACCATTGGTCCAGTTGACGGTGCTGGAGGTGCCGGCGGCTGAGTTGCTCCAGTTGGTGCGATTGGAGCCGCTCGTGGCCCAGTTGCCGCTCGGTGAGCTGCCCGCGCCGCTGCTGGAGCCGTTGCGATCCCAGTAAAGCGTGGTCGCGGGCTGCACGATCTGGATGGCGTTGACCGGGGCGCGCAGCGTGCCGTCGGTCGTGTAGGCGCCGGTGGCGTCGAGCGTGAAGGAGCTGCCGGTGAGTCCGGAAAAAACCATGTAGTTGCCCGCCTGCGTGGCGGCATGCGATCCAGGATCCGCGGTGTCGGTGCCTTGGATGAAGGTGCCGGAGAACGTGGCATTGTCTTTCACCCAGAACGACTGCGCTCCGATCTGGAAGCGACCGACGCGCGCGTTTTCGTCGCCGTTTGTGTAGACGATCACATCGTAAACGGGCGCGGTGAGTCCGCTGACGGTGACTGACGCGGAGCCGTTGTTGACGTTGAAATCCAGATAACCGCGCATGAGCCGGTCATTGCCGGCGGAGTTCGAGATCGCCTGATCGGCCCAGGTGTTGAGCGAGGTGTAGCTGACGCTCAAACCCGAGACCGTGTTGCCGGAGTTGTCGACCAGCGAGGAATCGCTGCCGCTCAAGCCGGAGAGATTATTCCAGTCGGTCTGGCTGATCACACCGGCTGTTTCGCCCGAACCCATGGACGAAACCGAGGTGTTGGCCTTACCCCCGACGAAATTCAGACCGATGGAGGTCTGGGCCAGGCCGGTGAGGGCGGCGTGAAGCGCGGCCAAACCGATCAGCGCACTGCGAACGAAGAGCCGGGGCAGTGTTGGGGTCTGGGGTGTTTTAGCGCGCATCTGGGGAAGCGACCCCAGACTGCCTGGGGGGAATCCCCTGGCAAATCAGTTGCAGGCAGGAAGCCGAATTTTACACGGGCCTTACAAAGCGGGTTTGCTACGGCGGGCGTGAAGGATGAGCAGAATGCCGGCCGCCAACACAAAGAACGAGTAGAAGGTGCCCCGGCTGAAGGTGTTCCAGATCAAGGAGGCATCGGGTTCGCGGAAAACTTCGCCGATGCAGCGGGCGACGGCGTAGCCGATCATAAACTCCCCGGACAGCTGGCCGGGGTGAGTCTGCATCACGCGATTCCGCCAGACGCGGTGCTGCAGGTAGGCGAAAAGCAGCGCGCCTTCCAGCAGGGCTTGGTAGAGCTGGGACGGGTGGCGCGGCTCAGGGCCGCCGCCGGTGTTCACGAAAATCATCGCCCAGCGCACGGTGGTTTCTTTGCCCCAGAGCTCGCCGTTGATGAAGTTGGCGACGCGTCCAAGCATCAGGCCGAGTGCGGCAGTCGATGTGATCAGGTCCCCGAGATGGAAGAAAGAGATGCTGTTTTTCCGGGCAAACCACGCTAGGGCGAGGGCGACGCCGATGAAGGCTCCGTGACTGGCCATGCCGCCCTCCCAGATGCGGAAAAAACTGAGCGGGTCGTTCAGAAGATCGCCGGGATGATAAAGTATGAACGAGCCCAGGCGTCCGCCGATCATCACGCCCAGCATGATGGCGATGAGCAGATCACCGTT
>JACCDR011984081.1_pt1 | contig 10759 bp, 11 predicted proteins | sample 7446431 | NCBI WGS metagenome assembly JACCDR01 (sample SAMN15323443, study PRJNA562643) | freshwater metagenome | isolation source: river surface water | place: USA:Blue River Watershed | collected 2017-08-17 | reverse complement strand
GGAATAGGACAGGTTGCTCTCAGTCCCGGTGCGCGTCATCCAAAGGTTCTGAGGCTTGTTGGTCGTGCCGGCAAAGCATCGACGTTGCTCGAAGTAACTCACCGCACCCGGATAGTTACCCGACCCGGAGAACGGGTTGTTCGCTTCCGGTGGGGTCTTGCCGAGATCCGCGGCGATGTTCTCGTCGACAAAACTCAGCCCGTCCGTCTGACCGATGAACCCATAGAGTCCGTTGTCTTGCTTATAGACGTTGTACCGGGTCGCGCCCGAGACGGCCGACCAGGTGACGGTGTTCTGGTTGCCGGTGGTGAGCAGGTTGTTGGTGCAGTCGGCCGAACTCGAGGCATAGGACTCGTCAAGGCCGGATGCCCCCACGGCCGTGACCTTGTAGGTGTAGGTCGTGCTACCTGTGCCGGTGGTGGCCGTGACGCTCACGCCCGTCGGTGCGGAAAGGTCCGGCACGAAGCTGATCGTCGAGAGTTGCCAGTTGGTCGCACCCATCCGGCGCAGTTCGCGCGGCGCATGGTTGGGATGCACAAGCGTCATGACGTCGGCCGACTGGACATAATGAATGTCGAACAGGTCGGCCTCGGCATACGGGTTATAGATCTCGTACTCGCCGGTAGCCGGCATGAGATACCACTTGCCCGCGGCGAGATCCGTGGCGAACGTGCCCGAGGTATGCGCCTCGCGGCAATAATACTTGCTGCCGCTGTTCGTCACGACATCGCCCACCACGTATCCCGTGGTCGTGAGCCATGCCGATCCTGCGGGCGCGAGAAGCGTTGCACCTTGCGTGTGGAAGCGGATATACCCGGCACCCATCTCGATCACCATCGTCTGCGTGGTCGAGTAGGTGAACGGGATCAGCCGGGTCTTCTTGGTGGAGTCCTTGACCTTGCGGACGTACTGCGTGCCCGCCCGGTTGGCAGCAGGCCCGTGCGGTAGCACGATGAAGTTGCGCATTGCCGACAAGCCACTGCGAAACTTGGCGTCGCCGATCTGCCCGAAGAACTCGGGCGTGACCTCACCCCCATTGAACGAGGTCTGCAGGGTCTTGATCGTGGCCATTATCGGATGATCCTGCCGTCGGCCGTGAAGATGGTGTCACTGGCACCGCGAGCACTGACCCAGTCCGGCGTGTGAGGGTTGTCGACCTTGCGCTGGTTGGTGTCGGAGTTCATGGCCTGGCGCACGACGCCGAGGAACATCTGCCCGCAGCGCTGCGCCTCTGCCCTGCCCTCAGCCCCCTTGATGATCAGACCGGAGAGGTGCGAGGCGAGCAACCATCCCAGTGCGTCGACGAACAGCGGCGAGAACTTGGTGGTGTCGGTGACGCGCACGGCGTAGTAGGCCGTGGCTTCCTCGAGGTTGGTGCGGATGAGCTTGTTACCAGCGTCGTCGCCTTCCGTCTCGAACGGTTGGCTCGGTGCGGTCGAGAGTTGATCGGCCGACAGGATCTTGATGATGCGCAGCGCGCCCGCGGGCTCGGCGTAGGCATAGGCCCAGTTGAACAGGTCAACGTCGAGTTCGGCCAGCGTGGCGCGACGTGTTGCGAATTTCCAGGTGTGGAGCTCGAGCAGGGAGTCGCGGGCGAACGGGTAGAACCTCGCGCAGTGCTCGGCTTGCGCCGACCCTTCCGGTGGGTCGATGCTCGCGACGGTTGCGTTGTCGCCAAGGCGCGACAGTGCGAGATTACATATATCAATTTCGGACGCCATCACGGACCCCTAAAAAAGACGGGGGCACATGGCCCCCGTTAAGCTGCGGCTTCCGGACCACAGGGAGGTTACTTAAACGAGATCCTCGCCACCTTTCGGGGCAAGGGCCTTCGCGTCGGCCTTGGCCACTTCCGAGAAGGTGCTCGGACCCTTGGCCGGTTGCTTCTTGGCCTTGGGTTCCGGTGCAGCGCTCTCGGGCAAGGGTTCCATCCACTTGCCGGGCTTCGTACCTTCCGGCAGTGTGAAGACCTCGCCGGCGCGGACGCGGCGAACTACTGCGCCCTTGCCGATCGTGCCATCAGATTTGGCTCGATATTTCATCGGTCAAACCTTAGTTCGTGGCGTCTGCGTAGGCAGTCCAACGAGCCGGGTCAGTCGTCAGGAAGGCATTGAGCTTGCCGGCCGTGACGTTGGCCGAAGCCACCGTCATCCACAGACCGAGATAGCGCTCATAGGTCACTTCCATCGGCAGGGCGTACACCTTGGTGTAGCCAGCAATCGCCCATCCGGCATTGTCAGTGCCGAGGGAGATCGCACCGGTGTCGATGTGGATCGTCTTCGAGGTAGCCAGGTTGGCCGTCGAGTCAGATGCCAGTTCAAACTTGACGGTGGCGCCACTGCCGGCGAAGGCCGTCTCGGCCTGGAGCACCAGGTAGAGCGGTTGGCCGGTGCCGATGTCGCGCAGGGTCGGGGTTGCACCCAGGTCGATAACGTCGGTGTTGGGGGCGATAGCGTTGCCGATGTTCAGCGCGATCGCTGCGGCATCTGCAAACTCTGTACGTTCGTCGAGAATCATGTCAATACTCCTTGATCAAGTCTGGTTAGATGCCGGTTTCGGTGGCAGTCAGGGCGTCGCAACGACGGACCGGGATACCGTCGAACATCACGACGTGCTTGCCGGCGACCTGATCCATCGTCAAGGTCGAGCTTGCAACCTTGTTCATGATCTGGCGACGCAGGAACGAGCGCACGGTGCGGTTCATGTAGAACGCAGGGCGACCCATCGACAGCGACGGCACGAGCTCGGTGGCTTGCGTCATCAGGTCGATCAGATCCGGACCGGTCGAAGCGTTCTTGAGCAGGTTCTCCTGGTCGATCTGGATGCGGACCACATAACGCCAGTCACGCACGGACAGACCACAGTCCCAACGGTAGTGAGTCCGGTAGGCTTCCATGCGGCCACCAGCACCGTCGATCGACTCGACAGTGACTTGACCCTTGTCTTCCATGAACAGGCCGGCCTTGCTACCCTTCGGGTAGATGCCGTGCACGGTGTTGGCGCCCCACACGATCAGGTAGATCGAGGAGTTGTCGGTGCCGTCCGGGGTTGCCTCATCTGTCAGGATGTTCTCACCGTTGGCGGCAGACTGGGAGTTGAAGCGAGGACCAAAACCGGTGAAGGCTTCGGGCTCGGTCGATTCGTTGCCAGAGAACAGGGTCTGCGCGAACTCGATGTTCATACCCTCGATGTGAGCACGATCCTCGGAGAGGCGGAACGCGGCGGAGTTGCCGTTGAGGTCGGCCAGGGCCTTGTCAACTTCAGCGTAGGCTTCGAGCATGCCGCATGCGTCGGTGACCTGTGCGGTCGTACTCTTGGTGGGTTGCACGCCACCGTAGAGCTTGCGCCACGTCGGGGTGGGCAGACCGGTGCGGACAGTGGTGCGGTGGCCGGTGGGCAGGTTGCCTTCGAGCCATACCATGTCGTCGATGATTTCGTTGGTCTGAGCCAAGAGCTCGGCGATCGTGTCGATCTTGCCGTCCGGATCCAGACGCTTGGTGACATCCAACAGGGTCGGATGAATTGCGGAGAGAGTTGCCATTTGTGATTACTCCTAAAGTTGATTTGGAAACATTCGCTTGGCCGGGTCTGCGGGGACCTGTGCGCCCTTGGCGCCAGTCACCAGACGACCGTCCTCACTGATTGCCTTACCCGCCCGGTAGAACGCTCGGATGATTTCCGGGTGATCCCCCAAGCCGGACTCGTTCAGCAACTTGCTCAGTTCCGGGGTGCCGAAAGCGTCAAGCGCTTTCTTGGCCACGGCCAGGTTCTCGGTCAGTTTCTCGCCGCCGAACTCTTGGTCCGACTTCACCGAGTTGACCCATTCATTCCGGGCCTCGGCCAGTACGCGCTGCTGCTTTTCAACGAGCGCTGGTGCGAGCTTGTCGATCACCTTCTGGGCATCGTCCTGCGAGAGCTTGAGTTCCTTGGCGACTTCCGAGAACTGCTCGAGCACGGTGGCATCGAACTCGCGCCCCTCGGGCGCTTTGAACTCGTAGTTGTCAGGGGAGGTTTTCGCCTCGCCCTTGTCGCCTTCGGTCTTCTCACCTTCGGCGGGTTTCGCCTTGGTGGTCTGCTCGCTGGTCGATTGTTGCTGTTGCTGCTGTTGACCTTCTACGGGCGCAGCAGTAGCGCTCGCTTTGGTCGGTTCAGACGAGCCCTGGCCTTCAGTTGGAGTTGCGGTGGGCGCTTCCGTCATCAATGTTTCGGACATCGTTGGCTTCCTTGATCATCACGGAGTAGAGCTCGGGGCATAGCGTGTTGATCATCGCGAGCGTGCGGTTGCCGAAGTTCCTGTTACCTTCCGCGAAAGCCATCTGCATCGCGTTGGTGTTGAACGACAGCTTGAACACGCCGGACTGCTCAAGAAGACGGTGCACGATGCGCCGCCCCCGCTTTGACCCTAGCAACCATTTGAGATCAGACTCCTCGGAGTCGCGATTGACGCGCGCCTTGAGGTCTTGCTCCTCTTTGACGCGCTCCAGGCCGCGGACATCCAACGGGTCGTAATTGCTCATGCGCGCAATCTATGCGGGCGCGCAGCGGGTACGTGCACCTCTATCGGCGGAAACGCCGACGGGCGAGCGTGATCCAGTTGACTACGGCCCCGACGATCGCCCCGAAGAACTCCCAGGCGTCGGTGCTGAACGCATTGGTGTCGAATGCGTCGTCATCCACGCCACTTGTCCCCGGAGGTGCCGTTGCCATTCACGGTCGCGCTGTTCATCGAGCGCACGTTCGCGTCGACCTGGTTGCCGACCGTGAAGGTCAGGCTATCGGTCTTGGACTTGATGGCCGTCAGCGCGGCATCCTGACCTGCGGTCAGGCCCGATCCAGACGAGTACGCGACCACATGATCCGGCGCAAAAATCAACGTCCCGCCTGTGGTATCCACCAAATCAACCGATGCGCCGGTAGTCGCGTCCCGGCCATAGCCTGACGAGATGACGAGCGGCACAGAGGGCGACGAGGTGTTTTTAATCTGGAACCCGGTGAGAAGGTAGTTGGCCGTATCAGGGGCTTCAATGAACGCGAAATCGTCCTGAATGCCTGTTGAGGTGTTTAGCCAATAGACTTGGTACGCATAGATTTGCGGCCATGTCACAGCCCCGCCAGGAATTGCGATCTTGACCAGATTTGTCGAGTCATCAATCGTGATGTTCGTTACCGTCGAGCCGTCAATGGCATTGGTATTGTATGTGGTGTCTGCGGTCTGGTTTGCCAGATAGCTTACTGCTGCCGTTTCTGCCGTCTGACCACAGGTTCCAATGTTCGCTTCGATCATTTCCTTTGCGGTTGCGCCGGATACGTACGTAATGCGAACCCGGATCGCCCGATCAGCAGACGCAGCGTTTGCGTCCGTCCAAGTGACTGACGTACCACCAGCGATAGCGTTGCTCAGTTCCGTGTTGCTCGTGGTGTCGTAAATCTGAACTCGTGATCCAGTAGTGATATTTGAAACCGTGACGGACTGATAAAGTTGCGGAGTGGATACAGTAATCGTCCCGCCCGTGTTGTTCGCCGTGGTGTATGTGACACCAGATGGCAACTCAACCGTAATTGCATTGGCCGTCGTGTTCCGTAAATCAATCGTCCCAGAGAACGATCCGCCGCCCATTGAGTAAGTCCCCGGCGTGGTCGGCGTCATGCTGATGATCGCGGAGGACATCGTGAAGGTGTAGGTTCCCGCCGCGCCGAGATTGAGCGTGCCACCAGAGAACGTCGGAACCGTCGTGAGTTGCGACCACGCCCCGCCCGTATAGGTGTAGTTCGTGCCGCTGACAAACTCAGTCGAAAGCGTGTGGCTGCCCATCGACAATGAGCCTGAGCCATTCAGTACAAACCCATCATTGATCGTGACGTTGCCTTGCGCAAAAACAACCGGCGAACCCGCAACGCCCGCCCACGTAATCGGCAGCGCAGACCCTACGTTGGCAATCATCTTCGCTGCTGTGTAATCAACGGCCTTCTGGAAGGTGTTGTTCCCCGTCACTGTTAGCGTCGATGACGCACCCCACGAAATGCTGAATCCGGTATAAGCGTCCGCCGTGGCAAACGCTGCGCTAATCACTGGATCGACTACTTGTGTCGCGCTGGATTCATTGACCAAGTATCCGTAATGCCTAGCTCGCGTAACAAACGGAGAGGTGGTTACACCAGACAGGTATGCAACCGCAGATGACGACGATGATTGAATCGTGAATGCGATGTCGATTAGCCCGTCCGTCCCGCTCGTCTGACTGAAATCAAGCTCAAACACTTCCCACGTATCAGTAACGTCCGTCATCGTGTGCGTGTCGAGTTGCGTCCCTGCAAAAGAAGCAGTAACTGTCGGCCTGGTGCTGCTTCCATAGCTCGCGTTCTTACGCAGATACCCAATCATTTTCAGACTTTCGCCGGTCTTCGCGGCGATCTGAAATGTGTATGTCTGGGCGATGTTATCTGTGGTCGTTGTCTCGGCCTTCAGGCTTGAGGTTGAGTTTTTAACCGTCGTTGTTTCACGACTAAACCGACCTTGCGGTGTGTAGTACTCCTGAACAGCAGTGTTGTCGTTTTTGTTGAACAGCGATGCTCTAGATATTGACGATCCGAGCGTCCAGCCTGTTACGTTAAAAACGTCTGTGTAGGTGTTGAACTTACTGTCTGTGCTTTCCCAATCAGTAACACCACCGGGGTTTGCTGTGCTATCAAACAGACGGTTGGCCATATACAAGCCATATGTGCTGCCCCAATCAGACCCGCTATCCCTGATCAAACCCGCTCCAGAGTTCGATACACCAGAAACAAACCTGCCACTAAAAATGCAATCGGTGAGCCGGATTCCATCTTGCCCTGCGCCCGCAGGGAAAATTCGCCCGTTGCTTGATGCAGAACCTGAAACCCAACATCTAGTTGCCAAAACATCCACGGGGGAGTTATTGAAAACACCTAACCATGAACCTGCGGTTGCAAAAGTACAGTCTATAAAGTGATTGTTTTTGGCAGAAGCAACGAGGTTGGTCGTGCTCCCGGACGTATCAACAAAAACGCTATCATTGACGTTAAAAAACTGCCGGTTTGCACCAAGACTCCAAGCAACAAAAGTCGCCCCGCGAGTCCTATAAAAAACGCAGGAATCAACATCGTCAATAACTCTGCTCGCGCCAGAGTATCGAGCCAGTGAGTTTATATTCACCTGCCCGTTCGCTATGGTTATGGTTCCCGTTGTTGCATTGTTGTTGATGTTCTTGAACTGCGCGAACTTGAAATAGGTAGAAAGCGCGGCATTCACTGCGCCATCAATACGCAGGGTAATCGGCCCACCGTTATCCGTACCCGCCGCAGACACAACACAATTTCTGGTCAGGTTGCACACCCGCCCGCCGGCAATATGTGTTTGCGCCAGTGTGACCGCAAGCGTGGTGCTTCCCGGCGTGTATCCCGCACCGAGCGTTACAATCTCAATGTGGTCTGCGTTGTTGTTGGTTGCCGAAGCGGGAACAAATAGCAACTCGTCCCCGACCTTCCACCCAGTTGCATCCGCGACAACAGGTGCTGATAGAGAAGGCGTGACTATCGTTGTCCAAGGATTGCGCCCGGTATCACCGTGGAAAGTGATCTTGCCGCCGTAGCTCGTGGCATCTTGCGTGATGCCAATCCCGTTCGCAGGAATGAGTGTCGCCGTATAAGCCGCAGGGATAGGACTCGCGTTGGTTCCCCAATCAAGATGCCCGGTCGATCTAACCGTAATCGCCCCTGAGAACGACAAGGTACAGTTTGCGGTTCTTGACGCGGAGAGCGTCCCGTTCAGTGTGATCGCAGCACAAGCCCGCGACGTATCATCGACGGTAACAACGTGATTCGCTGCAATCGTCACCGTATCGCCAGCAACCGGAACACCGACTTCGTTCCACGTTGTCTGACCGGCAGAAGACCAGTTGCCAGAGGCTTTTGAGGTGAATGCGGCCATCCGATCACCCCATCGTCTTGCGCATGAACAGTTTCACGGTAACGTCCGTGCCCGTGCCCCCAGTGACCAGCGGACGAATCCACAGCTGGAGCTCGGTCACGGCCTCAATCTTGCCCGCGGTGATCTCGATCGCGTTGCCCTGAACGTCGTTGAGCGTCGCCCAGTTGGTCTTGTCGAGCGAGCCCTGCAGCGTGACCGTGGCGCCGCCGAAGGTGCCGAACACTTGCACCGTGCGATCGGCATGTCCGACGTAGTCAATCGGCGCACCGTCGTCGTTGGTGGTCATGTTGGCCCAAGTCACCATGACGGACTGGGCCGGGTGCTCGGTGATGGTGACGGGTGTCATCAGTCGTAGAAGTTAGGCTGGCGGCGACGGGTAGCGAAGCGGTCGCATTCGTAGTGGATGTCGACGTAGTGGATGAACGGTTTGGCCGCCCCACCGGTGATCGTCGGGATGGTCGGAACATCGAAGTGCATGATGATCAATCCGTCGACCTCAATGTCGTCGCTGTCAAGTTGCGACGCGCTCGGGATCGTAGCCGTCAGTTGAATCTCGTCGATGCGGTGCAGCTTGCTCGGCGTGTTGGTGATGTTCAGGCTACCAACCGTCTGAGTGAGGTTCTTTCGAGAGATAAAAGCCTGTTGATTGTGACCCTTGGCATACGTGTAGAAGTAGTCGAACACGATCGACCCACTGATGTCCGTCCCGTTGTGCGACCAATGGACATGGATGAACATGTCACTGCCGACCTTGTAGTCGTGCGGGATGTGGAACTTGAGCGGGCCGTAGTGATCATTGGCGGCGAACGCAAAGTCCTCGACCGGCGAATCGTAGGTCGTCAGCGTCGGGCGCCCTACCCCGGTGATCGGCAGATTGATCGGACCCTCGAGATCTCGCCACCCGCTACGGTTGTACGGGTTCACGAGGTCGTCTTCAAATTGGAGAATGTCGCGCCCTGGCATGGTTCACCCCTCAGTCGTACATCCGAGACACTTGCCCGGCTGCGCGCTGTTGCTCGTTGCCGAGCTCGAGGTGCGTGACCTGCAGTTCAACCTGCAGACCTGTCTCGATCTGCCCGTCGTGCTTGCTGACCGATACGACCTCGACGCGGCCGTGCATGCCGAAGTGCTGGCCGACCTGCGGCAGGTTGCCCTCACCGATGCCCAACTTGCGCAGGGTGTCGGCATTGAGGTACAGGCACAGGCCGGGCGGATAACCCGGTTCTTCGGCCTCGTTCGACAGCAGCGTCGGGCCGCCCGTCGGTTGCATTTTCATGTCGATCATGGTCAGACCTCGACCTCGAGCGTAAAGTCGAACTGGTTCGCCACACCGAGCGGGGTCCATGAGCCTTTGGCTTGCACCACACCGATCAGCGTCGAGCCCACGTCGCCCACGTTGAACGGGTAGCCATTTGTGCGGGTCGTTGTCGTGACGGCTTGCCATCCCGAGGTGCTGGCCGTCAGTGCGCCGAGCGGGTTGCGCCATGCACCGTTGGCGAATGCGAACACGCCAACCAGTTCGCGCATTGCCGCAGCGCTGATCGACATCTGTGCGTTGTCCGCGGTGTAGCTGCCGGCCGCGAACGGGATGTTGGTCACCGGGCGGAAAAGCAGCAGGTCGAAGTCAAGCGCAGTGATCACCAGGTTGCCCGATGCTGGCGTGACAACGCAGCGTGCACTGAGCAATTTCCCCGCGCGATCAACCGGCAGGGTGAAGGTCATGGGCACGACGTTGGCGCCCGTGGTCGAGTTCGCGATCGCGTCACCCGTGCCGTAGGCAGTGTTATCTGCCGGGCGTGAGAAGGATGCGGAGAGTTGAATGATGGGCATGTCGTTGCTCCTTGCTTAGACCAGGCCGGCCTGCGGGGTGGTGTAGCCCGAGAACATCCCGGCCACGTCGGTGAGTGCGTTCTTGCTGCTGGTGTCGGCCGATGCGAGATCCTTGGCCGTCGCTGCGCGCTGCGCCATTGCGGCATCCATTGCCTGCGCCTGGGCGATCTGTGCGCGTTGCTGGCGGATCATTGCGACTTGCTCGTCGGCAACGATCAGCGCAGGGTCCACACCGAGCATGTCCGAGTAGGCATCGACCCACTCGTCCGCGTTGAACTTGTCCAGCACGTCCGGCTTGAACTGTGCGATCGCCCCAAGGTTGCCGACGAAGCGGTCGATCCCGTTGGTGGCCACGGCACGCTGCGCCTGGGCGAGCATCGAGACGAACTCGACATTGAGGTCCATGCCCTGCAGTTCGGGCGGAGGGGGCGGCACAATGCCGGCCTCCAGCATGCGGTCGAAGGTGATCTCGATCAGCGGGTCGAGAAGCTCGTTGTGCAAGCGCTCGAGCACCGGGCCGAGCATGAGCAACTTCTCCTCATGCCTCTCTGCGACCTCGGTTGCCGTGATCCCGCTGCGGGTGTCGTCCGCCAGCATGAGGAACAGGTCAGCGTAGAACGCACCCTTGATGCGATCGCGCACGTCGCGAATGTCCTCGAGGAGGTGCGACAGGTCGATGTTGGTCTCAAACGCAGTGCGCACGCCCGCATTGGGTGCGGCCATGTCGACGTAGGTCACGCCACCGGGCAGCATGTCGACCTCGCGCCCCTTCATTGCCGTGGGCGCCTGGAGGGGTGGCTTGGTCTTGTAGTCAATGCCCTGCGCCTGGCGCAGTTGCTCGTGCTGTAGCTGGCGGATGTCGCCCAGGGCTTCCATGCCCTGCGAGTTGCCGTAGATGTCGCCACCCGAGACATGCCATCGCGGCGCCACACCGGGGAAGCGCGTGAACCCACCGTCGCGCAGTTCCTTCTGGTTGTCGCG
>JACCDR010233415.1_pt1 | contig 10761 bp, 17 predicted proteins | sample 7446431 | NCBI WGS metagenome assembly JACCDR01 (sample SAMN15323443, study PRJNA562643) | freshwater metagenome | isolation source: river surface water | place: USA:Blue River Watershed | collected 2017-08-17 | reverse complement strand
GGCAATGGTGTCGCCCATGTCAGTTTGCCCCCCAGGTCGCCACCGCGCCCGCCGGGTTCGTGGCCGCCTGCCGCTGCATGATGGCCAAGATACGCCCCAGGGCATTCGCGCTGGCCTGCTGCCAACGAAGGCTCTCCGCCCCGGTGTTGCCGCCGCCCACAAACAAGCCCGAACGGGCAAAGCTGTCCACCGCGGGCCCTTCGCTGAGCCGCCGCGTGACGCCGGCGGACTCGCTCTTCAAGGCCTGCTGCGCCTCCTTGCGCATGTCCGCCTGGGCCTTTGCCTTGGTCTCCGCCTCCTTGGCCGTCAGGTCGGCAATGGTCTTGTTCTCCCGCACCAGCGAAAGGCGGATTTGCGCCTCTTCGCGATAAATCTCCGCAAGGTCACCCTGCGCCTGGGCCAGATCATCCGCCGAGCCAGAGCGCTCCGCCGCCCTGATCCGCTCCGCCGCAGCGATGCGGTCACCGCCAACCGCCCCCGACCGGTCCAGCAACAGCTGGCGCCGCGTGCGGGCCCCGCCAATCGTGTCCGGCGTATCGGCCAGCGCCAGTTCAAACCGGTTGCGCACCTGGGCCCCTGCCTGGTCGCGGGCAAAGGCCGCGCCGAGGCCACGCTTCCGCAGATCATCCGCCTGGCTCGCGCCAAAGGCTTCCCGCTGCGCCTGGCTTTGCAGGTCAAGGCCCTGGGCCTGGGCGGCCTGCACATCCAGCAGCTGGCGCTGGGCGGATAGCTGCCCCTTGGTCTTGGGATCGGTGGCGTCGGCAATCTCCCGCACGATCTTGGCCCGCTGCGCCTCAAGGTCCGCCAAGAAGGCCGTGCGCTCCTCGGTGGTGCGGATGGTGCCCAGGGTTCGGCTGTTGGCCGCAAAGGCATCATTGCCGGCCCGGCTCAGGCGGATCGTGTTGCCGATGGCCGCGTCCAGCTCCTCATTCATCTTGGCGATCTGGTCCGACACCAGCCGGTACCCGGTCACCGCCACCCCAATGCCGCCGGCGATGCGCAAAAACGATCCCAGCGCGCCCCCCGCTTGCCCGCTGCGGTCCGCCACGTTGGCCAGGTTGTTGCCAAACTCCGCCAGCGGGCCTGCGCCCGCCACCCGCGCCACACTGGCCAGGGCCTGGCTCAGGCCATTCACGCCACGGGTGGCATCCCCCGCGCTGCGCGCCTGCGCCGCCAGGCCCAGCTCAAGCACCCGCTGCGACCGCGCCGCATTGGCCGCCTTGTTCAGGTCGTTCAGGTTGCGCGTGGCGCGAACCGTCTCGCCCAGGCCCTTGGTGTCAAAGGCGATTTCGTACCGCAGCGAGCCGTCAGCCATGGCTCACCCGCCCGGCTTGTGCAGCCGCAAGAGGGCGTCCAGGTCCGGCTCCGCCTCCAGCGCGGCCACCAGCGATTCCAACCCCATGTCCGGCCCGGTGTCCTTGCCCGTGCGCACCTGGTGCGTGCGCTGCAAAAGCCAGGCGTGAGCCAGGGGCACCTGCAGGGCTTCCAGGAAAGTGTGGTGGTAGGTTGCGCATAGCCACTCGCAGAGGTCGATCACCCAACCGCTGCCACGGGTTCTAAAGGGCCTTCCGCGCCCGCCTCCGCCGTGGGGGCCACCGCGTAAAACGAGTCGAGCTGTCGGCAGAGCGCCCGGATCAGCTGGATGGTCGTCGCCTGGTCGCGCACCCGGCCCAGCAGTTCCGCCCCCGCCAAGTCCAGCGCCATCGGGTCACCCGATAGCTTCCAAGCCTCCACCGGGGGCAGGGTCAGCAGCGCCAGTGCGCGCATGTGGTCTTGCAGGCTGGGCGCGGGCGGGGCTTCGCCGGTCACCGGGTTGGGCAAGGCCACGTGGGCGTTGCCCGTGCGCTCCAGCGCCAGGTGGTGCAGCGCGGTCATGGGCAGCAGGGTGATGGTCCCGGCGTCCGCCGCATCCAACCCCGCCGCCAGCGCGTTCAGCGCGGCGGATGGGGTTGGGGTGTGAAGTTTCTTCCGTTCGTTGCCGTTCATGGGGTGGTGTCCTTTACGCCAGGGTCATGGCGTCGGGCTTGTAGACCGTGAAAGAGACTTCCATCCACGCGCGCAGGCGGCCGGTGACCTTGGGTTCGGTGTCGACAATCCCGGTGAAGTTGCCCCCCGCCGTGGTGGGCAGGTTGACGGTGACGCTCGCGCCCACCGCCGGGGCCGTCTGGCCGTTCTTGAGCAAGGCGGTCACCTCCAAGCGGCCACCCTTGTTGTAAAACAGGGTTCCCGCCTCCCCTCCCGCCTGGTCGGGGATGGGCTCTTTGTCGGCGGTGGAAGTTTTGGTGTACCCGGTGATGATCCCCACCGCGTTGGTCGCCCCGCTGGTGCTCCACTCGGCGGTGGTCAGCCCGTGTCCCGTCCCTACGATTGCGTCTGCCATGGTCTTCTCCTACTTGTTCCGATGGCCGCAGGGCGGCCGGGGTTGAAAATCCGTCACGCGGAAACCGCGTGGTCCGTCACCGCCGCCGGGGCGGTATCGATTGCAAAGCTCATCGTGTACGCCCGCAGGGGCACACCACCCGGCAGGCTGGCAATGCGGGTGTCGCGGTACTGCCAAATCTGGCTGGTGGTTCCGGGATCCCAGGTCTGGCCCAGCACGTAGGCCTTCAGGCTCTGCAGCAGGCCGAGCAGCGACCCCTTGAAGGCCGGCGCCGTGTGCAGCGACCCACCAGGGGCCACCGCCATGTCCTTGGCCGAGGCCAAGGACACATCCACCGTCTGTTCGAACATGAAGACGTCGGGGACGTTGCTCAGGTTGCGCTCCCCCGCCCAGTTCAGCACCACCCGGCACCGGCCGGGCGAGTCCGCCAGGATCTCCAGGGCGGAGAGCGCATCCTCCGCCACCACCACCTCGGCCTTGTTGGCCGTGGCCCAGGTGGCCAGGTCCGCCTTGATCCGGCGCAAAAGATCGGCTGGGGTGACGGTGGCCATCAGAGGATCGCATTCCCGTTGGCCGAGTAGACCCGGCTGGTTTCCGTGATCGCGGTCACGCTGGGGCGGCTGCGGCTGGCTTCCGGGGCCAGGGGTTCCTCGCCGCGGGCGATGCGCTCCAGCTTGGCCCGCATGTCCTTGGCGCGTGCCGCGACCGGGTTCGGGTTGGCCTCGGTGCCGTACCCGCGGCGCAGGTAGAGGGTGTCCAGCACGAAGATCAGCGCGGCCTGGCCGACAATGGGCGGCACCGTGCCGGTGAAAGGCACGTCGAACCGCTGGCCCAGGATGCCGTCCACCTCCGCGTCCGCCCCGCTCACCACCGAGTCGAACAGGTCCGTGTCCTCCGTGCCGTCGCCGTTGTCATCCAGCGCCTGCAGCAGGAACTGCGGCGGCAGCTTGGCGGTGACTTGGGCTCGGGTGACGTAGGCCATGGGAGGATGGAGGAAGGAAGTTGGAAGAGGGGAGATGGAAGATGGAAGAGGAGGAGGAAGAAAAAGCCCCGCCGCCTGGGGGACCAAACGGCGGGGCCGGCGCAGTTGGGGCATCACGGCCCCCCGGGGGTAATCGACTAGCTGGCGGTCGCGTTGATGCGGACGGCGGCGGCGGAGTTCACGACGGCCGGCAGGCTGTACCAGTCCATCTTGGCCACCTCGCCGCGGCCGTCCTCGCGCTTGTAGGAGCCCGGCACCATCCAGGCCCCGCGCGGGCGGAAGGTCTTCATGAAGCTGGGATCGTTGCGGGTCGGGTTGGCCCGGCAGGCGAAGATCAGGATCGCGGTGTCGAGCAGAAAGGCGTTGCTGGCCGCCTTGCCCTCCTGGGCGCCATCGGCGACCATGAAGCTCATCTGCACTTCCGGGTTGCCCATCAGCAGCTCACGGAAGCTGCCCAGGGAGGGCGTGACCAGGCTGGCACCGCCCCCGCCGGACTTGCCGCCCGCGCCGGCGCCGCCGAGAAAGCGGGCCCGCACGTTGCTGTTGTTCTTGAACCGTCGGGCGGCGGTCACGCCGAAGAGCAGGCGGACGCCCATCAGGCCCCCGCCGCCGGCGGCCAACATCACCGCGGCGATCTGCTCGTCCAGCACGTCCACCGGGTCAACCGACCCGCTGGCGAAGTTGCTGTTGGTGCCGCTGCCCACCGCCGCCAGGGCCATGTCGATCACCTGCTTCTCGTGGTTCAGCGCCCCGGCCTCGGCGGCTTCGTCCGCCGCGCTCATCAGCTCGTTTTCGGCGGCGGATTCGTCGTTGAGCAGCATCTCGTCCACCGGGCAGTCGATGGCGTGGGCTTCCAGCAGGTAGGCCGTGTCGGTCGCGTCGCGGTGCAGCTGCACCGCCGGGCCGTTCATGGCGCGGCGGGTCTGCACCACCCGGCGCACCTGCTTTTGGCCATAGGTCTTGTAGTAGCCGGACATCCCGCCCACCTGCACGGTGGGGGCGAGGAAGTCCGCCACGGCGGTGAACGCCTGCTTGGCGGCCCCCTGGGCGTATTCCTTGATGGTCTGCTTGTTGGCGAGATTGGCGATGCGGGACATGATGTTTTATCCGGGTTCGGGTAGAGGTGGGGTGGGTTGCGGTGGGTCCGGCGGGCCGGATTAGGAAACGATGACTTCCTTGGGGGCGAAGCGGATCAGCGCCAGGCTGTCCGCGTCGGCGGCGGCTTCGCAAACACCCACGCGGAAGTAGGTGTCGGCGGTCGCCGGGATGGTGCGCACCTTGCCGTCCTTGGTGCCGTCGATCGCGGCGAGCACCACGCTGGCGCCGATGGCGATCGCGCCGTCGGTGTAGGCCCGGAACTGCTGGCCGGACTCCAGGGGCTGGATCGTGACGTACTCCCCGCTGGCCGCGCCTTCGATCAGCACGAAGAGGGTTTCGTCGGCGACGTCGTTGGGCAGGATCACCTGCTGCACGCCGCTGTTGTTGGTGACCCGAACCAACCGGCCTTCCATGCCGGTGAGGGTCTCGCCCGCTTTGTACTGCAGCGGGCCGCGCTTGGTGTTGGATTGGGATGCGGTGTCGGCCATGGTCTTTCCTTCTTTGGTTGGGTCTCAACACCAAGCCCCGGCACAGGAGCCGGGGTGGGTGCGGTTGGTGGGGGGGCGGTTACTTCGCTTCATCCCAGCACTCGGCCCAGGACTTGCCGGGCTTGGCCTTCTGCAGGGCTTCCGCCCGGGCGCGGCGGGAGGCGGCCACGGCCTTGTCGTCGGCGGGGTCATCGGCCTTGAACGCCTCAATCCGGGTGGGCGTCTGCCGGGTCAGGCTCACCCCGCGGGGGCTGCGCTGGTAGGCGGTGCGCAGGGCGGTGATGGGCATGGTGGCCTCGTCATCGGCGCTGAACAGCCGCACCCGGCCCTCGCTCAGGGCGCGGTCCACAATCTCCCGGCGCGCGGCCTTATCCTTCAGCGTGGCGACCTCGGCGGCGAAGGTTTCGACCTTGGCCACCAGGGCGGTGGCCTGGTCGGCGGAGAAGACTTCCGGCATTTTCTCCGGGCTGGCCGGAGCCGCTGGGATTTTCTTGGCCAGCTCCTCCACCGTCAGGCGCAGGGCGTTGTTCTGGGCCTGCAGCTCGTCCACCTGGCGGCGCAGGGCGTCGGCGGCCTCGCCGCGCCACTTCATCTCGTCCAGCTTCTGCGCCAGCGCCTTCACCACCTCATCGGTCACGGTGAAGATTTCCACCTTGCCCTGGTCGGCGGGGGCGGGGGCGTCAAAGTCCGCGCTGAAAAACTCCAGGTCCTCAATGCTGCCCTGGCGGCAGAGGCCCACGCTGTGGACGAAGATCACGTTGCCCTCGTCGTCGAACTCCACCGCCGGCGACACGTCCTGGTAATTGGCCGCGTGTTCCTTGCCGCTCTCGGTATAGCGTTCGATGTTGAGGAAGATTCCCTCCCCGTCGACCACCTCCACCGCGCCAAACGCCGCCACCGGCAAGGGCTCGGGAACCGTATGCCCGGGGCGGGGCACTGAGGCGTGGGCGTAGTCCAGGGCCACCTTTCCGTAGCCGCGGGCCTTTTGCAGCGCGGGCAGCACCTGCAGGGTCTTGGGGCCCACCACGAACCGGCGGCCCTTGGTGTTCTTGTTTTCGCCCCACTTGGCGATCTGCACACGGTTGGGCAGCTTGCCGCCCTCGGCGGTGAAAGCCGGGGTGTCGCTCTGCGCGCGGAAGATGTGGAGCTGCGTTGCCATGCCGCACGTTGTACGGCAGGTGCCCGCTCTGGGGCAAAAGGGTCGGGACGTTGTGGACGTTAAAAAGGGTCAGCCGTTGCCGACTGACCCCTGGGGCACCGCGCAGATTCAACAAATCAGGTGGGGTCCAGCTCGCTCAGGCGGGCTTTACGCAGGCTGTCCACCCGGCGCAGGATGGCCTTGTAGATCTTGTCCTGCACCACGTCGTTGACCGTTCCACTTTGGTCCAGCGGCAGGAACGGCCGGGCCACCTGCCCAGGATGGCGTACCGACGCCACCGGGTGCTTGGCCCCGGGCCAGAACAGCCCACGCTTGGTCTTGGCCCGAATAGTGTAGGGGTCATTGCCAAACTGATGCGCCCGCGCATAGGGCCGGTCGCTCGTCACCGTGGCGCCGCTGCCCACCGCCCGGGCCACCAGGCTCTTGCGCAGGGCCCCGCTCAGCTGCAGCAGCCGGTGCTCTCCCGCCCCGTTCTTGCGCGGCGCCCAGGGCGCGTAGGGCGCGCCGGAAACCGCAAAGGCATCATCCCCCGCCTTCCGGATCACCCTGGCAATCATCAGCGCCGTGCGGGCCAGCTCGGTCGCGCCGGCCATCTGCTGCAGGCGCTCCAGCTCTTTGCCGATTGTGTCTTCAAGCAGGGTGAGGCGGATCATGTTCCAAACTCCTTCGCTTCCTTCGCGGCCTTCTGTTCAAGCCCAACGGTTGGCCGAAGCAGCACCCCCGCGATTCCGCTCCGTTCGATAGCTGCGACATTCTGTTCCCCGAACGGAAACAAGACCACCCCGAGAGGGCAACGCTGGTTCGTGCGCACACCAGGACGGCGGAACTGTAGCCGTCTGGAAATGAGGAACAGCGCCCCGCAGAACTTCACCAGGTCGCAAAACCACAAGGCGTCGGTGCGGGAGAAGCAAAGCATGATGCCATTGTTGTGGCTCTTCATCCTCTCCACCCATGGTTTGATATTGGAGAAGGGAGGATTCAACCACACCCGGCCAGACCAGCTCTGCGAGAGACCGTCATCTTCCACCGTGAAAAACTTCCTGGCCGTCTGAGTACCGCGTTTGAGATTGGTGCACGGGTCCATGTCAAAGTCGCCCAGCGATCGAACGAATGCATCAGGGGTGTACCACTCATCCGATGACTTCGCCGTGCGGGGTGCGGCAAAGTGCGGCAGTTCAGGCGGCAGGTGGATCACGGCTGCCCCTTCCGCGCCTTCTTGCGCCGCTTCTTTTCACCGTCCAGCAGCCACTGCCACAGGCTCAGCCCCGGGGTCACCTCGGTTGCGGCGGCGGTCGCCTGGAATGCCGCCCAGTCCTCCTCCGTGGCCTTCCCGCGGATGGCGTCCAGCGGCAGGGTGAAGTCCCCCGGCCGATTCCGGAAGGCCTGGTCCTTGGCCTTGCCCTCGGCGCGGGCGTAGGCGCTGCGCACGTCGATCTGCTCGTTGGGGCCCCGGTCCAGCACGCCCTGGGTGGTCAGCTTCTCCAGTGCGGGCCCTTCTAGCACCAGGCGCTTGGCGGGGTCGCGGTTGGCGTCCTCCTCCCGGATCGCGTCCACCTCCTCCTGCATCAGGCCGACGACCTGGCAGCGGCAGTTGTACTGCCACGGCGGAAAATGGTCCTCCCAAAACGGATGATCCGCCGGCAGCACCAGGCCGTCCAGGGCCGCGTGGGAATCCCGCACCTTGCCGTCGCCCGTGCTCCGGTACTGCCAGAAGGGGAAAATGTCCTTCTCCTCCTGCAGCGCCCGATACTGCACCGCGCCGTAGGCTTGGAACGTGTGGTACCGAAGGAGGATGGTCGCGCGGATTTCGCTTTGCTTCTCGCTAAAGTACGGGGCCAGCTGCTCCTCCACCGCCTTCTTCGCCTCGTCCCAGTCCCCGCCCTGCGGAACCTTCGCGATGGCGTCGCGGATCGCCCCCACCGCCCGCAGGTCCTCCAATCCGCTCACCGTGATCGCCCGCGCCTTCAGCTCCGGCAAAAGTGCATCATACGCCGCCCGCTTCATGGGCGTGCGGTCCGCAATGATCGCGGCGGCCTCCTTGTTGCTCAGGGGGCGGAAATCAAAGTCGAGGGTGGGCATGGGTGTGGGCTTTCAGTTGGGGGTGAAACAAGACACGGATTGCACGGATTTCACGGAGGAAGAGTATCGCCGCGCGCCCTTCAAAAAGGCGCGGGTCATGGCCTCCAACGAAACCTCGCCCGTGCAGCACGGGGAGCACACGAAGGGAAATTCTGCGGATGGCAGGAATGCCCCGTCGCACAGGATGCAGGTGGGGATGATGCCCAGGACGATCATGGTTCTAAACTTCATGGTCATTCCCCGCACGAAGAGTCCAGGTCGCGGTATTCCTCATTCTTCGCGGGCATCTGGCACCCGCACCGGTTCCACGGCATCCGGTGGGTTGGGCAATAGAAGCCCGCCCGCACCGCCGCGTCCCACTCGTCTTCCAGGGCAAACAGGTAAAGAACCAGATACCCGGCCAGGTCGGCCAAGGCGTCTTCGCCAAATGCATCCTGGGCGGCCAGAATCCGGCTGATCTTGTCATCGATTCTGCTCGCCAGCATATCCAGCGCCCGGGCTTTGGCAAAGCAACGGATGGGGGCTAGCGCCGTGTTGCCGTAGCTGGCGTTCTTCTTGGCCAGCAGAGTCAGCACCGGGCTCAGCCACTGCGCCACGGTCTGCTGGTTGGCAAACTCCATGCCGCTAAAAAAAGCAGGCTTCCGCCGCAGGCACATGCACACCACCGCCCACACCAACGTGCGCTGCACCGTGGTTACATCCGCCGCGCCAGCGCAGGCGGACTGAAGGGCAAACATATTCCGCAGCTCATTCTGTGCGTCCGGCAACACCACCCGCCGGCCATCGTAGCTCATGGCCACCAGACGGGGGAACTGCTCTTTGAACTCAGCCAATCGAATCTGAAACGTCTGCACCTTTTCCTCCTTGGTTTTATCCGCGTCCTCCGCGCCATCCGCGGTCAAATTCTTCTTCCAAGCAACGTGGCACGACCAGCACAGGTCCATGCCAGCAAACACCGCCGCGCCGCACTTGTCGCACACGCCCCCTTTGCCAGAGCACCGCGCGCAATTGGGCATCGCGTCATCCACTCCGTGGCATCCGGTGCAGATCACGACCCGGCCCCATGCTGCAGGCGGTTGTGCCACTCCCGCGGGTTCGTCTCCGCCCGCTCGGCGCGCATGGCATTGGTGATTTCGTCGAACCTTACGGTTCCCGTCAGAAGGCCAGAGCTGGCACGCCCATCGCGCTGATTAAGAATGGCAATCCTTGCCGCCAGGCTGCCCGCCAGGGCGGGCAGCGTGTCGCTGCACTTCTTCAGCAGCGCCGCCCGGTCGGCCGGGTTCATGGTCTCGGCGAGGTCCTTGTACTCCTGCAGGGCAATCAGGTCCGCCTCGCTCGGCGCCGCGCCCTGGGTGACGGTGACCCCCGCCGCCTCCAGCGCCGCCTTGTGCCCCGGCAGCGGCCGGCGCGGCTGGCTCTTGGGCATCGGCTGGGGAAACTCCCATTCCCTGGTCATGGTCCAGTGGAGGGAGTGGTAGGCCTCCTGCGGATTCGGGTGCAGCTGGGCGATGGACTCCAAGTGGCCTTTCAGGGCCCGCACCGTGCAGGGCAGCCCGCGATCGCGTCGGTAGTTCAGGTACTGCCCCCACTTGCGCTGCATGTCCTGGTTGCGCCCCAGGCGCTCGGCCAGGCCGCGCACCTCCGCGTCCTCCAGCCGCCCCGCCAGATTCAGCAGGGGCATCGTGCTGGCGTCCTCCGCCGGCCGACGATCCTTCTTCGCGCTCTTCGCGTCCACCGCTCAGCCCTCCTGCTGCCGCGCCGCCTGGTAGCGGCGGAGGTTTTCGCCTGTCCAAAATTCCCGGCCTTCCGCCTGGGCGGCCAACACCCGCTGGTCGTGGGCTTCCAGGCTGTCGAGGTCCAACAGGTTTAGGCGGGGCGCCCGCTGGATCACCTTGATGAACGGAGGATGCGCCCGCGCCAGCCGCATGATGGTGTGCCGCCCGCCCTTCATGCCCAGGCGCTGCAGCAGCTTGTCGTTGAGCACCACCAGCTGGTTGGTCACCGGCACCAGGCTGTGGGTGCCGTTTCCGTTGTTGCGCCAACGGGCCAGGCACATCTTGCCCATGGCCTTCGGGTCCAGGGCCACAAAGACGCCCGGGGCCCGCTCCGTCATTTTGGCCGGGGCAACCCCCGGATCGTTCTTCATCAGGTCAATCATGGTTCCGTTCCTCCGTTCACGTTCAGGGTTCAAAGAAAAGTGGTTTGCTCCGCCCGGGTGGCGGCATGGGCGGCAACTTCCAGCGCCGCCTTCGCGTGGAAGCGCCGCAGCGCCTCCTCCTGGGTGATGGCGGCATAGATGCCCGACCCCGTGCCCTCCTCGCGCCCCACCCGCTCGGCCAGGCCGCATTCGATCAGCTCCGTCACCCGGGGCCGGACGGAGAGCAGGCTGTAGCCCATGAACTCCGCCAGGGCTTGGGTGGTGCTGGCACCCTTCACCAGCAGGTCCGCGTGCACCTGCGCCCGCAGCCCCTTCAGCCCGTCCATGATCCGGGCCAGCTGGTCCCGCTTGATGTCGTTGTTGTTCTCAGGCGTGCCCATCGGTGATCTCCTTGTGGCCGCCGACGTGAGGAGGCCG
>JACCDR010620246.1_pt1 | contig 10762 bp, 7 predicted proteins | sample 7446431 | NCBI WGS metagenome assembly JACCDR01 (sample SAMN15323443, study PRJNA562643) | freshwater metagenome | isolation source: river surface water | place: USA:Blue River Watershed | collected 2017-08-17 | reverse complement strand
GGAGAACAGGTTGGAACAACAATCAACACGCCTTCTTCATGTGCCTGCACACCGGTTGCTTCTAATGCAAATGAGTAGACATGTGCATTCGAATCATCTTCTGCAAATATCAACTACACAATCCCTGCAAACACTTCACGTGTTCTCAGTTTGAAAGCTGATATCCAGAATACAGCTAACTTCAGTACAATTCGAGCACAGCTCAATGGTGCTGTAAGTAATGTAGAAGGACAGATTTCATTCCAGTCATCTAACTTGCCTGGCGGAATCGTTCCTGCTTCAATCCTCTCTCTTACAACAAGTCCTTTCCAAGCAACTCTCAATGGTTCACTTGGAACACAGACTATTGTAGGTGGAGCTATGAATCAACGAATCGGTTCATTCTCACTTTCAGCTTCTTCAGCTGAAGGTATTGATGTAACTTCAGTTCGTCTTCAAACAAACGCTGGTGTAGGTTCAAACTCAACACTTCGAGTGCAAAACCTCGTAGTGAAAGTTGATGGAACTTCATGGAACTTCGTAGTTGGAACAGTAGATCCTTCAGTTGGATATGTATTCACATCTCCATCAGGTCCACTTCGTATTCCAGCGGGTGGTTCTAAAACAGTAGATGTGTTCGCAGATGTTCTTACAGGATCAGCTGTTGGTACATACCAAGCTGTTTCTTTGACAGATGCGGTTGCAAACGGAGTTAATACAAACTCTAACCAGACACTTCGAAATCAAGTTGGAAACCCTATTTCAACAAACCCTATCACTAGTCAATCAGTAACTGTTGCAACTGCTGGAACAGCAAATGTAACAGTTGACACATCTATCCCACCAGCACAACAACTTGTACTCGGTGCGACAGGTGCAACTCTTGGTCAATTCCGTCTCACTGCTACAAACAATGAAGACATCCGAGTAGATCAAGTTACTGTAACTATCCAAAGTGTTAGTGGAACAGGTCCTGCTACATTCAAGAATATTCGCCTCTTTGATGGTAATACAGAAATTGCAATGGGAACTGCTGTAAATGGCACAACTCCTACTTTCACATCTCTCTTTACTATTCCAAATGGTGGCATCATGATTCCTAAGAATGGAACAAAGACTCTCACTGTACGAGGTGATGTTTCAACATTCACTGAATCTGAAACGTCAAATAACCAAGCGTATACAATTCGTATTGCTGCGGCGTCTGACATCCGTGCATTCGGACAGGCTTCAAATGAGCTCGTAACTGTAGGTGGTACATTCCCACTTGTAAGTAACGCTCAGACAGCGCTTCGAACAAAAGTTACTGCTACGCTTGCTTCTATGGGATCAACTTCAGGACGAGCACGTGGTGCAGCTGATGATGTTGCGCGATTGACACTTACTGCTGATCCTGCATTTAACGCAGAATTCAGAGGCGTAACACTTACTCTTTCTGGTGCAGCACTCTTCGCAGGTCAACAAGTTGACCTCGTTGATGAGGCAACAGGTATTGTAGTTGCAACAGGAGTTACAGGTGGAACAGTTGCTCTTAACCCAGCAACACCTGAATTTATCACAGCTGGTGGATCTAAAGTTTACCGAGTTCGTGTAAACTCAGGAGCATTCCTAAATGCACCTAACACTTCAGACTCATTCTCAGTTCAGATTGCTAACGCATCTGACCTTCGAGTTCGAGAGCAAGGTGGTGCTTCAAACTTCGGTCTTGAAACACGAGCTGTACCTCTTACAACAACAGTTTCTTACGAGTAATTTCGTATAAACAGTTGAGTATAATCTAGGAAGGTAGAAATACAGTAAAAAGCCCCCGACGCGCAAGCGCCGCGGGGCTTTTTGCGTTCCTTAAAATTCCAAGAAGCTCAAAGGCGTCCCCTCAGATTTATCTGAGGGGACGCCTTGTTATAACAAGCTGGTGAGATTCCTCAAGATACCACATTTTCGAAAGATCGTTTTGAAATTTTTCCAAAAAAAGCATATACTTGTAGGTATGAAAAAGAAAGTTGCAAAAAAGAAAATACCTCTAAAACCAGCAAAAAAGAAGTCTTCTAAACAAGAAACACGTGACCAATACACTGTGGTGTTGGAATCATTACGATCTGATTTTAAAGTATTTGGTGAGGCGCTTCAGATGACACATGAAAGAATGGATAGAGGTTTTACTGAAGTGAACAGAAGGCTTGATAGACTAGAAGGTAGAATGGAAAACGTAGAACTCAAGCTTGCCGAACACGACACCCGCATCAAACAACTCGAACTCGCAATCACCGAGCTCATCAAAGAATTGCGTGATGACAAAAAGCAGAAAGAAATAGACGCGCTAAAAGTTCGCGTTGCCACCCTTGAGGCTCTCATACAGAAAAAATAACTTTCACAATATGTTTAAAAGATTTTTATTTATCGTACAAATCATAAGAACAGTGTACAAACACAGGCGTACTTTGGCACCTCTTCTCCTGCTTATATTAAACGCTATTCGCAAAATACGCGCACGATCAATACGGCGTTCAATGTAGTGTTACGTATGAACCCAGAGTATCAGTATGTCTTACCGGAAGAGTTGATAGCAAATGCGCCTCGCGATGTGCGTACCGACGCGCGTTTATTTGTGTATGATACAAAAACAAACCAAACGCATCACGCCTACGTGCGCGACCTGGCGCAATACATGCCACTGCCAAGCGTGCTTGTTCTCAATGACACAAAAGTATTGCCCGCAAGACTGCATCTCAAAAAAGAAACAGGAGGGAAAATAGAGGTGCTCGTGCTCACAAACATATGGAATGGAAATGATGAGCGCGTGCCTATTATTGTGGATAGAAAGATAATCCTCGGACAAAAACTCTTTTTTCCTGACGGTGCTTACCTTGCGGTGTGCGACCAAGATGAACAAACATTTTACGTGCACACTTCTTTTCCGGTGACTATGCTTTATGAGTATTTAGAAAAGTATGGTAGCACACCGCTTCCGCACTACATCCATACCTCGCTTTCTGAAGAAGAATCACGGGTGAAATATCAAACAGTATATGCAGAAAAGAAAGGCTCCATTGCGGCACCTACCGCATCACTCCATTTTACCAAAGAGTTATTGCAGGAGCTTGCAGACAAAGGGGTGACGCAAGCGCATATTACGCTTCATGTGGGCATGGGGACATTTGCACCATTAACTCAAGACAACATAGAAAAGAAAGAGCTTCACACCGAGGTGTATGCCGTCTCTCAGGGTGCGGCTGATACAATACAGCAAGCAAAACAAAGCAATGTGCCCGTCATTGCTGTCGGCACCACTACTACGCGCACCCTTGAAACGGTAGCACAACATAATAACGGAGAGGTTTGTATGGAACAGGGGAGTACACACATATTCATACAGCCTGGTTTTGAATTTAAAGTACTTGATGGCTTGATGACCAATTTTCATTTACCGAACACATCGCTTATGTATCTTGTGCAAGCTTTTTTACAGCACAAAGGAGCGAAACGGCATGTGCGCGATCTATACGAGGAAGCAATACAACATAAGTTCCGATTCTATTCTTTTGGAGATTCTATGCTTATTTTGTAACTCACATTTCGATAAGGTGCCGTTTTGTTCGTGTGTTTCCTTGACTTTATCGTAACTTTCTGCTATACTATGAGGTTGAGTGTAGATATAATCTACTCTCAAAACAAATGAATGTCCGCGTGAGGTCCGCCGCAAGGCGGATTTCGCGTATCTAGGCATTCCGCTGTTTGATTTTTAGCTAGATTTTGATAGTATGAATGTATTCATGTTTGTTTCTAAGCATGGCTAGCGGCTGCACTCACATTAGGACATTTGTTTTTGGAGTAGACCCCGCTAGCCTTGCATGGAAATACAGCATTCTGTGTCATTGCAAAAATACACGACGTTTCAAACAGGCGGCTTTGCCCGCCTGTTTTGCGTTGTTCATACCATTCATGAATTGCAGGAGGCCGTGCGGTATGCAAAACAGAACAATGAGCAATGGTACATACTCGGTGGTGGGTCAAACGTGCTTGTGTCGAGTGCTGGATTTGATGGGTTGGTGATTCAGATGAGTATTCAAGGTATTCGCATTGAAAATAAAGAAAATAGGGCGTATGTACATGCGGGGGCTGGGGTGATGTGGGATGAGTTAGTGGCACACACAGTAGAGCAGGGTTTGTACGGACTCGAGAACCTGTCTCTTATTCCTGGTACTGTCGGCGCAAGTCCTATTCAAAACATTGGTGCGTATGGCACCGAGGTGAAAGATACTCTACATACCGTGACGGTGTACGACACGCATACAGATGCTGTGCGAACTCTTACAAATGAAGAGTGTGCATTTGGCTACCGTGATAGCATATTTAAAAAAGATGGATACAAACACTACATTGTCGTAGAGGTTTGTTTTGCGTTACAAGAGCATGGGGCACTAAAAACAAGTTATAAAGATATTGAACAGTATTTTGAACGCACAAAGGAAGAAATAACATTGCAGTCGCTTCGTCTTGCAATTATTCGTATTCGTACAGATAAACTACCGCCTCTGTCGCAGTATGGTACAGCGGGTTCATTTTTTAAAAACCCACTCATAGAGTGTATACATGCCTACGAGTTACAAAAAAGATATGCACAATTCCCGGTGTATGAAGTTGGTTCACCAGACTACGTGAAAGTCTCCGCGGCGTTTTTAATAGATGTGTGTGCTGGCATGAAAGGTGTACGCGTGGGAAATGTGGGTACGTACAGCAAGCAAGCACTCGTGCTTGTCAATTATGGTGGCGCAACGGGGGAAGAGGTATACGCTTTCAGTGAAGCTGTTATTCAAAAGGTTCACGAAGTTACCGGTGTTACGTTAGAGCGAGAGGTGCAGATGTTGGGATTTTTTTAAATCACCAAAAATACTTCATGAGCCGACTTTCGCAGGACGACTGGTCCGAGAATGAGCAAAAAATCAGCAGATTTTTATGCGACGGCGAAGGGAGTGTTTTGATGGTTTTATATAGTTTTTACTGACTGTTAATAGAGAGCGATCCATTGGCTCGAATAGAGTCGGGTGAAGGTGGCTGCACGCCGCGATTGATATGTAAAAGCGCAGTGATGCCAATCATGAGGGCGTTGTCGGTCGAAAGGTGGTATTCCGGTATATATGGGCGCACATGAAGTGATTCACAGAGGTGTGTTAGATGTTCTCGAATGTATGTGTTTGCTGACACCCCGCCACCAACAATAAGTGTTTGTGCGCTGGTGTGCATGATAGCTTTTTTGCATTTATGCACCAAGACTTCAGTAACAGCATTTTCAAATTCTCGCGCAATGCATTTTTTGTCATCATCACTTAGTTCGCCGAGTGCTTGTATGGCGTATAGAACGGCAGTTTTAATGCCGGAAAAAGAAAAATCAAAATCTTGCGAATGGAGCATGGGGCGAGGAAGTGCCGGAATGCGTGTGCTTACTATATTTTCACTTCGAGCTTCGCGCGCGAGTTTAGATATTTTTGGTCCACCAGGATATTGCAACCCAAGCAGCCGAGCTACTTTATCAAAGGCTTCACCGATTGCATCGTCACGTGTTTGTCCAAGAATAGAGTGTACGCCATTTTTTTCAACGTGCACTAATTCTGTATGTCCACCAGAAATGAGGAGCGCAAGGGCAGGGAATGAAATATCTGGCACGCTGTACCCTGATTCTGTTTTTTCAAGTACCGAAGCATAAATATGGCCTTCCATGTGATTGATCGGGTAGAGGGGAATATTCCAAAGAAGGGAAAGTGCTTTTGCGCCACTGATGCCAACCCACAGTGCTGGCTCGAGTCCTGGCCCTGATGTGACCGCAATGGCATCTATGTTTGGCCGACCCCAAGAACATACTGCTCGCATTTCTGCTAGTAGTTCCAGGTCTTTCTCGAGCAGATCTATGAGTTGCTGTGGGGTAGATGACTGCAATGCGCCTTGTGAAAAAAGAGAGGCATCACGGAGTGTTTTCTCTAAGAGGGGCACAAACGCTTTTGCGTGTTCTCGCTTTGCAATGGCGGGGAACACACCACCGTATTCTTTATGAATATCAATTTGAGATAAAACATGATTTGAAAGTACCCGAAATGAAAGGGGTACTTCTGTTGTTTGCTCTATAACAGAAAAAGCTGTTTCATCACAACTCGTTTCTATGCTTAGTATTTTCATGATTGTATACTAGCATATATAAAAAAATAAGGTATAATAAAATGACATCGTGTACATTATGCAAAACAATAAAATAATTTCGTTCTTTCGTGCGATCGCCACATGGTCACTTGTCCTCGTGCCAGTTGTCGCGCTTCTTGGATTTTTCCCCATCACACCACTATTAGTTGATGGTACAAAAATAATTCTTATCGGTGCCCTTGTTAGTCTTGCACTCGTTTCGTATCTCATTCATTCATTTGCAGAAAAGAAGTTTGCGTTACCACACCATGCAATCACATCAAGTGTGGGTATTTTCTTTGGAACGTACCTCGTGAGCGCACTCATGAGTGACAATCTTTTATACTCATTCTTTGGTCTGGGACTTGAAATGTGGACAGTGACAAATGTGTTCTTTGCCTCCGTATTCATACTTCTTGTGGCAACATATGCGCAGGACGAAAAAGTGCGATTTAAAATAGGGTACGCGCTTCTTATTGCAGCTGCTCTCGCTGTTGTTTCTAAGGTCGTACTGCGTTTTGTTCCAGACACTTTTTCTGTCCTCGGACTCTTTGCGGGTGGGGCGAATCCTAATAATACTGTTGGGCGGTGGTTTGACTTTGGGTTTGTTGCGGTTGCACTCGCGCTCGTGACACTCCTGTATGTAAGTTCAAAATCTTTTTCAATAAGAGCTCGTGTCGCGCTTTGGATCGCTGTTGTCCTCAGTATTGTTGCATATGTGCTTACATCGTCTCTTTTGCTCGCACTCTTGCTCTCGGTTGGATCGTTTTTAGTATACAAATTTACTGCAAAACACACAGATGGGACAGTGTACGATGTATACTCACGAATTGTCGTATTTGCAATCGGATCCTTAGCGGCGCTTATATTCGGTTTCCAGTTCATTACTGGGCAATCACCACTCTTTTACCAAAGCGCACAGATTCCAAATTTTTCAGCACAGTTCATTAATTATAGAGATTACCCAGGGAACTTCATAAGTGAAACAATTCCTGTTATCCAGGGTGCACTCACGCAAAATCCTGTATTTGGTGCAGGGCCAAATTTATTCCAAGATGCGTGGAATATGTATAAAAATGATTCGGTGGTGCCTGCTGATGGAGGAATTCAAACTACTGCTTGGTGGCAAACTGAGTTTTCATACGGAGGGGGAATTATCCTCACTATAGTAGGTCAAGTTGGCATTCTTGGTATTCTTGGTTTCTTAATTGCTGTTGGAATGCTTATCCGTACTGTGTATCAAAACAGAAATACATTTTCTTCAACACGAGGATTCGGCATCTTGCTGGTAAGTGCTCTCGGTTTAGTGTATGTGGTTATTCATACACCAAGTGTTGGGCTTTGGTTCGTGCTTCTTACCGTGTGGGCGCTCGCATTTTCATACAGTGCCGGCGTTGCATACGAGACTCGTTCACTTAAGCAATACGCTATCCCTGTGGCTTTTGTCTTAGTCGCACTTGTTCCGGTGTATGGCTATGCAACACGTACAACATACCTCACTTCTGCAATTCTTCTTCTTGGCAGTGGTCAAGATCAGGATAATGATTTCATCAAAAATGCAAGTCTTGGCCTACAGCAGATCGCGGATAAGGCAAGCCATTCTGCGTACGCGCAAGCCGTTGTGTCTCTCGAGCAAACTCGTGCACAAAGAGTAATTGAAGAGGTAAATGCAAAACAAAGGGAGTTATCACAAGAACAAATTCAAGCAAAAGCGCAAGAGGTAATGCAGGCATACGTCGTTGCAAATAAATATGCAGAACGCGCTGTTGTGTTGTACCCACAAAGCTATGCAACACACCTTACTCAGGCGCAAATACTCGCACTTCTCACTAACAGTCAAGCGACTACAGAGCAAGAAAAAGCGCAAGTAGAAAATTGGCATATTGCAAGTAAAAATGCCTTTGCTCAAGCTCGAGTGAAAGCACCTGCTAATCCAGTTGTAGATATTGCTGAAGCCGACCTGGCAATTGCAAAAAATGACCTTGCTCGTGCAGAGCAGCTCCTGATTGCGGCAAGTGAAAAACAACCTGCCTTAACTCAACCACTTCTTACGCTCACGCAAATAAAAGTAGCACAGGAAGACCTTGACACCGCTCGACAGCTCGCACGACGTGCTGTTGAAATAAATCCTCGGAATGTACAATCACTCTACATATATGGGCAACTAGAAAGACAAGCGAAAAATTTCCAAAATGCCGAGATTGCGTTTCGAGGTATTGCAACACTGCAAAGTCCAAACATAGAGCCACAGGTTGCTCGTTTACTTGCCGACATGTACGTAGAAGCCGGACAGCCACAGGCGGCGCTTCCTATTTACGAAGAGATTTTGAAACAAAGTCCAAGTAACACTGAGGTGCAAAGAATTATTGAAAACCTCAAGCAGTCAGCTACACCAGAAACACCAACAACAACTCGACCTCGCTAATTCATGGTTGCCCGTCTTATTGCACGCTTTACATCGAGTACATACTCAATGCACACAGCCGCACTTTTACTTGCGGCTTTGTCGCTTTTTGCACAAATACTTGCTGTTGTTCGAGATAAAATGCTCGCACACTCTTTTGGTGCGGGAGTAGAGCTCAGTATGTATTATGCATCATTCCGAATACCAGACATGGTGTACGCGTCACTCTCATCGCTTATGGCGGCAATTGTTATTTTGCCAGTGCTTACATCGGCCTATGCGGTGTCTGCTGATAAAGCAAAAAAAGTAATTGATTCTCTGTGTACTGTTTTTGTCTGTGTAGGAATTGTGTTTGTGGGCGCATTGTATGTTACTATGCCGTATTTAGTGCACTATATTGTGCCTGGATTTACTGAAACAGAGTACGAAACCGTTGTATCTTTTTCAAGAATACTTCTTCTTTCACCGCTCTTGTTAGGAATCTCTAACTTGATTGGCACGGTACTTCAGCTAAAAAAGCAGTTTATATTCTACGCACTGGCGCCTGTAATGTATAACTTGGGAATTATACTTGCTGTTATTTTCTTTGTTCCAGCGTATGGCATCGATGCGGTGCTCTACGGTGTTATTTTCGGGGCAGTACTTCATTTACTAATACAGCTTCCGCAAGCATTGAAAAATAATCTTGCACCAAAGTTTACTCTCGGCATTGATTGGTTGACTATTAAAGAGGTATTTTTTGTTTCTATACCACGAATGCTCACTTTGTTTTCTATTCAGATTGCGCAAACGTTTCTTGTTGCCAAGTCTACATTTATAAGTGTAGGATCCGCTGCAGTGTTCACCCTCGCGTTCAATGTTCAGACCGTTCCACTCACGCTTATTGGTTTAAGTTATTCGGTGGCAGCATTTCCGCTTATTGCTGAATATGTAGAAAAGAAAGAATGGAAAACTGTGTGGGGGCATCTTTTTCAGGCAATGAGGCATATTATTTTTTGGTCTATTCCTATTATGTGTTTCTTTATAGTGCTTCGTGCACACATTGTTCGTGCGCTGTATGGTTCGGGTGAATTTGATTGGACCGACACTCGCCTTACCGCAGCCACGCTCGCTATTATGAGCATTGCGCTCACGTTTCAGACTCTATCGTTGCTTGCAATGCGTGCTTTGTACGCACTGCAGAGCGCGTATTCCCAGCTATGGTCTCAACTTGGAGCCATGGTGGTTACGTACATTGTGGCTGTGTACGGTACAACGTTATGGGTGAATTATAGCGAAGTGCAATTCTTCTTTGAAAGCCTCTTTCGTGTTGAAGGTTTACCGCATACACGTATTATTATTATAGGTCTTGCGCATGCGCTTGGAGCAATCACACTCACCGTATGTCTCCTTGTACTTCTAAAAAAACACCTTCCGTATACGCGTTTTAGAGACCTAAGAACAGTTATTTTCCAAGCATTTGCTGCTTCTATTTTAGGAAGTACTGTTACGTACGGTATTTTGTCTTTTGTGCAACAGTATATTACACTTGAAACGTTTTGGGGCGTTATTGGTAATGCATTCCTTGGTGTGTCAGGAGGGGGGCTTGCGTGGTTTGTAATTCTCTATATACTAGGGTCAACAGAACTTCAAGAATTCATGCACGCGCTGAAGAAGCGTTTCTGGAAAGAAGATATTGTGCAGGAAGAATTGCGAGAGCTTTAATCTATGCAATTACAACATATTCGTAATTTTTCAATCATCGCCCACATAGACCACGGTAAGTCAACCCTTGCTGACCGTATGCTTGAGGTTACGCACACCATCGAAGCACGTAAAATGCGAGATCAGGTACTCGACTCCATGGAGCTTGAGCGAGAGCGTGGAATTACCATTAAAATGCAACCTGTGCGCATGAAGCATGTAGTAGATGGGAAAGAGTATGTCATGAACCTTATCGATACTCCAGGGCATATCGACTTTTCGTACGAAGTTTCGCGGTCATTAAAGGCGGTCGAGGGTTCTATTTTGTTGGTTGATTGCACCCAAGGTGTACAAGCGCAAACACTCACTACGCTCCATATGGCACAAGAAACAGGGCTAACTATTATTCCGGTGTTAAGTAAGGTTGATTCACCTCTTGCCCGTAAAGATGAAGTTCGGGAGGAAATAATGCAAGTGCTAAAGTGTAATGCGGAAGATATAAAAGAAGTATCAGGAAAAACAGGCGAG
>JACCDR012022584.1_pt1 | contig 10767 bp, 13 predicted proteins | sample 7446431 | NCBI WGS metagenome assembly JACCDR01 (sample SAMN15323443, study PRJNA562643) | freshwater metagenome | isolation source: river surface water | place: USA:Blue River Watershed | collected 2017-08-17 | reverse complement strand
TGCCCATGAAATTTATCTCCTTTAGCCCGTGCTTTAGGCGCGAGGCGGGGAGCCACGGCAAAGACACCAAAGGCATCATGCGTGTGCATGAGTTTTATAAATTTGAACAAGTTGTTCTTTGTGAAGCAAGTCACGCAGAGTCAGTAAAGTTCCACGAAGAGATCCAAAGAAACACAGAAGAGTTGATGGAGGCTCTGGGACTTCCTTATCATGTGGTTGCAAACTGTGGAGGAGACTTGGGACTAGGGCAAGTGAAAAAATACGATATTGAAGCATGGCTTCCATCAGAAAATACATATAGAGAAACTGGCTCAGCTTCATACTTCCATGATTTCCAAACACGAAGACTAAACATAAGATACAGAGATGAAGAAGGTAAAATGCGTTTTGTACACTCTCTAAACAACACCGCACTTTCAGGACGACCACTTATTATGGTAGTTGAGAACTACCAACAAGAGGATGGTTCAATCAAAATCCCAGAAGTATTGCAAAAATATATGGGAGGTCAAACCATAATTTCAAAGAAAAACTAGTTTTAAAAGTCTCAAAAAAGTGTGAGGAGCGACCTAAATTTCTTAAGCCTTGCTTTTAGAAATTGGAAGTACTCTTGTGGTGAAAGAAAATTCAAATATAAATATAAATATTGCTATAATGAGAGGATGGGAATTAACAATCTTCCACAACGCGAAGAAGTATTAAGGAGAAGAAGAAAAGCAAAGAGAATCAAGTACTCGATATTTTTTGGTGTCTTTGTTTTTGTTGTTGGACTTATTTCATACGTATCACATTTACCTAAAGTGCGTATAAGCGATGTAATGCTTACTGGGGGGATTCTGGTTACAGAAAAAGATGTTAAAGAAGAGTCTCTAAGGTTTATGAATGGAAAATACTTTTGGCTTTTTCCAAAGGACAACGCATTTCTTTACCAAAAAGGGGACTTAGAGAAACACTTGCAATACAAGTTCAAGAGAATTGATACTATTAAAATAAATCTTGAAGGTTTAAATAAAATAGTAGTTGATATAACAGAAAGAAAACCAATAGCAATATGGTGTAGGGTGGGAGATGAACTGGTCTCTACATCTACAGAAATCGTTACAGGTTTTCCGAAAGAAAATTGTTATTTCATGGATTCGATGAGTACTATTTTTGCTGATGCCCCCAATTTTTCAGGGGACGCATATTTTAAATACTACGGTCTTGTAGAGGACAGTAGTCCTATTGGTAAAAGATATATTGCCTCATCTACTGAGTTTGTTTCGATTAATAATTTTATACAGCTAGTTAAAGATTTAAAGGTGAAACCTGTATATCTGAAAGCAAAAGAGGAAGGAGAGTTTTCACTATTTTTACAGGGCGGTGGACAAATATATTTTGATGTTAGGAAGTCATTAGATCTAAGTTATCAAAACCTAGAAACATTACTTAAGTCACCAGAACTAGCTATTAGACAAGGATATTTGCCGGTGGAGTATATAGACCTACGATATGGTAATAAACTCTTCTACAAGTTAAAAACTAATTAATTAATGCATCTACGTTGTTGGACTTCATAATTTAATTGTCAATGTACTAAATGTACACCTCCAATTAAATTATTCGTCCGCCTAGTATCTACATCAATTACTTAGTTTTAAATGTTTTTTGTTTTTACAATTTTATATTTTTGTGGTTTAATGAGTCTCTATGAATTTTTGGCAGAAATTAAAACAAAAAAATCCAAAAGGAATAATGGTTCTAGCTCCTATGGCGGATGTAACAGATCCGGCTTTTAGAAGTATCATTGCTAAATATGGTAAACCAGATGTTACTTGGACAGAGTTTGTTTCTGCAGACGGACTTTTCCTAAGTCCTGTTAGCGAGTATTGTCTAAAATTTTTAAACGGAGAAATTAGCAAAGATGAGTTACTAAACCTAAGTCCTGAAATAGCAGGATCTAGTTTGGTAAAAGATCTGAGATTTACAGAAGCCGAAAGACCTATAGTAGCTCAGTTTTTTACATCAAAACCAGAACTTATGAAAAAAGCTGTAGAACTTGCAGTTAAACTCGGGTTTGATGGTGTAGATATAAACATGGGATGTCCAGATAAAAGTATTGAAAAGCAAGGAGCGGGTTCAGCTCACATAAAAAACCCTAAACTAGCACAAGAAGTAATACGTGGAGCTATGCAGGGGTCAAACGGTATTCCTGTTTCGGTAAAAACCAGAATAGGTTACAACAAAAATGAATTAGAGACATGGTTACCACAAATCTTAGAAACAAATCCTAGCTTGGTGACCATACATGCACGTACAAGAAAAGAAATGTCACTTGTTCCAGCTCGTTGGGAACATGTAAAACGCGCGGTAGAAATAAGAGATAATTTTATAGATTCAAATGGAAAAAAAAGTGAGACTTTAATTTTTGGAAATGGTGATGTTGTTGATTTAGAAGATGCAGAAAAAAAAGTACTTGAGACTGGTTGTGACGGTGTGATGCTTGGAAGAGCAATATTTGGAAATCCATGGAGGTTTAGTAGAATAGAAAAAAAAGAAGAAAAAAGTATTACAGAAATACTACAGGTTTTAGTCGAGCACACAAAACTTTTTGAGAAACTTATACCATACAAATCTTTTGCAATAATGAAAAAGCATTTTAAGGCATACGTAAACGGTTGGGAAGGGGCAAAAGAGCTTCGTATGGAACTTATGGAGGCAGGTAGTGCACAGGAAGTAGAGAAAACTATTGAAAGCTATTTAACTAAATAGCACTTGACTTATATATAATAGTATGATAGGATAATATCAGATCGTGGTGACCTGCATCGTTCTCGGTTACCACGCCAAACGCCAACAGTGGAGGCTGTATGAACGAGCCGTAGCAAGTGATGAGAACCTGGTTGCAGAGGCCCAGTAAAAACCTCTAAAGCGCAGAGTCTGAGCCAAATTCAGCGAAAGCAGAAAGGAGTTGCCGGCTCATCCACCAAGTTAATGGGTTCTACAAAGACGCCTCAGTGACAGTGAGGAATAGTAGTTCTCAACTTGGCTAGGTACATGGACTTTTATAACAAGAGGGTTACAGTACCTCTGCTGGTTGTGGGACCAGATAGTTCAAAACCCTCTTTGACTACGGTCACGACTCTTGGATGAGTACGTAGCAGAGAGGTCACGGTGATGACGCCAGTTTGGGTCACACCGTGGCCAACCTGCCAAACACCATTTGATTTCTAGCATGGATCAAGTGGTTTTTTCTTGCAAAAATTTTTAATAAGAATAGAGTATTCTTGGAACCCTGAAGGCAAAGGTGACGAGGTGTGCTCGCATACCTCATCCGTTTTGTGACGGAAGCCACACGCTGGACTGGGAACTAGCTGTCGGAGAATACACTTTTCAGGTAATGGACCACACTCGAGTACACGGTCTTGCAAAGCTAAGTGTAACTTCAACTGCTGAGCAGTACGGACTCACGGCGATATGGCCATATCGTCGTGAGTCCAATCGATTTTTGACCCAATCATGGGTCTTTTTTCTTTACATTTTTTTTAGATATTGATATTTTTAATACAGCACTCGGTTCTTTAAACTTAGGAAGGACGAGATGAGACGGCTCCAGTACAAGAGGCGTTCTGTCCGTACCACAAGTGCACCATCCAAGTTCCGGAGGTTTGGCAAAAGAGTCACTCGGCCACACTATGGTCGATACATTCCCATTCCACTTCGCACTCTTCGTTTGGAGGGTGAAGAAAGGTTCGTAGAAACCTGGAAGTTCTGAATAAAATACCACAGTGGACAAGTGTCCACTGTGGTATTTCCATTTTTTCCAAAAATCATACTATAAGTTATACTGTATATATGGATGTTTTATATCGTAAATACAGACCTTCAAAATTTTCTGAAGTTGTAGGGCAAGACCACGTAGTAAAGGTGCTAGAAGCCGAAGCTAAAAGTGGTGATATTTCTCACGCATATTTATTTGCAGGAACTCGTGGTACAGGCAAAACTTCTATTGCGAGAATATTTGCAGACGCTATTGGTACAAGTAAAAACGATATATATGAAATCGATGCCGCTTCAAACACTGGAGTAGATGATATTCGTAGTCTAAATGAGTCTGTTTTTACTTTACCTTTTGAATCAAAATACAAAGTTTATATATTGGATGAAGTTCACATGCTTTCAAAGTCTGCATCAAATGCATTACTTAAAACACTAGAAGAGCCTCCTGCACATGTTGTTTTTATACTTGCTACTACAGAAACACACAGAATACCAGATACAGTTCTCTCTCGTTGTGAGGTGTACAATTTTAAAAAACCCAACCAAGATATACTAAAAAAAGTTGTACTAAACATAACAAAAAAAGAAGGCTACAAAATGGAAGATGCTTCAGCAGAACTAGTGGCGATACTAGGAGACGGCTCTTTTAGAGATACACTAGGCATACTCCAAAAAATAATTTCATATACAAAAGACAAAACGATTACAGAGGATGAGGTTAGGTCTGTTACAGGGGCACCAGAAGTAGAACTGGTTCATGATGTTGTTTCTTCTATTTCTAATAAAGATCTAGCCTTGGGTCTTTCTACAATTAAAAAAGCAGTATCACAAAATGTAGACATGACAGTTTTTATTAAACTTGTTTTACAAACAACTAGAAATATTCTTCTTACCAAATTCGGTGGCACAGGTTCAGTAAAAGAGGAGTTGGGAGAAAAAGAGTTCGAGTTTGTAAGTAAATTAGCAAAAGAAGGAAACTTTTCTTCTTCGGTGTTAATAGAGCTTTTGTCAGCTTTGGATAGGACATCTGGTAGTTATATACAGTCACTACCACTAGAGCTTGCTCTTATAAATATTTCAAATTCTTAATGAAAAAAAAGATTAATATTTTGTATAAAAATAAAAGTCTAATACTTGTTGTACTACTCGTAATACTTTCTATTTGGTTTTACTCTTCTAGTAAAAGAAAAGACGTCAGTCAGGTTTTGGTACATAGTGCAGGAGAGAAAAGAACTAATGTCGTCTATACCAAACAGTACAACGACAGAGTTACTGTAGATTCTGCGAAAGTAGCACTAGACGAGTATAAAAATGTAAGTTTCTTTGAAAGAAGAAGTTTAATATCAAATGTTATCAGCTCTATATATAGCAGAAGAGAAGTTTTAACTGATGGCAGTTTGGAAAATGGTACATGGCTTTGGACACCCATAAAGTACATAACACCAGAGTATCGAGATTCGATTATTACTGGGGCAAAAAAGAATGGTGTTAATGTTATCTATCTCGCTATAGATTCATACCTAGATATTTTTGTTATGGAAGAAGGGATTGAGAAGCAAAAAGAGTTAGATAATTTTAATAAAACTGTAAAAGATTTTATTGCTACTGCAAACAGTAATGGTATAAAAGTGGATGCAGCAGCTGGTTGGCAAAACTGGGCAGAAGAAGGACATTTGTATAAACCTGGAGCAGTTTTAGACTATGTAATTGCCTTTAACAAAGATAACGAAGAAAAGTTTAGAGGCTTTCAATATGATGTAGAAGTATATCTTTTACCTCAGTATCAGAAAGATAAAGAGAAAGTTCTAACAAACTTTCTAGATCTAATCGATAAAACTGTAACCAAACTAAATTCTACTGACTTAGAATTTACAGTAGTTATTCCTGAGTTCTATGACGACAGTACCGTAGAAACTCCTATATTTAAATATAAAGGCAAAAACAGATACACCCTAGAGCACTTGCTTTCTGTTCTTGAGAGAAGAAGAGGAAGTAAGATAATCGTTATGTCTTATCGTAATTTTGCAAAAGGAGAGAACGGTTCCATAGAAATATCAGAAGACGAGATTTTTGTTGCTAACAACTTCAGTACAAAAGTTATTATTGCACAGGAAACGGGGGACTTCCCACCTTCATACATAACTTTTAACAGAAAATCTAAAAATTATTTCAACTCCCAACTAGATTTACTTATTGATGCTTTTGAAAATGAACCAAGTTATGGTGGTATTGCAACTCACTATGTTAATACTTTTCTAGAGTTAAAATAAAAACTCACCAAAAGGTGAGTTTTTATTTTTTGATTGTAATTTTAAATTAGAACTTTAAGCTGGATGCAAAGTGGCCTATAACTGGTAACTCTTTCTTTTCTCCTTGTACAACATTTACTATTCCAATAATTGAAAGTACTAGTGTAGCTAGGTTAAGCAAACTACCTATCATCCACAAAAACATCATGTTTCCAAGTATCATTATCAAGATTTCAATTCCAAAAAGAACTAGACCTTGTTTTGTGTGGAATTTTACAAATTCATTATTTTTACTTGTGAGATAGGGAACAATAACTAGTGGTCCTATGTATGCAAGGACACCCATTATTGTATTGTTGTTATTTGCAGTACTCGCAAAGTCCTTTACAGGATCATTGTGCATAGAGCCTCCAGTACTTCCACTTGATTGATTCTGATTATTTGTTTCGTCCATATATTTTAGCTATCTATTAATGTGGTTATTATACCACTTTTAATGAGAATGTGTGTGGGTGTGTAAATGGTTACTTTTGTGTCCCTTAAGGTAAATACTTGCAAGTATTGTTACTATTGGAACTGTAAGTATTAGTCCCAAACTTCCTACTATAGCTCTGACTATTTCAGTAGTGAACACTTCCAGATTTATAATTGTTTCAAAACTTAAGTCTGATGTTTTAAGGTAAAGTAAGACGGGAAGCGAAGCACCGGTGTATGCAAGAACTAGTGTGTTCACGAGTGCACCCACATGCTCTCGTCCGATTCGCATCGCTCTACTATAAACCTCTTTTCTTGGCATGTTTGGGTTGCTGTCATATAGCTCACTAACTACTGCTGATTGTGTTACAGCTATATCATCTAGAACTCCCAAAACTCCAATAATAATCGCACCCAACAAAAGACCAGTGAAATCTAGTGTCCCACTGGTATTGAAATTTAGGTAGACTGCTTCGTCTGCAGTTATTCCTGTAAGTGATGTAATGTAAACTGCAAAAATAGAAAACAAACTTGTAAGCAGAACAGCCAGCATTGTTCCTCCGTATGCAATACTAGATTCTCTGTTCCAACCATGTGTAAAAAATATTGCGACAAAAAGTATCACACTAGCTACTGCAAAACTTGCAAGTAGTGGGTTCCAACCATTTATAAGTCCTGGCATAAGTACATAAAAAATTGCAAAGAAACTTCCAAAAAGTGCTAAAAGGGATCTCATACCTTGCCATCCACCGAAATATATAACTGCAAAAATAAAAATCAGTACTAGGAAAATAAGTCCAGCTCTTCTGTCTACATTTGTAACACCATATGACTCACTACCATCTACGTATACATTGTAGTTAAAGTAAAATTTTTGTCCTACACGAAGTTCTAAGTAATCATTTTCTATTTGTATAGTTTCTCCTTTCTTTGGTCCACTAAGTACATTTGCTTTTATAACTTGGTAAATATGTTTAGTGTCCGTACCAGGGATATCTTTTTCTTCTTTACTTACTATTTCTACAACTTCACCTCTAAAGGTTCCCTGGAAGTCATTTTGTACTTCTTGGGCAATAGTTAAAAAGGGCAGAACTAAAAGTGTCACTGCAACTAATGCTATGGTTTTCTTCATATTTACTATTGTAGCAGATTTATCTATTAGACTGTGGATAATAACGATAAATATATATTGATTTACGATAAACAGTATGCTAGGATATGTGAATTAAGATTTAACAATATATATGAAAAAAGGATCAACATTATTTTTGAAAGCAGTATTGGTTTTTATGGGGCTGGCAGTTTTGGCATTCTGTATCTTTGCAATACCAAACGTGAGTACGGGCGTGCTCTTGGAGTTTCCAGGAATAGTTTATCCAAGATGGTTTATCATGTTTGGAATGTATGCATCTGCAATACCTTTCTTCTTTGCAATCTACAACGCATTTAAACTACTAATATACATTGATAAAAATCTTGCTTTTTCAGAGCTTTCAATTAAGGCTCTAAGATATATAAAATACTCAGCAGTTGCCATGACACTTATATATCTAGGTGCTATGCCAATATTTTTCCAAATTGCAGAAATAGATGACGCTCCAGGTATGGTCCCTATTGGAACAATATTTATATGTTCACCTCTTGTTATCGCTGTTTTCTCTGCGGTATTAGAAAAGTTAGTAAAAAATGCGATAGATATAAAATCAGAAAACGATTTAACTGTATAAAAACATGATAATAATAAATTTAGATGTAATGCTGGCAAAACGAAAAATGAGTCTGACAGAACTGACTGAAAAAGTGGGTATTACCATGGCGAATCTTTCTATTTTGAAAAATGGAAAAGCTAAAGCAGTTAGACTTTCTACTTTAGAGGCTATTTGTAAAGCACTTGAGTGCCAACCTGGAGATATTCTAGAGTATAGAAGATAGATTAAATTAGTGTATTATTAAAGTATGGAACCTGCAAAAATAATCTCCTTTGAAGAGTTTGATGAGCTAAGAGGAAGTCTGGGAAAAATTGTTTGTACATCAGGTGGTTTTGATCCGATACATCCGGGACATATTACTTGTATTCATGAATCCAAAAATCATGGTGACACTGTTGTTGTGGTAGTAAATGGTGATAATTTTTTAAATAATAAAAAAGGTAAACCTTTCATGGATTTGAAAACAAGATGTCATATTGTTTCGTACATCAAGGGTGTGGACTATGTTATCCCATTTGAAATAGAAAATGACTCAACTGTGAGTGTTGCACTAAAGAAAATAAAACCACACGTGTTTACAAAAGGTGGAGATAGGATAGATGAAAAAAGTATTCCTGAGTGGGGAGTTTGTGAGGAACACGGTATACAAGTTATTTCTGGTGTAGGACACAGAAAGGACTGGAGTAGTTCAGATTTTCTAAAAGATTGGGGAGAATTCTGGAAGAGTAAGGGGTAGAGAAGTAGTTATTTACGTAAAATCTTTTCCATTGGTCTACCTTTTGCTAGTTCATCAATTAGTTTATCTAAGTATCGGATTTCTTTCATAAGCGGGTCTTTTATTTCTTCTATTCGCACACCGCAAATCATTCCTGTTACTAAAACTCTTGCAGGATTCATTTTTGGAGCTAGTGCAAAAAACTTTTCAAAAGTAGTTTTCTTTTCAAGATGTGACTCAAACTTTTTTTGTGTATATCCAGTTAGCCAACGGATGATTTCATCCACTTCATCTTTGGTGCGTCCTTTTCTTTCTGCCTTTGTAACATAGTGCGGGTATACACTAGCAAAAGTCATCGTGTATATTCGGTCTAGTGTTTTCTTATCTTCTTTCATAGCTTTAAATGTTTGTTGTAATAAATTCTTTAAGTGCTACTAAGTCCCTTTTATTTTCATCATAAAAATAGGATTTAATTCCAGCTGACTCTGCACTTTTTACCGCGTCAATATTGTGCTCAAAATAGATCACATCTTGATTAGTTAAATTATATTTTGAAAGTAATATTTTAAAATACTCAGGGTCCGTTTTTTCGGGATTGTGTTTAAGGGTAAAAACATCATATGGCATCTTATCCAAACCAAATTTCACAAACTGCTCATCGTTCGCTCCAGTTAAAATTATTTTTGGGTTAGGGAAGGATTCAAGGAGATCGTGCATTTCCGCAAAGATTTCTCCTTGGTCCGAAACGAAACAAAATACAGCATCTACGAGAATTGTTTTCATAATTTTATCTAATTTATTTACAATGTTTCAGATGATCTTTTGATCGCAACGAATCCATATGACCACAGGAAGGGTAGCCATAAAGGCATTATTCCAAGCAATGTCTGTCTAGTAAAAGTTTCAACTCCTGTACTTATAAATATGTATTCAAAAAATATCATAATTGCAAAGCCAAAAGTAAGAACAATATGGTCTTTTCTTGTTGAGCGAATTAGTTTAAGAGATGTAAATATTATAACTACATATAGGAGAGTAAGAATGTAATCATTTTGTACTAGCGGTATAAGTCCAACCATTAATAGTATTGGTAGTGAAAGTGAAAATATACTTAGTACTTTTTTCATGTTTGTATTATAGCAACAAGAGAGGAGCACGAACAAATTTATTTTGAGTCAGATTGGTTCATAAATATATAAACAAAAGCTCTAACCAATAAATGGCTAGAGCTTTTCTTTCTTGTTACGCCGGTGTTGCAGTGGATTTTCTTGCGTTCGCTTCTTTGATCGCATCAATGCAGTTGTGGAAGTTTTCCGCATTGCTTTGAGGGACTCTTCTCCCATTGTCCCACTTGGGTGGAGTGCAGTTCTTTGACAGCCACTTTTTAGCCATCTCGAAGTCTGCTACCTGACTTGTCATTTCCCAAAATCCTACCAGCTTGCCATCAATTCGCGCCCAAAAAACACTGAGAACCACGGGGCGATTTCCCAGAACTCCGATTTGCCCCATGCATCCCATTTCATTTTGCCAGCTGACTTTGCGATGGTATTGCATCCAAAGGCAATGTCTCTCGAACGATGTTGCCTCGACCAAGAAAAATGTCTCCGCAAATTTTTTGTCTTGTGGAGGAGCGAAAGAGAATCGACGTTTTGCCATGCTAACTCTCTCCTTGTTTGTGAATTCCAGACACCTTATTCCAATTGAGAGAGTATAATGTTTGTACTCGATTGTCAATTATAATCAAAGAAGGAGTGGTAACAAACTTATATGGAAAACTGCCACGACTTTGTGAGACGGGCAGTCTCCAAAATCGGGCAGTTTGGTGGTCGTGTACTGTCTAGTGGATCGAGGTTGACCCAAC
>JACCDR011160058.1_pt1 | contig 10767 bp, 14 predicted proteins | sample 7446431 | NCBI WGS metagenome assembly JACCDR01 (sample SAMN15323443, study PRJNA562643) | freshwater metagenome | isolation source: river surface water | place: USA:Blue River Watershed | collected 2017-08-17 | reverse complement strand
CCAGGCCCAGCCCTACGATCACATCACCATCGCTCGGCATCTCAAGGCAGAGCTGCCCAAGCGCGTGAAAGCGGTGAACGGTGGTCGTGAGGTGGATGAGTGGGCCTGGAAACCGGATCGGCCAGATAACCACTGGTTCGATTGCCTGGTGGGCTGCTGTATGGCAGCCAGCTATGAGGGCTGCAGGCTGCCAGGTGAGGCAGGTAAGAAAGTGGTGAGGAGTCGAGCGGCTGTGGCTGATCTCGATAACCAGGCCTCATCACCTGGAGAACCTCAGGCAGAGCAGGAAGCGATCGAGACACAGCCTAAACCAAGGCGCAAAAGGAGCGTGACGTACTATGACTAAACCAACCAAGCCCAGGGCCTCGGTGACCATGCCCACCTGTCCCCACTGCCAGCAGTCCAAGGGGCTCCTCAAGCAGGCTGGAGCCTATCACCAATTTCAGCATGATGGGGAGCTGATCAAGCTATTCCATGTGAAATGCAAGGCCTGTAACCAGCCCAGTACCCTGAGGGAAATCTGGCCGATCACTCCAGAATCTGGAGTAGATGGGATCCCCAGTCCTGTCACTTGATCACCATGATGGCCTATTGCATGTGACAGGAGGCCACCCATGGCAGATATGACAGAGAGGACCAGAAAGCTGGAGTTAGCCAGGACTATGGTAACCCAGCTCGAAGATGGCCTAGCCTCTGGGGCTGGGATCTTCATGGTTCAGATGGATGGCACCATGGTCCAGTTCGAGAGGGCTAATGCTCTCAAGGAGCTGCAGCACTGGAGAAAGGAAGTTACCAGGTACTCCAGAAAGCAGTCTCGATTTAGCTCATTCAATCTCGGGAATTCTTCATGATCGCTCAGCCTCCTACCCTCTGGAATCGCATATCGGGAGTATTCTCTCGATATGTGGCGGCTGAGGCCTCGAATAAGAGGCGAGACCCAGGGACTGTGATCAAGTCCTCTGATGCGGTCCTCGATCTGACCAAGCGTAAGCGGCTCACTGCTGGGGCGATCGATCTCCAGCGGAATTACTCGGTGGCCTCATGGGCCATTCGCAAACATCTGGATTATGTTTCCACCTTTACATTCCAGAGCACCACTGAGAACCCCTCATTTAATCTGCAGCTCGAAGCTCTGATGAAATGGTGGAGCAGGCCCCTGAATTGCGATATCGGCCAGAGGCATTCATTCCGGCGCATGATCAGACTGGCCGAGGGCTCTCGGATTATCCATGGTGATATGTTCCTGGTGAAGTTCGCCAACGGCAAACTGCAGGCCATCGATGGGGATCGAGTTCGAGATCCCAGTACCAGGCTGGTGGATGAGGAATGGGTCCATGGCTGCAAGATCGGCAAGGGTGGCCAGCTCCAGCGGGTGATGGTCCATAAGCGTAAGAGCGATGGAACCTACACCCAGGAGCGTGATGTATCGGCGGGCAACGTGATCCAGCTCGGGTATTTCGATTCATTCGACCAGTACCGAGGTGTGACTCCCCTGGCCTCTGCCATCGTTGATATGCAGGATGCGATGGAGGTTAAGGATTACGCGCGGGCCAAGGCCAAGGTTACCCAGCTCTTTGCCCTGGCCATCACCAGGGAGATGGCTGATGCAGATGAGGAGACGGGCGGCGATGAGTACCAGGTGGACCTGGGTAAAGGCCCAGTGAAAGTGGAGCTGGACCCGGGCGATAAAATGGAGTTCCTGGAGTCCAGGCACCCATCCACAGAATTTCAGGCCTTTATCATCCTCTGCCTCCAGTGTGCCCTCAAGGCCCTCGATATCCCCTGGTCATTTTTCGATGAGAAACATACGAATTTTTTCGGGTCTCGATCGGCGCTGATCCAGTACCTAATGAGCTGCAGGGCCAAGAGAGAGGACCTGAGAGAAGTCCTGGACAGGATCACCACCTGGAAGATCCTGCAATGGATTGCCCAGGGATACCTCACATTGCCTGCAGGTTATACGGTCGAGGATCTGAGCTGGGACTGGGTACCTGCTGGAGTTCCATGGTGGAACCCAGAGCAGGAGATCAGCGGTGACGTTCTAGCGATCGCCAACAAGCTGAGGACCAGATCCGAGATCCGGCGTGAGCGATATGGCGATGATTGGCGTGATGTGGTGACCAGGCTCAAGCAGGAGGAGGACTTTATGCGTTCCCTCGGTTTGGACCCATCCACCACTGAGCTGCCGATCCTCAGCACTGGAGCAGGCCAGGCAGTAGATCCAGACACAGCAGAGCCAGTACCTGCCAGTGAGCAGGATGGCCAAGGAGAAGCGAGCAATGAATAACCTATTTCGTACAGCGGCCCTCCGAGGTGCTCCAGCGGGTGGAGTGGATCGAGAATCCAAGACGATCCGAGGCGTCAAGGTGATGCAGCTCGGCAAGGTGAATGACTCACGGCACTGGGAGGTGGACCTGGAGAGCGTCCAGCAGGTGGTCCAGTTCGGCAATGCTAACCCCAAGGGAATGAAAGCTCGATTCACTCATCCCTCGATGAGTGACGATGGTTTCGGTAAGTACCTGGGCAGGTGGAAGAATTTTCGGATCGAGGGAGATTCGGCCTATGCGGATCTCAAGCTGGCTGATTCCTCATTCCAGACCCCTAACGGCGATCTCGGCAGCTATGTGATGGATATGGCTGAGGAGGACCCCGAGGCCTTTGGCGTGAGTGCTGCCACCAGCCTGGCTGGTGTGATGTATACCGAGGTCCCCGAGGGCAAGACACTGCCATTGCGGATCGATGGACTCAGGGCTGTGGATTTCGTGGATGAGCCAGCAGCTACGCGCGGTGGCTTGTTTGATATGAGCAGCCCCACAGGACTACCAGCCCTGACGAGCTGGATTGTGGAAACTCACTTTGCTGATCGGGAGCCCAGCGAGGTGGTGGAGAGAATGTGCTCCTTTTTGTCCAAGCATTACGGGAGAGACGTGATGAGTGATGTGCTAGCAGGTAAAGCTGGCCAAGGAGAAGCAACACCAGCCCCAGCCCCTGTGGCTCCTGCTGGCCAGGCCTCTCCTCAGCTATCGATCGATGGGGCCAAGCCCTTTATGGATCTCTTTGGAGATCGAGGGGCCAAGTGGTACCTGGAGGGCAAGAGCCTCAGCGATTGCCTCAGTGTGGTGAATACCGAGTTGAAGGCAGCCAATGCTGAGCTGTCTGCCAAGGTGACTGACCTGGAGACCCGGCTGGCTGCTGCCATCAAGGCCAGCGGCGAGGCCTCGGATCAGGCATTCTCTGGAGGTACTCCAGCGGGATCGATCGATCCTGCCAAGGCCAAGGCCCGAGAGAAGGTGGAAGAATTCAAGCAGCAGGGGGCCTCGGAAGCGGCTGCCAAGTTCGCTGCAGCCCTGGCCTCGAAAAACTGATCAGGCCCAGATCGATCGAGTTGTTTTGACAAGTTTATAAACCTAGTTTGAGAGATAGAATTCAATGGCTGATTCATATATGACATCGGCAAACGTGGTGGTATTCAACAAGCTGGACATGTATCTCAATCTGTCCGATGTGTTGGATAATGCCCCAGTCCTTGCCCGCCTGGCAGCTCGGACAGCTCCAGGTATCACCTTTGTTCACAGCAAAACCACTGCTAACCCTAGCGTGGGTTTCCGTGATGTAAACGATGGTATCGAGAATACCAAGGGTACTCACGTTCAAGTTACCTCCACCCTCAAGTTCCTCGATGCGTCATTCGCGATGGATGAGGCTGCAGCCCTGGCTGATTCGCGTGGCGTGGACCATGTGATGGGCATCGAGGCCATGGCCCACCTCCGCCAAGCCCTGGCCGAGTGTGAGGAGCAGGTTTGGTATGGTACAGGGACTGGTGGCCAGAGCGGTGGTTTCACTGGATTGGCGAACCAGACCAACCTGGACGGCGCGAGTGATTCGATGGTGATCAATGCAGGTGGCACCACTGCCAACACTGGCAGCTCCTGCTGGCTCATCCGAACGGGAGAGGAGGATCTGGAGCTGCTCTGGGGTATGCAGGGCGTGATCCAGATGAGCGAGCGTATGCGAGTGGAGCGAGCTGGCTCCACCACTGGACGATTCTGGGCCTTGGCCCATGCGATCCATGGGTGGGTCGGTCTCAAGATCGGGCGAGCGTTTTCGGCTGCTCGTATCGCCAACCTCACAGCGGACAGCGGCAAGGGGCTCACTGATGACCTGATCGCTCGGGCCATCGAGCTATTCCCCTCGGATGCTCAGCCTCAGTACATCTGCATGAATCGTCGATCGCTCGGCCAATTGCGACGATCCCGAACGGCAACCAACCCCACTGGAGCACCTGCTCCATTTCCCACTGAGGCCTTTGGCGTGCCGATCATCCCAACGGACCGGATCAGCTCCACCGAGGCCTTGCTAACCTAATCATGAGTACTCCAGTAGAGAGGGCAGTCCTGCAGGCCTATAAGGGCCTGCAGGCTGTCATGGGCGTGGATATTACCCTCAGCAGGGGAGCTGCCAGTACTGCCGTATCCAAGGCGGTACCAGGCAGATCCCAGCATGATGTAACGTCAAACGGCCAGCTAGTGGAGCAGGTACAGAGCAGGGATTTCTTGATCCCTGTCTCTGCCTACAAGTTCAATGATGTGGTGAGCCTGCCTCAGAGGGGCGATCGAATCACCGAGGACAGTACTGGTAAGGTCTATGCGATCCTGGCCATGGGCTCAGAGGCCCAGTGGCGATACACAGACCAGACCCAGCTAGTTCTCAGAGTTCACACGAAAGCGATGTAATATGCCCAGCGTAGCAGAGAGCCTGGTGGATGCAGTGATAACCCATCTCGATGGGCTCACTCTCTCGATGGCCTTTACCCCAGCTAAACTCCTGGTCCCTGTCTATGAACGGGATGATCTGGAGGATGATGAGCTGGAGGTAACTGCTCATGCTGGGCCTATTGCGCGGCAGAGACTGACCCGAGGCGGTACCTGGATCAAGACCTACTCGGTGGGTGTGGTGATTCGGTATGCCTCGGATGATCCTCCAGAGATTCTGGAGACCAAGGCGGCAGAGCTGCAGCTCCTGGCCGAGGAGATCATGGATGCCATGGGATCGGCCTCGATGCTCGGCATGCCACTGGTAGAGATCGAACAAGATGTACCTTTTGACCTGGGCCAAGTTCAAGACGGCGGCCTACTGAGATCTGAAATTACCCTGAGATACAAAGGATTCTAAATATGTCGCATGTACTGAGCGAAAATGCCAAGTTCTATCGAAACTCTGGGAGCTACGGCAGCCCCACCTGGGATCTAATCAGCAATGTGAAGGATCTCACCCTAAACCTCAATAAGGATAAAACCGAGGTAACCACCAGAGGATCGGGCGGGTTCAAGGAATACGTGGATGGTCTGATCGATTCCACTGTTGATTTCTCCATGGTCTGGGATAACGCAGATTCCGATTTCACAGCGATCCGAACGGCCTTTTTTGCCAAGACCCCTGTTGAGTTCCTGATCCTCGATGGCCTCCAGGCGACTGCAGGATCTCAGGGCCTGCGCGTGACCTGCATGATCGAGAGTTTTACTCGCAATGAAACCCTCGGTGAGGCCCTTATGGTCGATGTGACCATTGCCCCTGTGAAGAATTCCAACAGCCCACCGGCTTGGTATACTGCATCCTAATAGGCCCATTTGTGGCCATTTACATCTAACACAGGAGAGGTGAGCGGTGCGAACATTCACAGACAACAAGGGCCACCAGTGGAAGCTGGATGTTACTGCAGGGGTCCTGATGGACATCCAGACTGAGCTGGGTCTGAATCTACTCGACAATCCCGAGGAGATCCCCGAGGGATTCAAGCAGCTAGTGGGAATCCTCTGGGTTACATGCTCCGAGGAGGCCAAGGCCACTGGAGTGAATCCAGTGGAATTTGCCCACAGGCTGGGCGGGAAGGTGCTCCAGGAGGCTGTAGATCAGTGGATGAAGGAGTGGGCGGATTTTTTCGTCCACCTGTCCCCTGCCCGTGGTCAGGTGATATCGGGCATGTGGGACAAGGCCAAGGAGATGGACTCAGCAAAAGCAGAGTTGATCAAGAAAGTCTTATCATCCACCTCTACAGACTGGCAGGTGTTGCTGGCCAAGATCCAAGAAGGCTGAAAGGCTGGCAGTTACTGGAGATGGCCAGGGGTGCGAGGCCTGAGTTGTTCGCACCTCGGAAGCGTAGCGGCCAGAAAGGCTCTACCAGTTTTCCGATCAAGGCTGGATCGATCGATATGTTGCGGATCTTCCTCCCACCTGGAGCACCTCAAGAAAATGCCAGTAAAGGTGAAGGCCAGGGCGAATTTCAAGAAGCTCATGAGGATGAGGGAGAAAGCAATCCAGCGAGCTGACAAGGCGACTGTAAAGGCCCTGGACAGGTTCGGGGCCATCATTCGCCAAGACAGCAAGCGGGCCATAGGCTCCTATGCCAAGCCCAAAAAGATCCAGTGGAAAACTGTTGATGGCAAGAGCATTCCTGTCATTACCCCCGCCTCCAAGCCTCGATCACCAGGCCAGCCTCCTCGGTCCAGGACTAGCCATGAGTTTTACAGCCTCAGGAATATCAGGTACCTGAGTGACTATAAGAATGCCAAAGTGAGGATCGGCCCATGGAATACCGGGGGTAAAAAATACGGCAGCAAGACTGTACCTGATTTGCATGAATTCGGCGGCACCATAACTACCCGAGTGGTATACGCCCAAGCCTCAGTGACCAGGCAGAACCTTAGGAAGCGGCGCGGCCAGCTCACCCAGGTGAGCAGCAGGGTAGAGATACATGAGACTGGCAAGGGCAAGCCTGCCACCTTCCGAATTCCGAAACGTCCATTCATGCGGCCATCATTTGATAAACACAAAAAGAAGGCCACTAAAATATGGCGAGATTATTATAGGGCTCAGAGGTGAGAGATGAGTGCTGAATTAGCTGGTAATGCCTACGTTGAGATGAGCGTGAAGGGCCAGGCACAATTTGCCAAGTCCTTTACCGAAATGCAGTCCAGGATCAGGGTTTTCGGCAATGCCCTGAACCAGGTGAATAGCGCCAACAAAACCAGCACTCTCCGAAAGGGACTCAGCTCTCTCCTGGGTGGATTTAAGCAGCTCACTGCAGCGGCCCTCAAGTATGGATCGATTGCAGGTGTTGCGCTCGGGGCTGGTGTCACTGCCTATCTGGCTGCATCGATCAAGAAGGCCAGCGATCTCCAGGAGACCATGAATAAGTTCAATGTGGTTTTCGCTGAGAATGCAGCGGGCATGGATCGCTGGGGTACCTCATTCGCCAAGGCCATGGGCAGAAGTAAGAATGAGACCAAGAAAATGCTGGCGGATCTCCAGGGGTTTCTGAGGGCCATGGGAGTGGCCCCAGATCAATCCGCGCGGATGAGCCAGGCTCTCACCCAGCTCAGCTACGATCTGGCATCGTTCAATAACGTGGCAGATGAGGAGGCATTCACTGCCCTCATGAGCGCGATCAGCGGCGAGGCTGAGCCCATGAAACGGTTCGGCGTCGTGGTCAATGATGCAGCCATGAAAGCTGAGTTGCTCAAGCGAGGCCTGGACCCAGACACGGCCACCGAGGCCCAGAAGGCCATGGCCAGATACAACGTGATCCTCCAGGGGACTGCTCTGGCCCAGGGCGACGTACAGCGATCCAGCCAGAGCTATGCTAACCAGCTCAAGGCCCTCCAGGCAGCCTGGGATGATCTATCGGCCCAGGTGGGTACGGTATTCATTCCGTATGCCCAGGTTCTGCTAGGCATGCTCAAGGAGCTGGTGGTGGATATTGGCAAGCATACTGGAGCCCTCGATCTGGCCTCTGTCTCCACAAACAAGTTGAGCGAGTCGAGCGGTGGCCTCATGTCTGTGCTCTCTGGGCTGCTCAAGTTCTGGAATGGAATAGCCACAGCAATCAATTCCGTGGTCTATCTGATGCAGGAGTTTCTGATTCTCCTGCTAAAGGCCAATAAGCTGGCAGGTACAGCTCTGAGTTATACACCTGCTGGCCTGATGGCCAGGGCTGGTGGCTATGGCGAGACCCATGATCAGGCCATAGCGATGCTAGATGCAGCCACCAAGTCCATGGAGGAGGGGCGAGATGCTACCCTCAAGCGGCTGGAGAACAATGTGGATTTCGCTGGCCCCAATGGCATCCAGGACTGGATGGCCAGCATAGGGGAGGAGATGCGAAAAGCTCGGGAGATGGTTCGGCAGGAGATGCAGAGGCAGATGCAGCAGGCTGCCCAGCAGGGTGGAGCTGGAGCCAATCTGAACCCATTCACCAACCTCGGGCCAGGTGTGGCAGATCCCAAGGATGCGGCTAAGGCTCAGACAGCGGCCCAGAGGGCTGCCAAGGCTGCTGCAGCGGCTGCCGAAAAGCAGAGGCGAGCTGAGATCACCAAGAGAAAAAAGGAGATCGATGCTCAGATCCTAGCCCTCAAGGAGACAGCCAGGGAGGTGGCCAGCCCTCAGGCCCTGGAGAGGACCAGTGTGGCTGCATTTGAGAAGTTCAAGGAGAACCAGCAGAATGAGCAGAAGGCCATCCAGGAAAAGCAGCTCAAGCAATTAGAGAAAATCAAAAAGGCTCTCGATAATCCAAATATAGGCATCACAGTGGTAGGAGGGTGATCCAGTATGTCTCAAGTTGTCGGTATTAACTTTGGCAGAGGTGGTGGTGATCGATGGAATGAGGACCAGCTCAGGATCGATACCCAGCATACCATCACCTATAAGGTGGTGATGACCACAGGATCTGGGCTCTCTGGCTCATTGAACGAAAACGCAAGCGAGTACGATGTAGCTCAAGTCCCTGGAGTACCTCCAATGGGATCGGTCTCGGCGCTGATTGGCGGGGCCTTCTGTATAGATCGATTCTTCACCGAGGTGGGGCCAGCGGTTTGGGAGGTTGAATGCATCTTCGACAATACAGCCAGGAAGGCTGATGAGGCTGAGGAGGCCAATGAACCATGGGAGCTGGAGCCCACCTGGAGGTGGACCAGCGAGAGCATGGAATTGCCTATGAATTTCGATGTGGAAGATCCAACCATTGCTATCACAAACTCGGCAGGTGAGCGGATCATCGGGGCCACCACTGTGGCTACTATTCCGGTTCTCACCATTCGTCGCTTTGAGGTGGGGTTCACTCATTCAACCATAAAGGCCTATACTAACCATATCAACTCAGCATCGTTCTGGGGCACTGCAGAGGAGAGAGTCCTCTGCGCTGGGATCACTGCAGAGCCAGAGAAGCGAGATGGAGTAAAGTACTGGTCTGTTGAGTACATTTTCAAATTCTTCGATTATCAGTATGGATGGGGCCTCAGGCTGCTGGATGAGGGGACCTACTACTGGATAGGCGCTGTGGGCACTGGCAAGCGAGTGCCATTCGGTGATGATGCATTTCAGCAGATTGTGGGTAACCTCGATGGGAACGGTGGAAAGAATAACACCAACACTCCAGTATTCGTGGGTCCTTACAATAGATACAAAAAGGCAGACTTTAACTCATTAAACCTTGGCCCATGGACCTGGTGAGATATGGCTAGTAAGCAGGTAGCTACGTTCGGACTCAAGACAGCGGAAACTGTCTATAAGATGGCCCAGCAGTTTGTAGCTGGCAAGGCTGCCAATGATCTAACCCAGAAACCCAACGGGAACCAGGTAGGTTACTGGCTGATGAAAGCTACCAGCATCATCAGCCCCTGTAACTATCGATGTGTTGAGAATGAGGATGCCCAGCAGTCCCCGATCCCAGGCAGCGGTACTGCTGTGATCGCCTACCGAGCTCCAGTGAGTGGGCTCATGGGGGTCCCTAGCCCTACCAACCCACTGGAGGGTACCGTCTATTCCATCCTCACCGAGGCGGTCCCTGAGGGTCGATTTTTCTTCGGGCGCAGAGACCTGGCAGGGACCATCTGGGTGGAGAGTGTCCTGCCTGCCTGTGAGGCTGGCTCTGGTGGTTCTGGTGGCTCAGGTGGTTCAGGCCCTGGCTCAGGCTCAGGCTGTATCGATGTGGTTACCGATGTGAGATTCGATGTTTACACCTGCCAGCTCATCGTATGTACCAGGAATATCTGTTTTCCCCCTGGGACCATCATAGGCCCTGAGGATTGTGGCTCAGGTGGCTCTGGAGGCTAACCATGGGCAAGAAACTCGATGTGAGGGGCTGCGCGGCCTGCTGTGGCTCTGGTTCGAGTGGATCAGGCTCATCTGGCTCTGGCTCTAGTGGCAGCGGCTCCAGCGGTTCTGGCAGCTCTGGCAGTGGATCTAGTGGCTCTGATGGCTCAGGCTCCAGTGGATCAGATGGGAGCGGCTCCTCTGGCTCAGGATCGAGCGGATCTGATGGATCTGGCTCCTCGGGATCTGGAGGGACAGGATCTGGCTCCAGTGGCTCTGGTTCCTCTGGATCAGGTTCTGGCAGCTCTGGCTCAGGAAGCTCAGGCAGTGGCTCAGGATCCTCTGGAAGTGGGTCGGGTTCTGGCAGCGGATCTGGCAGCGGATCTCTCCAAGGCTGTGTATTCCAGTGGAATGGATCTACCTGGATTCTTATCAGTAGATCTTGCCCATCAGATGACTGTCTGTGTATACCTCCTGTAGAGCCTGGCTCATTTGTGGGCCAGATCATGATCATGCCCTGCATTTGCCCAGGTGATCCAGGTGGTTTGTAATCAGATAATCGAGATCGATGGCCAGGCTACCTGCAGGGTGGCTACCTACTGGGCAGAGGGAAACCCTGTGCCAGTGACTGAGGGGGCGTGCCAGGTGTGCGTAGGCTGTCCTGTCCCCAGGGGTCTGAAT
>JACCDR010570976.1_pt1 | contig 10767 bp, 11 predicted proteins | sample 7446431 | NCBI WGS metagenome assembly JACCDR01 (sample SAMN15323443, study PRJNA562643) | freshwater metagenome | isolation source: river surface water | place: USA:Blue River Watershed | collected 2017-08-17 | reverse complement strand
CCATCGGCTAATAGGCTCATAACTTTCAAGATTGTTTTGCTATCAAATTTCTTCAGCCCTGTTATCTTTGGTGACAAGAAACAAGATAAATCAATTTATGAAACAATCGTTGATGACAACAGCAGGCTTGCAAGCACCTGTTGCAGCCCAAAAGCCTTACGCCATGACCTTGCACGGAGATACCCGTATTGATCATTACTACTGGCTAAACGAAGCCGAAAACCCCGACGTAATTGCCTACCTCGAAGCCGAAAATGCCTACCTCGAAGCAGTGATGCAGCCAACGCAAGCTTTACAGGAGGAATTGTACCAAGAAATGAAGGGCAGAATGAAAGAAAAAGATGAGTCTGTTCCTTACAAAGATGGGCATTACTACTACTACAGCCGCTACGAAGAAGGAGGAGAATATCCTATTTATTGTAGAAAAAAAGACCATTTGACAGCCGAAGAAGAAATTCTTTTAGATGGCAATGTTATGGCACAAGGTTTCGACTATTTTCAAATTGGTGGTTTTGAAATCAGTGACAATGAGCAAATTATGGCATTTAGCGTTGATACCGTCAGCCGACGCAACTATACTTTGCGATTCAAAAACCTTACTACGGGTACTTTATACCCCGACGAAATTCCGAATACAGAAGGTGGCTCGTATGCTTGGGCAGCCGACAATACCAGTATTTTTTATCTTCAACGTGACCAACAAACGTTGTTGGCATCGAAAGTATATAGGCACGTGTTGGGTACACCTGTGAGCGACGATGTGTTGGTTTATACCGAAGAAGACCCTCAGTTTTATATGGGCTTGGGACGTATGAAGTCGAAAAAATACATTGTGTCGGTGTCAGACCACAACGGCGTTTCTTCCGAATACCGCCTGCTCGATGCGACCAACCCTACGGGCAATTTTGAAGTGTTTTATCCCCGACAACACGGTTTACAATACTACATAGAACATTTTCAAGACAAATTTTTTATTCGTACCAACGTCCATGATGCCTATAATTTTCAACTCATGCAGGTAAACGAAGGACGTACCCAAGACCTTAGCAATTGGGAGGTGCGCATTCCACACCGTGACGATACCTATATAGAAGGCATAGACGTTTTTCAACAACATTTGGTTGTCACCGAGCGTAGCGAAGGATTATTGCATATCAGAATTATCAACCAGCAAAACCAACAAGAGCATTACATCAACTTCGGCGAACCTGCATACGATGCCAGCGTTGGGCACAACCCCGATTTTGCGACCAATATCTTGCGTTTTACCTATACTTCGCTCACAACGCCTGTATCGGTATTTGACTACGATATGAATACCCAAACCAAAACTTTACGCAAAGAACAAGAAGTACTGGGGGAATTCGATAAAAACGACTACGAAACAGCCCGCTTCTTTGTCACAGCCCGTGACGGGGCTAAAGTGCCTGTGTCTATCGTCTATAAAAAAGGATTTCAGCAAGACGGTTCACAGCCCTTGCTTCAATATGCTTACGGCTCTTATGGCTATTCGATAGACCCTTACTTCTCGGCTGCACGCCTGAGCCTGCTCAATAGAGGCTTCGCTTTTGCCATCGCCCATATCAGAGGTGGACAAGAAATGGGCAGAGCTTGGTATGAAAACGGTAAAATGCTTCAAAAGAAAAATACATTTTACGATTTTATAGACGTTTCTCGGTATTTAATTGCAGAAAAATGGACAAGTGCCGATAAGCTTTTTGCCAGTGGAGGCTCGGCTGGTGGCCTGCTCATGGGTGCTGTGGTCAATATGCAACCCGATTTGTATAAAGGCATCTTGGCGGCGGTTCCGTTTGTCGATGTTGTTACGACGATGCTCGACGAAACCATTCCATTGACCACCGGCGAATGGGAAGAGTGGGGGAATCCGAAAGAGGCTGTTTATTATCATTACATGAAATCTTATTCGCCTTACGATAACGTTGTGGCACAGGCGTACCCTAATATGCTTATTACCACAGGTTTTCATGATTCGCAAGTGCAGTATTGGGAACCTGCCAAATGGGTAGCGAAATTGCGTGCCTCGAAAACCGACCGTAATTTATTGCTTTTTCATTGCGACATGGCAACAGGACATGGAGGCTCGTCGGGGCGTTTCAAACGATTCAGAGAAATTGCCAGAGAATACGCCTTTATGTTGGATTTGGCATAATACAAAAGAGGTGGCAAAAAGCATCAGCCTGTGCCACCTCTTGATTATAAAGTAAGGACTATAAAATATGAATAGCAAGAAAGGTATTATGCACCCGAAGGTTTCATGCGTTTTCCCTGATTTTACAACTAATAAACGTTCTTTTGTTCTTGATATTGTACAAAAATAACTTTTGGTTAATTATTTATACAGACCTGTTAATCAGAGAAATAAGTATATCACAAGGAGTGATACACTCAAATTTGTTCTAAGACGGATTGCGTTGAAGGTATATCAACCAACCTGTAAAAAATGGCAAGAAAGCAAGCTGACAAAGCTAATGTTGTTATACTGAGCAAGCATACGTTTATCGTATGAATAACTTTGTACAAAGTAAGTAACACGACAACCAACACAAGTGTTTTTCGTTAGCAAACATATCTACGTAAAAAATAAAAACTTGGATTGCAGAGAAGAAGATTTTGGAAGAAACTATTGAAAAAACTTGATAGCAAAAGGTATGATGTTGCTCTTGTTCGTAAAAATTAAGCCTTGTTTGATTGCTTCAAACAAGGCTTAATATCAGCTTACAACGTTTCTTATGTCAGTATCTCGTCGAGTTTGGTCGAAGAAAAAGCAAGGGGCTTTTCAGCAAATAGTACTTTTGTTGCCGCCCAAGTTTGTTGAAAAAGCTGCGACTGCCTGTATGCTGCCAAATGTGCCTCACTTGTCCAATGGCTATAGGTCATTATGATGTGGGGTTGCTGGCTGTCTTGCCAAAGTTCGAGGTGCAAGCAGCCCTCAAAATGCCTGATTTGTTGCTTCGATTGCTCGAAGATTGCCTTAAATGCCGCTACGTTTGCAGGATGAAAGGTCATCCGCACAATTCTAATAATCATCTTGTTGGTTTTGTTTTGTATAAAAATCATTTTGCTATCCTGATTCGCTCCATGCCTTTGCGGTCTTGCAAAGTAACATAAATATATTTTTGGTCTGGGCTAAACACCAAATTGCTGGTTTGTTTGCCTTGCGTCGTGAAAGTGCGCTGTAATATACCTGTGGAAGTGTAAACTAAAATTTTGCCTAATCCCCATCGAGTAACATACAAATGCCCATTTTTATCACATTTCATGCCGTCGAGTCCTCCGTCTTCAAACGAGGCAAAGAGACGTTTGTTGCTAATATTTCCTTGTGCATCTACGTCGAAGACCCAAATTTTTCGCTGAATACTTTCATTTACATACAACTTTCGCTCGTCGGGACTGAGGCAAATGCCATTGGTTGTACCCATTGTGTCGTCGAGTAAGACGGCTTTTCCGCCGAGGTCTATTCTCCAAATTTGTCCTGTGCTGGCTTTCCAGTTGGGGTCGCTGGCAAACAACACCCCTTGTTTAGTGATACAAATATCGTTGGGTTGGTTGAAGCGTTCGCTGTGGGCATATACCGTAATTTGCTTGGTTTGTGGATGTACTTGTAGCACATTATGACCCGAAAAATCAGCCAGATACATCATGCCTTGCTGGTCGAACTGAATGGCATTGGCAGTGCTACCCTTCGGAAGTGTCAGGTATAATTCGCAAGAACCATCGGCATTGACGTGTGCAATCGTGCCATCTTGTTGATAGTTCACCACAAAGAGTTGCCCCGATTGGTCGAAATTGGGACCTTCGATATTGTTTGTAAAAACATTGCTTGGGGTGAAATCTTGGGTTTTATACAAATTTTTAGGGCTACATCCTGTAAGAATAAACGCCATTACAACAGAAAAAAAAACAGTTTTTTGCATAGTTTTTGTAAGAAAATTGAGATAAAATACAGCACAAAATGGGCTACAACGACCAAAACTACAAAACATTCAGCGAAAAAATGCTATTTGTGAAAAAGAGCAAAACCGTAGAAATACCAAAACTTATTTTAAAGTTGAATCATCGTTCAAAATACTATAGAATAAATCTAAATAATTAACAAACTTTCTTCTGTTTGATACTTACGATTCCAAATAAATCTAAATAAGATACAATTTTTAGGAATAAAGCAAAAACTTCACAATAAATACATACAATATCATTCAATTTTCGAGGCATAAATCGTAAATTGCATACGTGTTTAATCATTTGTTATGATTAAATGGGTCGAAAAACAACGATTTTTCACCTATCTTTTCAATTGCAAATCCAAATTCCCTAAAACTGTAACCGAAAGATGTCTTATCAAAGAAAGACCAAAATTGTTGCTACGATTGGTCCAGCGTCCGAATCACCGGAAATGTTGACCAAGCTTGCCCAAGCTGGTGCAAACATATTTAGACTTAATTTTTCTCATGGCACTCATGAGGACCATTTGCAAAGAATCAAAAATATCAGAGCGGTATCTGAAGAATTGGGAGCAAACATCACCATTCTTCAAGATTTGCAAGGCCCTAAAATTAGAACACAATTGGTGGAAAATAATGGGGTTACGCTAGTGCCAGGTAAAATATTGACTTTTGTGATGGATGAGAATATCCTAGGTACAGCCGAGCGTGTAGGTACAACTTATACGTCTATGTATTTAGATGTAAACCCTGGTGAGCGTATTTTGATGGACGACGGAAACCTCGAAGTGAAGGTTTTGTCGGTTGACAAAGAAAGCAAAGAAGTCGTAACAGAAGTAGTATATGGCGGTATTTTGAAATCGAAAAAAGGCATCAATTTGCCTGGCACAAAGGTTTCGTTGCCTTGCCTTACGCCCAAAGATGAGGCCGATTTGTATTTTGGCTTAGACCACGGCGTTGACTGGGTTGCTTTGTCTTTTGTAAGAAAAGCAGAAGATATTTACGACATCAAGCAAAAGATTGCGGCTTATGGCAAAGATGCCAAGGTTGTTGCTAAAATAGAAAAACCAGAGGCTATCGACAACCTCGATGCGATTATTGAGGCTACCGATGGTATCATGGTTGCTCGTGGCGACTTGGGTGTTGAAATGGACGGTGCAGAAGTGCCTCATTTACAGAAAGTAATGGTTGAGAAATGTACTTTGGCTGGCAAGCCCGTTATTGTGGCTACGCAGATGCTAGAGTCGATGATTTCAAACCCTGTACCAACACGTGCCGAAACCTCAGACGTTGCCAATGCAGTATTGCAAGGAGCTTCGGCTACCATGCTTAGTGCCGAGTCGGCTTCGGGGGTTTACCCAGTGAAGGCTGTTGAAACAATGGCTCACATCCAAGAAGTAGTAGAAGAGCAACAAAACAAAATTAAAATTGTCAAAGGCGACGAGGCTTCTATTTATTTCAAAAACCACTCACTAGGCAGCAACTCCAACTCTAAGTTTCCAATCAACGACCGTATGATTGCAGGAGCTTGTCGTTTGGCCCGTGATACCGAAGCTAAGGCTATTTTGTGTATTACCAACAGTGGTTATACCGCTTTCCGCTTGTCGGCACACCGCCCTAAAGCGAATTTGTACGTGTTTACGTCTAACAAAAAAATCATGACCTTGCTCAACTTGTTGTGGGGTGTAAAAGTATTTTATTACGAAGCCGATAGCCACGACATCGAAGTAACGGTGAAAGGCATGACCAATATTTTGGTTGAAAAAGGCCTACTCAATGCAGGCGATACTTACGTAACAACCTTGAGTATTCCTTCTTCTAAAAACCTCAAAACCAATACGGTTCAATTAGGTGTAGTTGAATAGTTTGGCTCTTAGGCTATAAAAAAGACGTGTTGCTTTGGCAATGCGTCTTTTTTTTCATCTCTTGTTCTATTATGTTTTTTTACAGATAAAATATTACTAAATTTATTTACCCGATAACAACAAAAGATAAATAAATTGAGGCTTGCCTGAGGCTCGCCAACGATTTTGGCACATAAATTGTGTTTTTCTGTTGATAATTGCATAGTAGTTGTAGTATAAATGACCTTACGCTAACTTTCTTGAAAATAATTTTGGTTATTAATGGCGAATAAAAGGGATTTTAGATATATTTAAGAAAAAAATATTGGCAACACAACTTGCTATCATATTTGATAAAAAAATGCTTTTTTAAACATAAAGATTCGTGAAATGAAAGGGCTGTAAAGCTGTAGAAAGCAAAGGCTATTTAATGGTACTTGGGCTATTTTATGATAAGGGCTATGCCTTCATAAAAAACAACCGTATGATAAGTTCTGTAGGTAACATCACTCGTTTTCTGGCAGAATTTGTTATATTAGCAGTTAAAACAAGATGTTGTAAACCCTTGTATTTGCCCTGATAGGTTCACAGGAGTTGAACCCATGTTATTAATTAATTGAAAATCAGTTACTCAGGTATGGCTAACAGAATGCCTTATTCTCCAAGAGCTGGTAACCGCCATTATCACGACTTGTTAATTTCACAACCGATGAGTAAGAAAATCAAAACCATCTTGGTCGATGACGAGAGATTAGCTCGCCAAGAATTGAAGTATTTATTGCAAGAATTTACAGACATTCAGGTGATTGATGAAGCCGAAAATGTTGATGAAGCGTTGGAAAAAATCCACCGTTTGCAACCAGATTTAATTTTTCTCGACATCGAAATGCCCGAAAAAAATGGCTTCGATTTGTTAGAAGAATTAGAGTTTATGCCCAAGGTTGTGTTTGTGACGGCCTACAACCAGTACGCTATTCAGGCGTTTGAGTCGGAGGCAATGGATTATATCCTCAAGCCAACCAAAGCCGAGCGTTTGGCCAAAACCATCGACAAAGTTCGTTCTGAAATTCAACAAGAAAGAGCTACTGCCGCCGTTTCGGAAGGTCGCCTTTCGCCAGACAAACGTATTTTCTTGAAAGATGGTGAAAAATGCTACTTCGTTCGTTTGTCAGAAGTATTTATGATTGAATCGGTTGGAAACTATTGCCGCTTCCATTTTGGTAACAACCGCCCCATGATTCACCGTTCTTTGAACAAAATTCAAGAACGCCTCGACCCTACCATTTTCTTTAGAGCTAATCGCCAACAAATTATCAACACAGAATACATTCATGATATTGATTCCTATTACAAAGGAGGCATGAAAGTGGTGTTGGTCAATGGTATCGAATTAGAAATCTCTACCCGCAACTCGGTTGCTTTCAAAGAGATGATGGGCATTTAACAATTGATAATGGTCATAAATAAACTTATTTATCCTAACTAATTGTAAAAACATGAAAGCTTGGTAGAACGTTCTACCAAGCTTTTTGTTTGGGTTTATTGGTAGATTTCCTGACAATTTCTGTATCCAAACTACGTTCTTTTGGCTACCTTTGCAATTATGCGTATTTTCAAGACTTTATACTCTATTTGGGCAGCTTTTTGGCTGATTGGTATTTTTGTACTGTTGTTTCCCTTTTTTTGGCTGTTTTTACAAAAAGAAACATGGAAACCTTATGCTCATTATTTAAACCGCCTTTGGGGAAAAATCTTCTTTCCATTGGTGGGTATTCCTATAAAGGTGCAATACGATTTTGTACCCGATACCCAACAGGCCTACGTTTTTTGTGCTAATCATTTTTCATACCTCGACATCGCCGCCATGGGCGTAGTCTTGAAAAACTACTATGCTTTTGTAGGTAAAAGTGCCATCAAAAAAGTACCCTTGTTTGGCTATATGTTTGCCAAATTACATATCCAAGTAGATAGAGAAGACAAAAGTAGCCGTGCCAAATCAATGACTCGCTCTATCAAAGCTTTGCAAAATGGGCGTAGTATCGTGATATTTCCAGAAGGAGGCATTAAGTCGAAAAAGCCTCCCATGGTACATTTACCCTTCAAAGATGGGGCTTTTGTGATGGCTGTACAGCAACAAGTACCGCTTGTGCCTGTTACGTTTTTGAATAATTATAAAATTATGTATGATAGCAAACCCCAACTCAACCGACAGGCCTTGCGGGTGATTGTACACGAACCTATTCCAACCACAGGGCTTACGCAAGACGATGTACCAGCCCTAAAAGAACAAGTGTATCAGGTGATTCAAACAGCGTTGAATAAAGGATAGTCAGGTGTTTCGACCGATTAGGCGAGATTCTCACCAGTAGTACTTATTTGATTTGAACAAGTAGAAGTGATGTTTTTTCTTTGTTGTATCAATACAAATCCAATACATTCGTTTTATTTCAAAATAAACCATTACTATGTACTCACACGAAATCGACTACAAAATTTTAGGAGAAGATATTCAGATTGTTGAAATCGAATTAGACCCCAACGAAACCGTTATTGCCGAAGCTGGTGCAATGGTATATATGGAAGACGGCATTACCTTTGAAACCCGCATGGGCGATGGGTCGAATGCCGACAGCTCGATTTTAGGCAAATTGTTTCAAGCTGGGAGCCGCTTGCTCACGGGCGAATCGTTGTTTATGACGCATTTTACCAACCGTGGTTATGGCAAACGGAAAGTAGCTTTTGCCGCTCCGCATCCGGGTACAATTATTCCTATCAATTTGGCAACCTTGCCTGGCAATACGCTCATCGCTCAAAAAGATAGCTTCTTGTGTGCGGCCTTGGGAACAAAGGTTTCTATTACCTTTAACCAACGCCTAGGCTCGGGGCTTTTTGGTGGCGAAGGATTTATTTTAGAAAAACTCCAAGGCGACGGACTAGCATTTGTACACGCAGGCGGAACAATTGTAGAAAAATACCTCAACAACGAAACCTTGCGTATCGACACAGGTTGTATTGTCGCTTTTGAACCAACCTTGAGCTACGATATTCAGAAAGCTGGCAATCTCAAATCCATGTTTTTTGGGGGCGAAGGTTTGTTTTTAGCTACCATGCGAGGCACTGGCCGTGTGTGGATTCAGTCGATGCCTTTGTCGAAACTCATTCGTACTTTATCGCCTTATGGCAATAATACCAACAAAGAAAGTGGCTCTGTATTGGGTGGCTTAGGTAATTTATTTGAAGATTAGTTTATGAAAGTTATAGCATATACGCTGCTAGTATTGAGCCTCTTGGGGGCTTGTCGCCAAAAGCAAGATTCAAACGACTTTGTACCCAAACCCAAAGGGTATAACCGTATTGATTTGCCCATAGCTAAATATCAATTGCTAGACGACAGCCATCCTTTTCGTTTCGAGTATTCCAAAGAAGCTATCATCAAGCCCGATACCGTACCTTGGGCAGAGCCACATTGGATATATGTGTATTATCCAGCCTACAAAGCGTTGATTCAGTTGACCTACAAGTCGTTGCAAGGCGACAAACAAAAACTAGCAAAGCTCATCAACGATGCCCATAGGCTCACGGCAAAGCACCATATCAAGGCGTATGCTATCAACGATTGGATAATGAAAACCAATACGGGAAAAGTTGCAAGTGTAGTTGAACTCGATGGCGAAGTACCAACCTATATGCAGTTTTATACAACCGATTCAAGCACACATTATTTGCGTGGAGCATTGTATTTTAATACCGCCACCCACAGCGATTCGCTACGCCCTGTAATTGAGTATTTGAAAAAAGATGTGATTCAAATGCTCAATACCTTGACTTGGAAAAAGTGAAAATAGCTACAATTCAATCACTTTCCCCATGCTTTTTAAGTATAAGACTTGAAAAGCATGGGGATTTTTTTTTACTTTTGAATAAAGAAAAACACGAAAGAAATGTTGATAAAATCACTTTCACTGAAAGAGTTCAAATGCTTTGAGCAAGTAGATATAGACTTTGGGAAAATCACTTTACTCACTGGTGCAAATAGCAGTGGCAAAAGCTCTTTGATTAATGCTTTGTTGGGAATTATGCAAAGTAAATATTTCCCCCAATACTTTGCTTTAAATGGTGAATTGGTGAATATGGGTGGGTTTGATGATGTGTTGAGGAGGAAGGCGAAAAATGGAAAATCTTTTGAGATAGCAATTAGTTTAGAAGATAATTTTTATTGGACAAAGTGGAAAGAAAATTCTCTAAATGAACAACCTGAATTAATAGAGTGTGAGTATAAATACAGCTATCATGATTTCATCAAAAAACATATTTTGAAAAAAAAATTTGATAATGTACTGTTTTCATTGTCGAAATCTGTATTGGAAGATATACTTTCGAAACAATCAAATGAATATTTTACAGAATTATTAGAAGATGAAGCAGATATTATTCAAGATGGAAAATATAAAATTTTAAATGATGAGGGTCATAACATTACAATTAATTATACATATCCTTTTGAAAAAATCATAGAAGATTATGAGGATTTTTTTAAAACGAAGTATCATGATTCCTTAATTTTTAATTACATAGGCTCATTTCGTTTGCCTCCAGAAAGAACTTATTATCGTAAACCCAACGCAAGTATAATTGGAGTAAATGGCGAAGGTTACATTGACCAAATTATCGAATGGGAAGAATCTAATCATAATAAATTTCAAAAATTGATAGAAGCGGTTAGCGATTTAGGACTTTTCCATACAATCGAATCAAACAAAATGAAAGGCGGCAGATTTGAACTAAATGTAAAAGTAAACGAAAATAGTGCTTTGGCTTCTTTAACAGATGTCGGTTTTGGTATTAGTCAGTTCCTTCCAATCATAGTTGCTGATTTACAAATGGAAGCTTTTTCAACTTTAGCCATCTCACAGCCAGAAATACATTTACATCCTAAAATCCAAGCTACATTAGCTGATTAT
>JACCDR012644520.1_pt1 | contig 10768 bp, 17 predicted proteins | sample 7446431 | NCBI WGS metagenome assembly JACCDR01 (sample SAMN15323443, study PRJNA562643) | freshwater metagenome | isolation source: river surface water | place: USA:Blue River Watershed | collected 2017-08-17 | reverse complement strand
GCCCAGCGGCTTCCCCTGTTTGACCACCTGCTGGTACAGCGCGCCGAGCAGCTTCGGGTCGGCCTTCTGCAATTTCTTCAGCGCCGAGAATGCCAGCGCGTCGCTCGCGCCCGCGGCCTTGGCCTGCTGCACGAAAGCCACGTACTCCGCGGCTTTCTTCTGCAGCGCCACCGCTTCGGCAGCGGCCTTCGCCGCGGCCACCTGCGCCTTGTACGCCGCGGCCTTCTCGAGCGCCGCCTGGCCCGCGCCAGCCTTCGCTGCGGCCGCCGCGCTCTGCGCCAGCACGTGCTTCTGGACCTGCGCCACGTTCGCGCGCAACGCCTTCTCCAGCGCTTCCTTCGCCGCCGCGCTCGCCGCCAGCTGCTCCGCCTTCGCCTTCGCGGCCGCCACGCGGATCGCCGTCTCGCTCGCGCTGGCCTGCTGCTTCGCCTTCAGCTCCCCGCTCTTCTTCGCGATCAACGCCTTCACTCGCGCGAGCGCGTCCGCGCCCTCCTTCGCCGTGCTCGCCGCCGCCTTCTCCGCTGCCTGCTGCACCTTGAGCGCATGCTCCGGTCCGGCCGGCACGTTCGCCGCCTGCATCTGCGCCACCGCCGCCGGCGGCACCGCCGCGCTGTAGGCCGTCTCCGCCCACGACAGCCGCCACGGGATGATCGTCTCGCGGTCGTTGGGGCGCGCGGGCGGCCGCAAGTACTGGCGTCCGGCGCCGTCCATAAACAGCTCCTGCGGCTTGCGCACCTGCCCGTGCACGCCGATCGAGTCCAGCGCCGTGCGCGCGTCGAACGTCGCCAGGATCTTCTTCCCCATGTCCGGGAAATCGGTCTGCGCCGCGCGCTCGATCGTCTCGAGCCGAGCTTCGTTCTGCGCGTGCGCGACCTCGGTGCGCACCAGGCGCTGCGCCCAATACTTCTTTCGCTTGAAGAGCCCCTCAGGGATGTCCGCTTCGCGCATGCGGATCACCTTGCCGCTCACCGGGTCCACGCGCGCGGCCAGCGATACCTTCCCCTTCGGTCCACCGTGCCCCACCAGCGCCTCGACCAGCTCACCATTCGTCGCGCCCGCGATCAGCCCCTTGCGAAGGATGCGACGCATTTCGCCGATCATCGCTTCGCCGTACCGGTCCACGCTCGTCTTGTGCTGCGCCACCAGCGGCTTGAACGACTTGTCGACCACGCCGGCGAGCTGCCCAGCCTCGCGCAAGCGCAGCGGCGTCACCACGCCCGTGAACGCCGTGTCGAGCTTCTGTAGGTCGCTCGCCGTGCTCTTGACCGTCTGCTGCACCGCGGCCAGCGCCTTCTCGTGCGTGTAGCCAAGCAGCCGCTGCTTCGTGTAGTCGAGCACCAACTCGGTCTGCTTGCTGTACGCAATCAGCGAAGCCTCGCTGCACTTCATCTTCGCGCCGAACGCGCGCTGCACTTGCGCCAGCCGGGCCTTCAGGTCCGCGTCGGCCTGCTCGAGCATCTTGCGCAAGCCCTTGCCGTTCGCCGCGCCGCTCAGCAAGCGGTTGGCCCGCTCGAGCGACTCCTGCAACACGTCATCGACGTTGGCGAAGATCACGCATCAACCAGTACACCATTCCGCAGCCACCCGTGATAGCGGTCCCCGCCGCCCTCGCCTCGCCCCGGTCCGATGCGGATCGACGGGTGCGCGGTCACGAACGGCGGCGTTCCTGTGCGCGTCCAGCCGCCGCCGCTCGATGCCGGGCCGTCGATCGTCCACGCGCCCGCCGCCGTCTGCACGACCAGGCAGCCCCCGTCAGGCCCAACCACGTTCGGCGCCATCCAATCCGCGTACCACATCGCACCCGGCGGCGCGTCGCGCAGCACGAACGGCTTCATCCCGCCCGACACCGCCGCCCACAGCTGATCGGCTCCGTGCAGCCACCAGCCGTCCTCAGGGAACACGTAGCCGCAGCCACAGTGCCTCGGCCACCGGGGATCGCTGTGTGGGACGTCGTCCGCGACTCGCGCGCGCGGGTCGTACAGCACCTCGCCCACCGTCACGCTCGCGTTGTGGTAGCCGTGCGGACCCTCGCAGGCTCGATCCTCGTAGCGCCGCAGGTACTCGCGCGCCCGCGTCGTCGGCACGATCACGAAGCAGGAATAGGATCCCACTTCACACCCCGTGGAACGTGTTGCGGTACCGAATCATGTCCTCAGTCGGCCGTCGCACCGCAACGATCCTCGACCTCGGATACGCCTGTACCGAGACCCTGTTCCCCTGGTTGCCGCCCAGCAGCTCAAGCTGCGTCTGCGTGAAGTCCACGCAGAACCCGACGTGCCCTTGGTTCGGCAGCACCCCGCGCTTCAGCACGACGATCGCGCCCGTGCACAGCCCGCACGACTCGGCCCACCGCTCCCAGCTGCGCGCCGCGAGCGAGTGCGTGCGCGGGATCTTCGCCTGCCACAGCACCCAGTTCGCGAACGCCGAACACCAGGGCGTCTCGTCCTTCGCGATCCACGGCTTCGTCCCACGCTCGCAGCTCGCGAGGTACGCCAGCACGCGCGGGTTGTCCCCGGCAGCCGACTCACGCACGCCGAGCTCGGCGCGCGCGATGGCCATCCACACCTCTGCGTCGGAGCGAGCGATTAGCACGGGTCGCCTCCTACTTGTCGAGCTGGATCCGCCAGGGCGCGCTCGCGTCGGCGCTCTCGTACAGCTTGGAATCTCCGCCCGGACCGCGCTTGCCCTTCATCGGCAACCCGGCCGCCTTGATCAGCTCCTCGTACGTCTCGCTGTAGGGGGCGTGTACGGTGCGATTCTCGCGCACGCTCTGCTCTTGCATGTACGCCACCTGCTCGTCCGGCGTCATGTCGCCCCACCGCTTGCGTAGCTTGGCCATCACTCCACCTTTGGTTCGTCGTCCGAGTCGTTGTACTTGCTCTCGACCGCGCCGAGCGCATCAGCTGCCGCTGCAGCCTGCGCGCTGCGCATCGCGGTGTCGGCCGCGATCGCTTCCAACTCCTGGTCGACGTCGGCCACGCCGAACATCGATGCCGCGTTCTCGACCGCCGTGCGCTGAGAGATCAGCTGCGCCTGCCCGCTCGCGACGTTCAGCGCGTCGGTGGCCATCTTCGTGTCAGTCCACGTGTTGGGGAAGTAGGGGGGCCAGTTGAGCGTCACGGACTCGCTCTCACCTGGAACGCGCGCCTTGCGCGTCTTCTCTTTCAGTTTCGGCTTTGCTTCGTCGGCCTCGCCCTCGGCCTCCCTGTCGACCTCAACCCAACGATCCTCGAGCTGCACGCACGGCGTGTGCTGCAGCCGGTGACCATCTGCCGTCACCACGATCGCCCCCGGCGCGGCGTTCCCGATCTTCTTCGCCGCCTTCAGCATGCCTGTCGACAGCTGTACCAACAGCTGACCGTACGTCTCCCGCAGCTGGTCCGCCGTGTTGATCATCGGCAGGTACAGCATGCGCATCGCCGCCGCGCTCTGCGCCTTCGCCGTCATCTGCGGATCAGCCAGCACCACGCCGGCCGTGTCGAGCTGCTGCTGTTTGAGCTCGGTCATCCACGTTTGCGCGGCCTTCATGCTGTCGCCGCGCAGCTCCAGATACTCGGCTCCGCCCTTCGCCCAGATCGCGTTTCCCGATCCCTTGCGCACCTCGCCGGTGTTGAGCATCGGATCGTCCTTGATCACCAGCGTGGGGTCGACGTTCGCGATCGTGCCCTTCTGCGTCGCGCTCTGCAGGTAGTTGATCTCGTCGAACGCGTCGCAACACCCGTCGTAGTCGCTCTCGCCGTCGACCTCGGATGAGTCCTTGATGTTCTGGCACCAGTAGACCGGACAGAACCCGAAGTCGTGCACCACCTCCACGCTCGGCACGCCGCCGACCCATGCCGGCGTCTTCGCGATCTCCTCGGGGATCGGGTCCCACACCCGCTCTGAACGCTCGTCCCAATACCGCGCGTAGTAGTACGTCTTCGTGATCGTCTTGCCGCTCGACGCATCGTACACCGCGCGCGGGTAGCCGTACGCCTCGAGCACCTCCGCCGGCCGCAGCTGGTGCCGGTCTGCCCAGCGCAACACCTGCATGTGCTTGGCGTTGTGGACGCTGATCCTCGGCTTGCCCTCCACGAATCCGAACGACGCGCACGCGCTGCCCTGCGCGCCGCCCTTGTTGCGCAGCTCGAGCGCAGCCGCGGTCAGCCCACCCTCGAGCGCGAGCTGGCGCACGAAGTCCTGCGCGTCTTCGTCGCCGTCGACCACCAGCGCGGGGAACCGGTCCGAGCCGAACACCATCGCTGTCAGGCGCTTGACGATCAGCTTGGGCAGGTCGTACCGCGCGCTCGGCTTCCGCAGGCGCATCGGCACGTACCACTCGGGGAGATAGTCTCGGTGCTCGCCCATGCCGCGGATCGCACCGTTCCACTCGTACTCGCGCGCCTCGTACTGCCTGCAGCGGTAGTACGCCTCGAGCTTGTCGAGCTCGCGAAACCGGTCGCTGCCCACAAGCTGTGTCAGGTCCAGCGCGCGCAACCGCGGGTACAGCGTTTGATCTAGGAGCCCGTCAGCCACACGCGACCTTGAGCACGCTCGCGGCCGCCGGCGCCGTCGTCAGCCGGACATACAGCTTGCCCGGCCCTGGCATGTTCGCCGTGTACTCCCGCAGCTGCCCCACCGTGCTCACGAGCTCGGCCGTGGTCAGCCGGTAGAACTTCCGGTCGCCGGGCGCCTGCGGGTCGCCCTGGCCGCCCAGGGGCGTCACCGGCTCTTCCAGTGCCCACAGCTCCACGCCGATCGTCTGCCCGGCCGTGCCCTCGGCAGCGACCAGCAGGCGCCTCGGCTGCGCGTCGGTGTTCGGCAGCGTCGCCGGCACCACCATCAGCGCTTCTTCTGGCACCGTCGCCGGAGCCGAGCGCGGGTCCGGATCGTCGGCTTGAGCCCCTGCGAACGCCCTGATCATGATGAATCGCATGCGCGCAGCCTACCAGCGCGCCGCTGGCGCTGTCACGGGGGCGCAGGGTCGACGCGCCGCACGCTGACCATTCGCCCGTTGACCACGTCGCACACCAGCGGCTCGCGTTCGCAAGGCGGCAGGCCGAACCGGGCGGAGCTACCCACGCCGCTCACCCTCACCAGGTACCCAGCGCCCGCCATCGACAGCAGCGCGCGCAGCGTGTCCTTCGGGTGCAGCGCGCGGCGCTTGTGATCGAACTTTCGAAATAGCGACGCGGCCTCGTAGACCGTGATCGCCGGCCCGAGCTCGCCGAGCATGTGCCGCGCAGCAAGGTCGCCCATGACCGTCTCTACGTACGTGTCCGCCGTGATCGGTTTGCCCATCGCCCTTACCTGTCCTGCGTGTCGTGCGACCCCTGCCGCTTGCCCTGGAACCGCCGCGCAGCCTCGCGCGCGAGCCACGACGCCATCAGCCGATCACCGGTGTGCGCCGCCGGATTGAAGTACAGCATTTCGCGGTACCACGCCTCGATCTCCGGCGCGTAGTCGCGGCCGCTGCGCCCGCTCGGGACCACCCACTGCATGTTTCGCAGCTCGACCGCGAGCGACTCTACGCCCCACTCCTCATCCCACTTGTTGCTGCCCGTGACGAACGACTGCACCGGGAACCGCTCGGCCGCCATCTGCGTCAGGAACATCTGACCGGCGTTGCTCTCCACCATCACGTACGCCCCATAGCGACGATACTTGTCCTCGAGTCGATCGAGGATCTCCGGCGCCTGCCACTTCCCGGTCTCGACGTCGACCACAATGCGCTTGCCGTCGTCGCGCACCGCGATCGTGAAGATGCACGTGCTGGCATCCTCCTCGCCCAGGCCGATGCCCAGGTCTACGCCCGTGAAGCACGGCAGCGACCGCACGCCGCCCTGCGCCTTCGGTGCGGCCGCGGTCAGGAACAAGCCCTTCCCCAGGTCGCCGGCGCGGTCCAGCCATGCCTGCTTGAAGCGCGCGAGCGAGTCCAGTCGGACGCGGCACAGGTACTTGCGCGCGAAGACCATCTCGGTGGTGTTGCGCCACCGCTCCACTAACCGCTTCAGCGGCCAACTCGTGGTCCAGATCGGTTTCCACTGCTCGGCCTTGTCGTCCGGGTTGTGCACCGCGCTGTAGCGCTTGCACGCGAAGCCCGGCCGCTTCTCGAGCACATGCAACGCGTCGTCCGGATGCCACGGCGTGCCGATCAGCCAGATGCGCCCGTCTTCGGTCGACCGCGTGAACACCGTGGACTCGAACCACTCCAGCCACTTCTTCCGCTGCTCCTCGGTGCGCGTCGATTCGAAGTCGATCGCGTCGTCCATCACGATCAGATCGAAGCGCGGCCCAGGCGGCGCGCCCGAGCCGAACGCCGTCACGCTCGGGTCCTTGCTGAACGTGGGCCTCTCGACCGTGATCTGTGTGGTGTGCTACGGGTCTTCCGGGTTCGAGCTCGGCACCAGGCGCGGGAACACCTTCCGCACCAGCGGGTTGCGTTCGATGTGCGTGCGGATCTGGCGGAGGATCTTCTCCGCCTGCTCGGCCGTGTTGCTGTAGATGCCGACGCGCAGGCTGGGGTTGCTCCCGAGCTCCCAGATCACGCGCCCGACCGCCACCTGCTGCGTCTTCGCGTGCTCGATCGGGGCGATCAGCACCGCGAGCCGATTCGCGGTCAGAAACTCCTGCCACTCGACGTGGAACGGCGCGTTGCGGACCGGCCGGCCCGTCTTCTCGTGCGGCAGCGCGTACTCGATGAACGCGGACGGGTTCGCCCGCGCCTTGCGGATCACCAGCTCTTCTACAACCCGCGCGCGCGCCTCGAGCCGCTTGCGTCGCTCCGCGGCGGCGTCGAGCAGCTGCGAGCTCACGCGCTCAGCCTCGCGGCCGCAGCGCGCGCAGGAACGCCAGCGCGTCCTCGAACGTCTGCAGGAACGCCGCCCCCGTGCCTGGCATCACCGACAGAGAGTGCACCGCGCCGGCGAGCGACATCGCCGCCTTGTCCACGTCCTCGAGCCCGCGGCCGCTGTCCCAACACACGTTGGAGATGTGCACCGTGACGCCCTCGGGCTCCAGGTCGCCGACCAGCAGCACGTACTGCGCTTGCTTCTCGCCCCCGGGCGCGGGCGCGTCGAGCAGTCCTGCCGACCGCTGCGCAACGCTCAGCAGCACCGCGCGCCGCGCCTCGCGATCGCTCGGAAGAGGCATGTCCTCGGGACCGACCACCGCAGGCGGCTCGTACGCCAGCCTGGGGCGCAGATCCTCGATCACCGGCGGCAGGGGCCGCTCTGCTCCGCCGGGCGCGTACGCATCGCACATGCCGGCGTCGACCTTCAGGTGAGAGCAGCCGCAGGGGTAGAGCACAGGTCGGTCGGTCATAGGTACCAATCCAGGTTCGCCAGAACCATCTGGCCTGTCCAGTGCCTCGCCTCGAGCTGCGACAGCCCGAGCGCTCTGCGCCGCACCTCTCGCCCGAGCCGCATCGCCGATCCGGCGCGCTGCGCGTTGCGGCATTCCAGGCAGTGCGGCGCCTGCTCGAGCTCGGGGCTACCCGCCAGGGCGAACCGCTCGGGCTCGAGCAACATCAGCCCGCACAGCCCCCGCAACGGCAGCACCAGGTCCCAGGCTGGCGCGCGCAACACCACGTGCCAGACCCCGCGGCGCGCGTATACCTCGCCCTCGAGCTCGCCCAGATCGGTCGACGACGCCACCGCCGGCGCCTCGTACGGCTTCCGAGCCTCGGTCACTCGGTCGCCTGACAGTCAGGACACACGTGCCGGCAGCCTTCGCCGTCCCCGTCGTCGCCGTCCACGATCCACCCCATCGACTCGGCGTGCTCCTCGCTTCCGAGGATCGCCGCGCTCTCGCTGTCGTCGTCGAGCTCGGCCGCGTCGAACTCCTGATCCGAGTTGCACACGTCGCAGACCACCACGGTAATCAACGCCATTCAGCCCTCCGATACAGAGCCCAAATCAAACGTCTTGTCGGTTACTGCTGTCCGTCCCAGTCAAGGCGGCAGGTCATCCGTGCCGATCACCATGCCGGCATCGGACGGCGCATCCACCCCATAGTTGTAGGTTGGACCTTGTTCGGTGCCGAGTTGGTCGAGCGTCGCCACGCGCACGTGGTTGCCGTGCCCCGACTGGTCGTGGAAAACCACCGGCTCGAACGGCACGTCGTAGCGCTCCGGCCCATCGACGATCACGATGCGCTCGACCTTGCCGCTGACCGGCAGCGGGCCGAGGGTGACGCCGCCGTCGGTCGCGCGCTCGGCCGTGAGCTCGTACTCCTGCCCGTTGATCGTGACCACCGCGTTCATTGCTTCGTACCCTACGCCCCCGCCCGCCCGGGCGTCAAAACCACCGCTCGCACGCCGCCGCATGCTTGAGCCCGTCCTCGACCTGCACGAGGACCGGGGTCATCAGAGCGCCTCGACGTTGTAGGCCGACACGTTGACCATCTGGTCCGCGTAGCTGCCCGGCCCGCGCCAGATCATGTCCACCCTGTGCCCGCCGTCGCCGTTGTTCGGGAAGCCACACCACGCCGCGCAGGCGTGTCCGAGCTCGTGGCCGATCAGCAGCTCGAGCTCACGCCCTTGCTTGATCTCCTCCACCAGCACCTCGACCGGCTGACCGTGCTCGATCTTCGTGCAGCCGCCGAACGTCGCCTGCGGCACCTCGCACGCCTCGGCCAGCTCCACCACGCCGAGCTCGCGGTACCGCAGGTCGGCCACGTCGCAGGGGCAGGCGAAGCGCTCGGCCCAGATCGACTCCGCACGCTGCACCAGCGCCGCATGCACCGTGCCCAGCCGGTACGCTCTGCCCGGCGGCTCAACGTCGTACTGCGCCGCGCACGCCGCCGCGAACAGCGCCAGCGCGGCCACCAGCGCCGCCCTCCGCACGAGCTTCACGCGCAGGGCAGCAAGCGATCCGAGCTCGGGGCGCGCGCATGGGTGCTCGCCGGCGCCTTGAGCGGCCGCAGCTCCAGCCCGTGCACGCCGCACAGCGCGCAGTACTGGCGCACCACGTCGGCCGGCAAGCTCGTTTCCGCGCCGCAGCGCTGGCACTCGTAGGTTTTCGGCTTCGTGTCCACGGGGCATTCTCGTACGCGCAGAACGTAACGCCGCCATAGATCCTGTGCAACCTTTCAGCTTGACCTTCACGGCGCGGCCCCCGAGCCGTCCGCGATGCCGGACCGCATCACCACGTCCGCCCCGTTGTCCTCGCGCCAACGGCCATCGCTTTCGCGCGCCCAGCGCCCGGCCATGTTCGGCAGCCCCGCCCCAGGGTGCGGCGTGTAGTTCCCTACCGTCCCATCCTCCGCGATCGCCGCGAACATCAGCCCGTCAGCGGTTCGCACGATGTGAACGTGATCGGTGCTCACTACGCGTGTCTCGACCTGCACCACCAGATCGCGCGCGTCTCGTGCGACCGCTGCGCCCTCCTGCAACGCCACCGCGACCTCGCCTGAGGGCGCCGGCGACTTCGGCGCCAGGCCAGCCAGCACGCTCGGAAACAGCGCCTGCAGCGCCGCCACCGACTCGCTCACCGACTTGGCGCGCGCGCTCTCCGCCTGCCGCAGCTGCTCCATGCGCGCCTTGGCTTGCTGCAGCGTCGCGATCGCCGCGTCCACGCTCTTCAGCTCTTTCGCGATCGCCGCCACGGCTTGCCCGTGTGCCTCGCGACACGACTGCAGCTTTGACCACGCATCCTCGAGTTTCATCGCTTCTTTCCTTTCGCGCGAGCAGCACACCCTGCCCGATGCCAACACTGCACGTCGCCGCTGGACGGGGCGTCTACCCAATCCATCGCCGCCTCCTCGCTGGATTGGCCGCACACCACGCAGAACCGCTCAACCGAGCGCCCGAGCCGCGGCATGTCCGGGTCGGCCTTCTGCGGACGTGTGGTCAGGGCGACCTTGTCAGGCGCCGTCGCGTCCACGGTCGCGACCACGCGCTCGCCCTCGCCCAGCAGCTCGCGGCCCGCCTCGATCAGCAACCGCCCGGCCTGCTCCCTGCTCACCCCCGCGCTCTGTGCATACGCCACCGCGCCCGGCTCGATCTCCAGGTCGTACAGGATCAGCGAGAAGCCGATCCCCTCGCCCAACATCTCGCGCAGCTGCACGCCGGCCATGCCCGCGATTTCCTCGAGCTGCTGGCGCGCGTCAGAGGTGGGAAGGGGCTCGACCTCCAAATCGCAGCACACCCAACACGTGACCAGCTTGGCACCATGCATGTTGAACTCGCGCCGCATCTGCGCAGCCGGGCGCTTCGCCTTGCAGCGCCAGCAAATCCGCTCGTCGCTCACAGACCCGCTCCGCGCGCCCGACGCGTCGCCATGAGCTCGCACAGCTCCGCGATGCGCCGCAGCGCCGCGCGCGAGCCGTACCGCGTCGCGTCCTTGCTGATCTTCGCCTGCTCGCCGGGGCCCACCGCACCGGCCGGACTCTCGGCCAGCGCTTCGAAGACGATCGCGCTGCGCGACCAATCGCCCCGGCTGGCCGTCGCGTTGTTCTCGATCGTCACGTTGTACCTGCGGCCGCCCATCAGCTGCCCCCGACCCGGCCGCCCTCAACGCTCACGCGCGGCTTGGCGTCGGGAAGGCGCACCGTCACCTCGACGCCCGCCGGCAGCTCGCCCTGTACCCCGAGCCACGTCGCCATGCGATGCCGCGCCATCGCGTTCACCAGAACCGTGGCCACGATGTCTGGCCCCAGCGCCGAGCCGTGCACCCGCTCCGCCTCGCGCAGCGCCGAGACCGCCAGCGCTGCCGCGCGCCGGTCCTCGTCGGTCACGTTGAGCCGCTCCTCGAACGCTCCGGCGAAGCCGGCGGCGCTAGGGAACGTG
>JACCDR012235457.1_pt1 | contig 10768 bp, 20 predicted proteins | sample 7446431 | NCBI WGS metagenome assembly JACCDR01 (sample SAMN15323443, study PRJNA562643) | freshwater metagenome | isolation source: river surface water | place: USA:Blue River Watershed | collected 2017-08-17 | reverse complement strand
TGTATGTCGCGTGCGCGCTCATTGGCGTGCGGCAGATGACCGACGCGGAGGATGAAGACTGGCAACTCATCCGAATGTTCATCGATGATAGGGTGTCTCGCGTTGAGATCACCGCAGCTGCAGAAGGTGCGCTCGATCTTGATTGGATGCTCAGCTGGCACGAAAGGTAATAGGAGCGCGCGATCCTGATTATCGCTTCAATGGAGTGGAGATATGAGTAAATCGGATAATTGGCAGCAGTACGTTGGACGGCATTGGGATATCCAGGCGTGTCATATTCATGGTACCGGCGACATCTTGGTGCTAGTGGATCACGCGCTGCAGTCCACGGTCATGAGCGGCACGCGGGATGAAATATTCCAGTTTATCCAGCCATACGCTACGCGAGCTGATAAGCTCCACCTATTCGGCTTGGACTATGATGAAAACAGCGATTCCCTTTGTAGTGACCCGTGATGTTCATCATAATCCCGAGGTGGGCGCGTATCGCGCTCGCGATCATGGGTTGCGCAATGACTCTACTCGATTTCTTTTGCCCGGAGGAGGAGACATGAAGAAGTACACCGAAAAGCACGCCGCTCGCGACTTGACGGCGATCCTCGAAGCCATGCGCAACCCAAACCCCGTCACCGATCTTCATCCGAAGGTTGACACACACCTGCGCGACCTGGCCGAGCGGATCTGTGCGCGTAAGCTGGTGGATCTGCCGGCCGAACGTGTGTATGCCATGGCAACACGTACCCTCGGTTTGATGCCGAGCGATCATTCATGGCCGTTCATGGCCATGCTTGAAATGATTGCACAGGGAGTCGAGCCTACGCGCGTTTACATGGACGAGGACGGGTGGATTCGCATTGCGCCGTGAAGTGTGAATCAAAGACTAGAATCCTCGGGAGGCTTAAATGAACCTAAAAATTCGCGTGGACACCGCCTATGCCGCATGGTGCGCGACGCATGGTGCGCGAAGGTGATGACTTCTGCTCACGCCGTGTTCGACGGTAGAGATGGACGGCCGCATATTTACAACCGGAATCTGCGGCCCGTGACCCTTGGCGAGGTTCGCGCCGCAATCATGCGTGAGCTTCGCCTATTGAAAGACGTGTACCCGCTAGCACAGCGCGCCGCCGCCGCTGACAAGATCATCGCAGACAAGGGCTTCCTCCGCCGCCACGGCGGTGAATACCTCGGTTCGGTGGCGCGGTGCGGCTTCTCAGAAGCGTTCTGCCACCTGCCCCGCCTAACAGGTGATAATCGAAAACCGTAGGGCACGGTCGCTGTTTTCGGATTTAGGGCGATAATCGAAAACCGTAAGGCAGGGATGGCAAGAGGGGCAGGAGGAGCAAGACAGGCCCAAAAACGACCTTCAGAAGTGATAATTACCAGTTGCGTGATATGATCGATTAGCGGCAAGAGTCGGCGTTTGCCCGTCATATAGCTTGAAATATTATCTACTTTCTGAGAAGTGGGGGTAAAACCAGAGAAACGGAGCAAATGGAAAAGCGACTCGGGAAGAGATATGCTACCCCACCCCCATGCTTTTTTGATTATCCAACAAAATAAGCACGGTTGAACCTCGATTCGGTGGGTGATAATGCAACGATTCGCATTTTTCTTATCACTTGTCAACTTGCGGTAAAGTCAGCGCCTTGCCCTAAGCTTTTCGATTATCGGTGAGAATCCGCGACAATCCGCACTATCACGGTCGAAAGCGGATATTTCGTGATAAGGACAGAAGTTAACGCCTGGCACTTTTCTCCGAGAAAAATGCGGTTAGATGAAGCCTGAGGAGACGCCCGATGGACACGAACGGCGCGAGCGATGCGGACAGGGAAGAGCTGGCGCAGCTGACTGCCGATCTCTATGCCGCGTGTGACCGATCCATGGTAGCGCGGAACGCTTGGACGGCGGCAAAAAGCAGGGCCAAGGAAGCGCTCCGTCAAGCGCACTTCGCGCGCATCGACGCCGAACGGCGGAGACAGGAAGCCGTAGCAGGTCACGACATGGTGATGATGACCCCGTGTCGCGGTCGTCAACTGCTGGTCCCGCTCGTCAACCCGGCGCCGGTCATTAATTGTGCATCGTGCTGTCTGCTATCGGAAGCAATGACAGCTATCAGGGCGGAAATCCCCGATGTATCGGCTATAGACGCACGTGCAGAGGCGGCACTTGGCGAAGAACAAGAAGCCTACGCTGAATATCAAACTGCGCAACGCCTGCTCACAGAGATTCGACAGCGCAGACATGCATTGATCACGTTAAAGTTTTCAGGCATTGATGAGTTGGAAAAATTCGATGGTTCCGAAGGGAGCACCGATGGATGAATCAGTAGACGCCAAATTTGCACGCCTCACGCAAGAGCTGCTTGTTTCAATACACAAATATGAAAAAGCACAGCAAGACGGGCAAGCACAAGCTGACGCAATGTTGGCTAATCTTCATCAACTGTTGGCGGAGCGTGGCGTGGCACAAGCCAGCCTCAGCGCTGCTCGGTTGGACCTTTCGCAGAAGGTAGCGCACGCGCAGCACGCACAGGAGACGCAAGCCGCCGATGCTTCGGCCGCAGTATCGGCAGCCGTCGATGCTGCGCTGGTATATTCTGACGCCATGCATCACTGTCTCGGACTTGACAGTAAACTGCGGGCCAAACTCGGAGCGCTCAATGTCTTTTAACAACAAAACACAAGATAAGTCGGCTGAAAACCTGCGCGTTCTGCGCATGCGGATTTGGGAACTGGACAATGATCTTCAAGATCTGAAGGCTGATTATTGGCGCATCCGCGACCAGCAGCACGAAAATCGAGATGATATCAAAACACTTGCGCTCATTCTTCGATATGTCAGTGCCAGCGTTGCCGTGCTCGCGATTTTCCAGTCGGTGATCATTTACAGCCTGGTTGATTGGGGAGGGTGACATGAACAGGGTTAAAGATCTCTACGCTCAGGGCCGCCCCGCACGGGCTGGAGTCGCGCTATCGAAAGAGATCGACGATGCTATGCGGGAGGCGCCTGATGTAGCAGCCGATTTTGTGCGGCTGCTTGGAACGGCGCTTTTTACCCCTCGCGGAAATGAGGTGAATAATGAGCGATGAAACGAAGCTGCCTACATCCGGACTGATTAGCATTCTGGATGGGAGACTGGCACCGGGACATAGTGATCATATGGATCCCGTATACGTGGTGTACACCGCTGCACTCGGATACCGACCAACCTTAGCCGGTGTGATTGATCCACCAACCCGCGCCAAAGCTCGTGTGTTTGCGCAGAAATTCAATGAGGAGCTTAATCTTTTGGTTAAGAAGTGGAGATCACTAAACACGTCTGATTGGTTGGATACCGTAGGCGACTACATCAAGGCGAATCCATATACAGGGGAGGACACAATGAGTAGAGAAGCAGCGCTAGAGAAAGCACTCGCAGAAGCGTTAGACCTTACCGATATTGTCGCCGTTGAAGTGAATGCGGTCAAGCTGACCTATCGCGACGGCACATCAAAATGGATAACGTCCGCAACTTGGACGCTTATCGAAAAGATGATTTCCCCGGAACTGGAACGGATCGTTCATCAGCAGGCATTTGAACGGCTGCAGGCCGGGCTCTCAGAACGCAACCGCCGATGAAAGATCAAACCCCCATCGCCGCCCTCTATGTCGACGTGCTCCGCGGACCTTACGTGGCCCTCGGGTGTGACGCATGGGGAGAGGAACGCGACGCCACCAACTACAGCGGCCCCTACCCCGTGGTCGCGCATCCGCCGTGCGGTCCGTGGGGCCGGCTACATCACCTGTGCGGCCCTGCTCTGCTTGCACAGAAAGGCCTTGGTCCGCTGGCGTTCCAACAGGTGCGACGTTGGGGCGGCGTGTTGGAGCATCCAGCGCACTCCGCACTGTGGAAGGCCGTTGGAGCCCCGCCGCCTGGCGGTCCTCCAGATCGGTATGGTGGCTTCACCGTGGCCGTCGAACAGTGGTGGTGGGGGCATCGCGCGGTTAAGCCGACGTGGATCTACATCGTCGGCTTCACCGCGCAGCTACCGCCTATCCCGACTCCAACAACTACGCGCCCACCTTCGGGCGGAAGGGCTGCGCGTGCTCGCGATCCAAAATTGCGATCGATGACCGAACGGCTGTCAAAGACTGAGAGGCATTTGACGCCGCCAGCGTTTGCTCGGTGGTTGATCGAGATTGCCAGCTCATGCATTCCACCTGAGGTGTCTTGATGCATTGTCCATTTCTCACACTTGCAATTTTGGCTGCACAGCGTAAACTAGATGAGGAGTCGCACGCAAAAGACGTGTCCGATACTTTGTCTGTGCCCGAAGACGACGCCCCGTCTGTGTCCATCGCTTCTAACGATTTTGACCCCTTGCCTGAACAACGAATCGCCGATTGGGAGAAGAACAGGCATGAATGGGAGAAAGATATTGTACAGGCGATAGCTTCCATTGCCGAACCTACGCCTAATCGTGCAATGCGCCGCGCAGCCCGGAGAAAGAAATGACCCGTCTAGCCCCATCACCGGAAGAGCTTGAATTCAACGCCGTGCTGGGCAATGCCATCCGATATTGGCGCACTCAGCGAGGGTGGTCACAGTGTGATCTCGCTGAAGTGTCGGGTATTCGTCAGAGCTTTATTTGCCGTATTGAACAGGGCAAGGTTTCGGTGACGTTCTTCACGGCGCTGTGTCTTTTTAACGCGTTGGAAATACAGGCGCGTGACGTGTTTCAGATTTTGGCGTTTGATACCAGCAAGCGCCAAAATCTGCGGCGTTAGGTTTTCTAAAGGGGGCAAGCTTGGGTCGGTCGGAGTTTTCGTAATGCCCTTCGATTTATCCTAGCTTGTCACCTTTAGAGCATCTAAGGCGATTGAGGAAAAACCACAGGAGACACCATGAACCTACAAATCATTGATATCGATACCTTGCTACAAATCAACGAGCGCGCAACCGTGCTTGTCCGAAATGCGAAATATCAAGAGGAATACATGGCGCAGATTGCACGCGCGGCGTGCAGTCAGCTGGAAAATGCAGGCATTGAGATTGAAGACCCCAAGACAAAGGCATGGTGGGAAAAATACCAGGCTGACGCGGCGCATAAACATGCGTTGGAGCTTGAAGCTGCAGAAGCGCGCAAGCGTGCGGCTATTCGGTTCGATGCTCTGCAGGATGCGGTGGTCAGCGATCTCTCAGATGATGACTTGGCATTTTTGCGCGACTACAAGATCAATCAGACCCGAGAGCCCTCGCATCACTTGACAGCGCCCGTCGAGACGTTTCTTGAAACGCTTTATCAGCTCGCCGCGCGAGACTCCGACCTTGCCATTGACCAATTGTTTGAATGCATGGATGATTGGTTCAATGCGCGTGATTATGAGCGCTGCAATGACATGCTCATGATCGTAGAACCTGAAAAGCTCAACCTTTACGTGCTGATTGCTATGCTGTCAGTCACTAGGCGTGCTGCGCCTTATCTTCCGGCGCGTGTCGTATTCGTCGCGAAGGTCACCGCGATTATCGTCGATACGGCGCCTGACCGTGCTCAGCGCCTGTTGTCTGGACTGATATAGTCACCAGCTCGACCTCGATGGCGTCGCGTGCTACTCCCCCTGAGAGGAGATCGCCCATGTCCATCGATCAGTTACAAGTAGACCGCCTGCTCGCGGTAATCCGACCATTGAATCTTGGATTCCAGCGCGAGCAGGATTATGTTCGATGGGCGCTGCAGACTGTAGCTTTGCGATCGGGGTCGTTGACTTTCCACGAGGCAACCGCGGTACCCGACGTGACGAGCACACGAGACTATGAGATCGCCACTACACCGATCCCCGACAGCTGGGTCACACGGAGCAACGGCTTCACCTATGTCTTTCGGCGTACTCGATTCGCATTTCAAGGTATGAATCCGATCGATACAATCCAGAAAGATACCTACATGAATGACGACTACGCCCGAAATAGACCGCCAGTGCGCGAAGCGGTATTAGGACTTGACGGCCGCTGGCAGCGGTCCATGAAGGTTAACAACGTGCTGGGCAAGCGTGTCAAGGGGCACACGGAAAAAGGGATCGCGTGCAATGCGGCGTGTATCTACGCGCGCGGTCCGCTGTGCTCGTGCTCGTGCGGTGGAAAAAATCACGGCGGCGGGTTCGCGATTTACATCCTAGACATGCTTATGCGTGACGGCACGACCAGGCTGGACGCACAAACGAAATTGGCGGCAATTATGCTGTCATTGCCCCGCGCGGACGATTGAATCTGGCACCTACGGAGGGTGCGCAAGAAGATCGTGGCAGAGCAAAGGAGGAAAGCACGATATTCTTACACACCGTCGGTAAGTGCCGGGCGCATGAGGATTGATCAGTCGATCAATCAGCTGATCAATCCTCGTCCTCGTCCTCGTCCTCATCGCCGTCGAAGTCGTCCCACGCGAAAATGTCGTCGTTGTGCGGGTCAGCCGATGCGGCGTCCGCAATGACTTCTCCGAGACGGTTGATGGTCTTGCGATCTGCCAGGTCAAGCGCGTCAAGCACATCAAAGGGAATGATCAACGCGACGATCGCAACCTCCTGCTCCTTTCCGTCAGCGTCCATAGTCAGCACGGTGTGTGTACATGCTGTGTTGATGCTGTCGAACATTTCCTGTTGCGACATGCGCGTCGCCGGCTTGGATGTACGCTTGCGGGTTGAAGTCGTTGAAGGCTTTGTCATGTATTCCTCTATGGTTTGTTTCGCACGGGTTACGGATTGCTGCAGCGCGAAATCTGCGATATCTCGCACGGCTGCGGTGATGTCTGGATGAATGTTCCAATTACTCGGATTAACCGATTCTGGTTCCTGCTCTTCTAGCAATTTTTCAAGCGCACGCCTTGCGGTCGCGCGTTCGTTAGCGGATGCCGCCTCGTCGGTCATGACCGCGACCAGCTTCAACATTCGTTCTTGTTTTGCGGTCATTGTTGAGTACCATCCTGATCATGCTGCGAACAATGGCGGATCGATTCCGCTCGCCATGCGTGCGCCCGTATTCTTCGATCGCCTCTAACATAGCGACAGGGATCTGAAGGCTGATCATGATCATTTCAGGGTCTGTGCCCTCTTTAGGGGGCGCTTTTTTGGTAGGTCCAGCCATGATTTTTGCTCCGTTGGGTTGGCGTTGATAATGCCGTTAGTCTTCTTAAGATAGCATGCTGCGAAAGGTCGCGCTACCCGTGAAGCATGGAGGTTGAGATGGGGGGCCGGCGGAACAGCTACGATTACGAAGATGAAGAGAGCATGATCGACCCTAACGACGCTTCGCTGGGGCTCGACTCGACAGGCGTCGCTCGCATGATCGACCTTGCGCGGGCACCGATCTTCGCAGAAGCGCAGGACAATGCCCAGGAATTGGTCGTCAAGGTCTACTACGAAGAGTCGCCGGGTAACCCGCAGTATATGGAGACGGTCAGCGCAACAGTCACGGTGGATGATCTCATCCTGCGGTACAAGCGGCCAGGACGCTACAAGCTGATCCTGACCGACGCAAAGGGCGCAGTTCAAGGTCCGCCCGAGAACATTGTGGTGTCGCCGGACAGCCCCGTTCTGCGCGCCGCGCAAGAAGCGAAGCACGAACCCGTGCAAGGTTCGATGCCCGCTGCAGGATTTGGAGGCATGAATCAGCTGCTTCAATTCCTCCAAGCGCAGCAGGCGGATGATAATGAGCGCCGTCGTCGTGTCGATGAGGCAATGGTCGCGGCTGCAGCGGAGCGCCAGCAGGTTTCCGCCCTCCTTGCGCAGCAGGCGGCGGCACAAAGCGAAATGATGGTCGATAAATTCCAGCGCTCCGAAGAAAATCGGATGAATTTGCTTCTAGCGCAAATGACTGCGATGCAAAATCAGCAGGCGCAAATGTTTGCGCTGCAAACCGAGCGCATGTTGGCGCAAGCACAGCAGGATCGTGATCGCATGGCGCAGGAATTGCAGCGGGAGCAGTTGGCGTATGAACAGCGGCTAGAACGCGAGCGCTTGGCCATGGAGCGTGAGCGCATGGCGAGCGAGGCGCGGATCGCGCAAGACGCCGCGCGTTCTGAGCGCGAATTGGCGCGCATTGAAGCGTACAACGAACAGCGGGCGAACAATGACCGCGAAACGTTTGAGCGGATGTTGTCGCTGGAGCGCGCGCAGCGTAATGCTGACGCCAAGTCCATTTTTGCGCACATGGACCTGACAAAGATTCGTGCGGCTGCCGAACAGTTCGGCGTTTCGTTTGATGACATGCTTCCGCGCGTGGCGCTCGGCGTTGCCACTATGCTCGGGATCAAGAGTTCAGAGGGCGGCGGCGGTGGCGCGGGTTGGAAGGATTTGCTCTTGGAGGTTGTACGCGTCGGTGGTCCGGCGTTGGCCGGCATGGCCACGCGGATGACGGAGGAGGAAGACGACGAGTATGAGGAGGAGTCAAAGCCGCAGCCGCAACCTGCGCCGGTTTCTCCGATGCCGCAGATTCCGATGCAGCAGGCTTGGCAGACGCCGCAGATTCCGATGCAGGCGTGGCAGCAGCCTGCCGTCGTTGCTGGTCCTTGGGGGCAGCACGTCATCGGCCAGCACATCATGCAGCCTGCACAGCCTTTCGTGCCTCAGCAGCCCCCGCCGCAGCAGCCCCCGCCGCAGCCGCAGCCTCCACAGCAGCTACCTGCGGACACGGTGTATGACCCTGACACGGCGGAGTATGTTTCGTCCGCAACCTACGCCGCACGCCTCGTGAGCAGGTTCGTGCAGCGGACCCAAACCACTACCGAGGATCAGTGGACCGTGATCCTGCTCGGGTTTGCGCCACACCTGGATATCTTGCGTACCTTCTTCGCCCAATTCCCGACGCCTGACGCGGCGCTGATGTCCGTAGGCGCGTCCGAAGAGCACGCGCACCGCATTGTGTTGGCGGTGCGTCCGTTCCTTGAAAACATGGAGGCCCGATGATTTTTCGCTGCTGGCAGCGCGTGGTAGCGTGGTACCGATCCTGGGTTGCTTCACAGCAGAATCAGAAAATCGATCTGAAGCTGCTGCACACGGTGACCACACGGCTGAAAGAATTCGTGGACACGTCGCCGGAGCGACGGTGGTCCCTTTTCATGACGTGGACGTGGCCCGATGATTTGATGGATGTCATGCGCGTTCTTCGCCAGACTCAGCCGCACGTCGCACCCGAAATTTGGGACACACCAGCGCGGAGAACATTTATCACGTTCATCTGCATGTACTATAACGTCGGATACCCGCAAGACCTGAATTGATACGTAGAAGGAGGCAACATGATTAAGCACACATTTCAGTGTGACGTTACCGGAATGACGGCACCACCTGTACCAGACACTCAGATCGAACGTGACGACGAGGACGACGAAACTCCGATTCCGCCGCTGGGATGGTTGGCGATCACCGTTTCGCGCGTGTCGAAGAACACCGAGCTGGCCGACGCGCAGCGGGACTATGACGCAGCGATTGCCACCTTCAAAAAGCGCGCGGTGGATCAGAAATTGCCTGCTGATGAAGTCCGTGCTGCCCTGGCCCAAATGCAGGCGGAACGGCCAGAAGGTGCGCCTTACGTCCTCGTGACTGAGGAGTACCATGTCTGCCCTACGGTGGCCGAGCGTGTATTGCGCACGTTGGCCAAGGAGGCGCCGCGTGGCTGACAAACGAAAGGTAATCATTGCGCGAAATGCTCAGCGGCGTAAAATGCGCAAGCGGATCGAGCAGGGAGGAGATTTCGTATTTCTCAATCCGCTGCCGACCGAGAATTCCCGCGGATGCGCTGTGCGGTGGGAAGAGGTGATCGCGTTCGCAGAATCATACGATCTCGGCGAACAACAATACGTCGTCACGTTGACATGCGTGCGAAATGGCGGCTACTATCACCTGAAGTCCTATGAACCGCTCTCACGCTTCATCACGCGCGTCAACGCTACAATTCACGGTATCACCGACGACGATGAATATGACGACAGCGAAGACGAGGACAACGGCGACGATAACGGCGATGGCGGCGTTGTTGTCAATTTCGTGCACCGTGAGCGCAAAGACCGCGGCGATGACGGAATGACCGATCATCCTCGACGCCGTGATCCTATTCTCGACGAATGATGAAGTTGGGCATCGGAAAGCGGCGCTCTGTAGGGGTGGGTTGAGGCACGGCTGCGGGCGCGGGCGCGAATGTAGGTCGGCCAGGCGGTGGAGTGCTCGGGGCCTTGCTCGGTGCGCTCGGGGATCCTACCGGTCCTGCCGGTCGGAGTCGTGCTCGGATCGCGTCGTGACCCGCCGCGTGCTTGTGGTGCCGCTCGCAGTACGTGCGCCCCGCTCGTTTGACCGCGCAGTCACATGTTCGGAACGGTGCCTTGGCGTTCGACGGGTCCATGATAACGGCCGGACACAGTGGCCAGTCTTCGAGTCCCATGGCGGTAGCCTCCTACCGCTCGATTTAACAGCCCTTAAATCGGCACGCGAGGTGTTACGCACCTTCTTAGGCGGAGGTTGTAGTGTCTCGCGATCCTCTTTACCGGATGGCCGACGTAAATCCGGCGTTTGCGCCCGTTACTTTCGATCGTGACTCGCAAGAAACGACCGGCAAGAGCTGGGTCCATGTCGGGTGGAACCAGCTGCATCCCATTGGGCACTGCAAGATTCTGCGAGAGATCGTTGAAAAGTACGGTGAAGACCCGAAAATGCGGGCTTTCACAACTCAGATTTTGAGCGCCGGGGGCATTCCGCCGCGAGAATACACCAAGCAAGCGGCTTTCTTGCTGTCTTGGGTCCA
>JACCDR011031165.1_pt1 | contig 10769 bp, 7 predicted proteins | sample 7446431 | NCBI WGS metagenome assembly JACCDR01 (sample SAMN15323443, study PRJNA562643) | freshwater metagenome | isolation source: river surface water | place: USA:Blue River Watershed | collected 2017-08-17 | reverse complement strand
TAGATTTTTTTATTAACTTGTAAGTGAATAGGAATCATTGATTTGATGATAAAATGAACAATCTTTCGTACAAATAAACAAAAAGCCCTTTATCTATACCAGACAAAGGGCTTTAATTTTATGTAATTATCGAAAAGCTATTGCATTAAGCTTCTGTTGAAGTCGAAGCCTCGTTGTCGGCTTGTGCCGCTTCTGCCGCTTCAGCTTCTTCTTGTATTTTCTTTTCTTTTTGCTCTTCTCCTCTGATAAACTCTTGGTAGGTGGTTAGCTGTGCATACGGACGAGAACCTACTAATCGTTCTAAATCATTTTGGAATAATACTTCTTTTTGTAATAATTCTTGTGCCAAAATCTCTAATTTATCTTGTTTGGCAATCAACAAATCTTTGGTACGTTGATAAGCCTCTTTGATAATTTTGCGTACTTCTTCATCAATTTCTCGGGCTGTTGTTTCTGAATACGGCTTATTGAAGTTGTACTCAGAACCTTTAGAATCGTAGTAAGAAATATTGCCTAGGCGGTCGTTCATACCGTAGATTGTCACCATACTATATGCCAACTTTGTGATACGCTCTAGGTCGTTTTGAGCACCTGTCGAGATTTTTCCGAAAATAATATCTTCGGCTGCTCGTCCGCCTAGCGTAACGCACATCTCGTCAATAAGTTGTTCGGTACGGTACAAGAATTGTTCTTTAGGCAAATACTGTGCATAGCCCAAAGCTGCTACCCCACGAGGGACGATAGTTACTTTTACCAAAGGATTGGCGTGTTCTAAGAACCAACCTGCAATGGCGTGACCTGCTTCGTGATAGGCTACAATTTTCTTTTCTTCTGGCGAAATCAACTTGTTTTTCTTTTCCAAACCACCAATTACTCTATCCATTGCCTCTTGGAAATCTTTCATATCAACAGCCGTTTTGCCTCTACGTGCCGCAATTAAGGCAGCCTCATTACATACATTGGCAATTTCTGCCCCAGCAAAGCCTGGTGTTTGGGCTGAAAGTTCTTTCGGGTCAACATCGGCCGATAATTTCAATGGCTTCAAGTGCACTTTGAAAATCGCTTCACGGCCAACAATATCAGGTTTGTCAACCGAAATTTGGCGGTCGAAACGACCCGGACGTAACAAAGCCGAATCTAGCACATCAGGACGGTTGGTTGCTGCCATGATAATAATACCTGAGTCGGTGGCAAAACCATCCATTTCAACCAACAACGAGTTGAGGGTATTTTCACGCTCATCGTTTGCCCCCGGCATTGCACCACGGCCACGAGAACGACCCACAGCGTCGATTTCGTCGATAAAAATGATACATGGGGCTTTTTCTTTGGCTTGCTTAAACAAATCACGCACACGAGCCGCACCCACACCCACAAACATCTCTACAAAGTCTGAGCCCGATAGCGAGAAAAACGGTACACCCGCTTCGCCAGCAACAGCCTTCGCCAAGAGCGTTTTACCTGTTCCGGGAGGGCCTACCAACAACGCACCTTTCGGAATTTTACCCCCCAAGTCGGTGAATTTTTTAGGATTTTTCAGAAACTCAACAATCTCTTGAATTTCTTCTTTTGCTTCATCCAAGCCAGCCACATCGTTGAACGTAATTTTCACTTTAGCTTCACCTTCAAAAAGGGTGGCACGAGAACGCCCGATGTTGAAGATTTGTCCGCCGGGGCCACCAGCACCTCCCATACGGAAGAACATAAAATACACCCCAATAAACATCAAAATCAAGAAGCCTGGGCCCATCAAAAACTCAAACAAGCCCGTGCGTTCGTCGGAAGTAGCATGAATGCGTTGTTCACGAGGGATATTTTTTTGCAGTTCGTTCAGTTCTGTTTCAAAAGCAAAAGAAGAGTTAATTTTCATCTCAAAGTGAGGGCCAGAGCCTTGTCCCATGACACTTTGCTGCTCAGAAAGCTCGGCTTTGTATTTGGGTAGTGCTTCTTTTTTGAGTGTAATCTCAACAAGATCTTTGTTTTTGATAATGGTTAGTTTTGAAATCTCTTTTTTGAGCACCATCTCTTCAAATTGAAGAGGCTCAATTTCTTTCAGCACACGTGTTTTACTGAGGAAATAGATGCTAACCAGAGCAATAATTAAAGCCACCACTAGCCAGCCTTGAAAGCCACCGTTGGGTACACTGGGGCGGCGAGACGGTTTTTGGAAATCGTGCTGTCTGTTATCTCCGCTGTTGTTTTCTGCCATTGTTTTTAAAATTACACTTTAAATTCTTGAATGCGAATCCAGCTATTGAATTGTGCAAATTGCTTTTAAGGAGGTACAGAATTTTTGCCACTTAAAAACAGGTTCGGAGTAGGTCAATAGCCGAATGTTGTCTTTTACTTTATCCAACATCTTTTATAACTAGATTGTTTCTTGATGCTACAAATCATGAATAAAGGCGAAATGATTTTATGAGAGGTTGTAAAAATGCTTAAACGGTGTCTTCGTCAAAATAAGAAAAAGTGGCATCGCCCCATAATTCTTCTAATTTATAAAATGACCTTCTATCTTTTTTGAAAATATGCACTACTACATCGTAATAGTCTAACAAAATCCATTCTCGGTTGCTTTTGCCTTCTACGCTACTCGGATTGAGGCGGGTTGCTTCCCAAATTTCTTTATCTACAGAATCGGCTATGGCATCTATTTGGGTATCTGATGTTCCTGAACAAACGACAAAAAAATCGGTGAACGCATTTTTCACGCCTCGCAAATCCATCACTACAATGTCTAGTGCTTTCTTTTCTTGCATTCCTTTGACTACTAAACGACTAAGTTCCTCTGAACTTATTTCTTTTTCTGCTTTAATTTCTACCATGCTTAATGCGAATATGTTGTTCTCTTGTGGGCTGTGCCTTGTATATTTGTGCAATAATAAATACGCAGAGGCTGATATTTTCTAAAAGAATTGATTGTTTCCTCGGAATATTACTATTTAAAACCTAAAATTACAAAATAACCTTGTACAAAATTCAACCCAACACTTTATTTACTGGCAAAAATATTAAATATCTGCCAACTTGTCATTCTACTAACGACATTGCGGCTGAAATGATTCAATCAAATCAGGCTTTTGAGGGAACTATTGTAATTACCGACCACCAAACGGCAGGTCGAGGGCAGCGTGGTAATACTTGGGAGGCTTCTGTAGGGCAAAACCTTACTTTCTCGCTGATGCTCAGGCCTTCTTTCCTCAAAGCAAGCGAACAATTTCAACTCAACGTGGCTGTTTCTTTGGGTGTTCATGCGTTTTTGAGTGCTTTTGTTGCCGATGGTTTGAAAATAAAATGGTCGAATGATATTTATCATTATGATAAAAAAATAGGCGGTATTCTTATTGAAAATACTTTGCAAGGATACCACATTGGCTACTCGGTGGTTGGTATTGGATTAAATATCAATCAAACCGACTTTGGTGTACCAACGGCTTCTTCGTTGCGTACTATCACACAAAAAACCGTACCTTATTCGCTACCTGAATTGCTCGCTGCCTTGGCAGAACAAATAGAGAAATATTATTTGCTTATCAAACAAGGACAATACGACAAGCTCAAACAACTGTACCTTGGTGTGCTTTATCGCTATCAAGAATGGCATTATTTTGTAAAAAATGATAAAAAGTTTTTAGGACAAATCATTGGAATTGATACTTATGGAAAATTGGCCATCGAAACAGAAGAGGCCGAAATACAGTATTTTGATTTCAAAGAAGTATCTTTTGTTATTTAAACTTATAAGACAAAAGCATTGATTGCTTCGATGATGTAGGCTACTGCCTCGGCTGATAATGCGGGATGAATGGGCAAGCTTACCATTTCTTGCGTAAGGCGTGTGGTATTGGGTAAATGCAGGGTACGATAAGCCGCATAAGCTGGTTGCTGATGCGGAGGAATGGCATAATGCAAGCTCGTTTCAATGCCCTTGGCTGTCAAATATGCACGTAGGTGAGTTCTGGCGGTACAACGAACGACAAATTGGTGCCAAGCGTCCTGCCATAAAGTATCGGTTGGCGGAAGGATGACTTGCGGATGCCGAATGCCCTGACAATACTTGTACGCAATGATTCTTCTGCGTTGGTTCATGGCATCAAGGTCTTGTAGTTTGGTCGATAAAAAGGCGGCTTGTAGCTCGTCCATACGGCTATTAACACCTTGATAAATATAAGTTTGCTTGTCGATACTTCCATAATTTCGGAGGCTTTTGATAGCATTAGCTAAGGCTATGTCATTGGTTGTAATACATCCTGCATCGCCCAATGCACCTAAATTTTTGGTTGGATAAAAGCTAAAACCTGCGGCTAGGCCTAAACTACCTGCTTTTTTGCCTTGGTATTCGCTCCCATGTGCTTGAGCTGCATCTTCTAAAACAAGCAATTGGTATTGATTCGCCAAGGCGTGTATTTCGTTCATGGCGGCACATTTGCCATAGAGATGCGTAACCAAAATAGCCTTGGTTTTTGCTGTAATAACTCGTTCAATACTAGCAACATCGGTTAAGTAATTGCTTAAAGATGGTTCTGCCAATACAGGAATATGCCCAGCCCTCGAAATCGCCAGCAAGCCTGCGATAAAGGTATTGGCAGGAACAATAATTTCGCTGTTGGGAGGGAGTTGTAAAGATTTGATTATCAAGTATAAAGCGTCGAGTCCATTGCCTACACCAATGCAGTGTTGTACGCCACAATAGTTGGCAAACGCTTCTTCAAATTGGGCCAACGATTTGCCTAAAATGAATTGTCCTTCTTGTAATTTTTGGCTAAAAACGCTTTGAAACTGCGTTTCATACCGACGATTGATGTCGGCTAAAGGTAGAAAAGGAATGTGCATAGGAGTATTTGAAATGGTATAAAAGAGCGTAGGAACAATTCTAATAGGTACATTAATTGATACCTATTTTACTTCCAATGTAACTTAGTAAAAACTGCCTAAAAGGATGACTTTTGTTCTGTAAAATTCTCTCGTACTGATTTTTCCAAAAAGCCTTTTTTTGCTGCTGCGGAAGGCTTATGAAGATGGCATTTATTCCATCTAACACTTCTTTCGCACGAGTTTCTTTTAATTGTGTGTGATTTAAGTTCAGCACTTCTATAAAAGCCTCAACTTGTTTTTTAGTTTGTTCATCCAATTTGTGTTTAGCAAACACACTCCCATCTGCGTAAGCACCAAAGTAACTGTTGGTTTTTGAATTGTTTGCTTCAGCATTTCCATAAAAAATGATAGGACTGATAAGGCTACTTAGTCTTTGCTTGTCGCAATGAACTTTGCCTTCACTATCTTTTATTTGTGTCTTACAAACCGCTACTAAGTTAAAATAATTCGTTGAAAGGTTTACATTATGCTCTTTAGGGGTAACATGTTCAATGGAAGCGTTTTCGAGAGTAATAACCTGTTGGCAATAAGCACATAATCCATGTTGTTCACCAAGTAAAAAAGCCTTAGCAAACTTTACATTTGTTAGAGAGTTATAATCTTTTTTATAGTCAAAAGATCTTACTCCATTGGCTGTTGTAAACCATTTCTCCCAATCGTTTGGTGGCGTAGTTTGTTTTTCTATGTATTGCATGGTGTTTATACTTGATTCATTGATTTTTGCCATTCTAAAAGTGCAATAGCTTTGCTAATTTCAAAATCTTCCAAGCCCAATAGTTGCGTAAGTTCACTAAGTAAGTTTTCTGCTTGTTCAAATTGATTTTCGTCAATCAAGCGAAACAGTTGGTTTAGTTTATTTTGCGTAGGAATGTGTCTATCATAAGCTCCTAGTACATTTCTTAGTACATTATTGACTTGTTTTCCGAAAAACTCAGATTCATATTTTTGCACTTGGTTATTATCAATTAAATAGAGTGTACCGTGTTGGAAATTGGCGACTACTGTTGGGCTATGCGTTGTGATGAAAAACTGTACATGAGGAAAAAGCTTTTGAATAATATCAATTGCTTTTGCCTGCCATTTGGGGTGAAGATGTAAATCAATTTCATCTATTGTGACGACACCTGTAATGTTTTCAGAAATTTCATTTAAAGTAAGCCAAGGATTGAGCTGTGAGGCTCTCCATACCAAGTCGATAATCAAGTAAAGAAGATTCCTAAAGCCATCAGAGTAGTAATTCAGAGGCAAATCGTGTTCTTCGTCAAAATAGATAAAAACTTCATGGTTAAAATAAGGGTCTTGGTAAATCTTTAGAGGAAAATCTTCGGGTAAATCTAAAAATAAAATTAAAGTTTTTTTAATGGCTTCCTCAACATTTTCTAAAACAAAGTCAGTTTTACCAACAATGTCTTTAATTTGTAAAGTTGCTCTTCTTGTTACAGCATTGCCTAGCCATTCCTTTAAAACCGTTTTGATGGCGTTTTCTTCAAGACATTGCAAATATCCATTTCTTCTTCCAAAGGCTGCATCATACGTTTGTTTGGTAGATAACCGAGCATCTTTGAACAACCTTTGTGTAGAATAATAGGCAATTAATGGTGCAATATCCTTATTATCAGTTACTTCAAAAGCTTGAAAGAACTTTTTTCCATATTCTTTTATAGCGTCTATTTCTTTGTTATCGTTGCTTTTGGTATCACGATTTTTAGTACGTGACCAACTTTTCTTTATTAGGCTAGATTTAGCAAAAATAGTAGTGGATAATGCTCTTGTGCCTTTTGTTATTTTAATTTCATCAAATGCAATCACTCGGTGCATTTTTTGAGGTTGTGAGGAAAAGAAGCCTCCTAGAGCTACATTAATAGCTTCTAAGAGGCTTGTTTTACCACTTCCATTTCCACCAACAAAAAGGTTTACGCCACTCGAAAACGAAACGCTGATGTCAGCAAAATTTTTGAAATTTGTTATGCCAAGCTCATCAATTCTCATTTGTCGTCATTTAATTAGGAACTCAATTTTTTATAAATATAAGCGAAACTTGATGATTATTGCTTTTGTAACATGCGTTTTCGTTTCAGCCTGCTAAACCAACGCTTCAAACAAAATTTCAACCACGTGTTTGGCTTTTCGGCCAGTTCCATCGTGAATTTGATGGCGGCAACTCGTGCCAGAAGCCGCAATGATTACGTCTTCGCCTTGCTGACGAATCGTTGGGAAAAGTACCAATTCGCCCACTTGGTTCGATAGTTCAAAATGTTCTTTTTCATACCCAAAAGAACCTGCCATTCCGCAGCAACCACTCGGAATCAATTGAACTTCGTAATTGCTTGGCAACGAAAGCGTTTTTTTCGCAGGCACAAGGCTCGATAAGGCTTTTTGTTGGCAATGACCGTGCAGTTTTACCAAACGTTTTTCTTGCGTAAACAGCTTTTTATCAATACGTTTGGCATCACTTTCTTGGGCTAAAAACTCTTCCATCATCAAGGCATTCGATGCCAATTGGCGTGCTGCTTCCAATAAGTTTTCATCAACCAAATCGGGGTATTCATCTCTAAACGTGAGAATTGCCGAAGGCTCTATGCCAACCAAAGGCGTTTGTGCTGTGATGAGGTCTTTGAGTAAACTAACGTTTTGTATAGCCAATGCTTTAGCTTCATCTAGTAAACCTTTAGATAACTGAGGTCTTCCTGATTCAACATGTTGAGGAATAATCACTTCGTAGCCTAATTTTTCTAGCAATAAAACAGCTTTTTTACCAATTTCGGCATCATTATAATTGGTAAATTCATCGGCAAAAAGATATACTTTTTTACTAAGTCCAGTTGCTTTAGGATGCTTTTTGTACCAATGCAAAAACGTTTCTTTGGCAAGCAAAGGCATGGTGCGGTCGGGGTGAAAGCCCACGACGGTATTGGCTATTTTGCGTAAAGCAGGTGTATCAAAAACCAGATTGTAGGCCCAAGGTACATAAGAAGCTACCTTAGATAATTTTGAGAAATTGGCAATTAAACGGCTACGGAGTGGCACACCATTATCTTTGTAATATTGGTGTAAAAACTCCATTTTCAGTTTTGCCATATCAACATTAGAAGGACAATCAGATTTACAACCTTTGCAAGCCAAGCACAAATCCATCACTTCTTTGATTTCGTCATGATTGAAGCGATTTTCTTTGTTAGAGTTTGTCAAATACTCTCGTAAAATATTGGCTCTTGCCCGAGTCGTTTCTTTTTCGTTGCGTGTGGCCATGTACGAAGGGCACATCGTACCGCCCGATAAATGCGTTTTACGGCAATCGCCAGAGCCATTGCATTGCTCGGCGTGTTGTAAAATATCTTGGTCGTAAAAACGGAAAGTAGTTTTAAATGCAGGCGTTGTTTGCCCCGGCGTATAACGCAAAAACGTATTCATCGGAGGCGTATCAACAATTTTATTAGGGTTGAATATATTTTGAGGGTCCCAGGCACGTTTGATTTCTTTCATCAAAGCATAGTTATGTTCGCCTACCATTTGTCGGATAAATTCCCCACGCAAACGCCCATCGCCATGTTCGCCAGAGAGCGAGCCATTGTATTTTTTGACTAATGTAGCAATTTCTTCGGCAATTAAGCGAAACTGTTTATTTCCTTCCTCGGTTTTAAGATTGATGATTGGACGCAGGTGCAATTCGCCCGAACCAGCGTGTGCATAATGCACACAGTACATATCATTGGCTTTGAGAATTTCGTTAAACTCTCGGATAAATTCAGGTAAATCGTTGACATCTACGGCAGTGTCTTCAATTACAGCAACCGCTTTTTCATCACCGGGCAGGTTAGAGAGCAAGCCTAAACCAGCTTTTCTCAAATCCCATACTTTTTTTGTATCAGCTCCATATACAATCGGGAAATGAAAGCCAAGACCTGCGGCTCGCATTTCGGCTTCCATAGCTGCCGCCTGAGCCTCAATGTCGCTGATAGCCTCGCTACGCAGTTCAACCACTAAAATAGCCCCAGGGTCGCCCTGTACAAAGAAGCGATTTTGGCGATGTTCAGGATTTGCTTTCGTGCATTCGAGAATGTAATGGTCGATGAGTTCAGAGGCCGAAGGTTTATATTTAATAGCAATCAAATTGGCACGCAAAGCCTCATCAACCGAGTTGAAATGGGCACATACCAAGCCAATTTCTTTAGGAGGCAGGTCGTTTACGTGTAATTTTATTTCTGTAATAAAACAAAGCGTACCCTCCGAACCAGCGATTAGCTCGCACATATTGAAAGGCTTGCCAGTGTTAGTATAAGGTGCACATCCCAGTAGCATATCTAAAGCATAGCCCGTATTACGGCGTTCGATGCTAGGCTTAGGAAATTCTTTCCGAATCTCTTCTTGGTTGGCTGGATTGCTTAGGATTTCGTTAGTTTTGAGAAAAATTTTCTCTAAAAGCGTAGCCGAGCCATTTTTCTGAGCGGCAGTTTGTACGATACCCTGAATAGTAGCCACATCTGTAGCCTTAAAAACTGTTTCTGAGCCATCGGCCAAAATAGCTTTTACCTCTAAAAGGTGGTCACGAGTAGAGCCATAAACCATTGAATTTGAGCCACAAGAGTTATTTCCGACCATCCCACCAATCATAGCACGGTTGGCTGTAGAAGTTTCAGGTCCAAAGAAAAGTCCATGTTTTTTCAACTCCATGTTGAGTACATCACGCACCACACCTGGCTGTACACGCACCCAATGTTCCTCTTTATTGATTTCTAAAATTTGGGTAAAATGCTTCGATACATCTACTACAATCCCATTCCCAACGACCTGTCCAGCCAAGGAAGTTCCTGCTGTACGAGGAATGATAGACGAGCCATGATGGCTTGCAAAAGCGATTAGCTTATGAATATCTTCAATTGTTTTAGGAATGGCAACAGCCGTGGGCATTTCACGATAAGCCGAAGCATCGGTCGCATACAAAGTACGCATGACAGTATCATGAAAAAACTCTCCTTCGAGCGTTTGGCCTAATTGTTGGAGGAGCGATGGGTTGATGTTTTGACTCATTGAATTTGGCTAACGAAAATAAAATGGGTAACACTGATAACGACACCAAGCAATTTTAGTCGCCTAGTGTTTGTAACGACGAATCGTCGCAAAGATACAAATTTAACTTTTATGTAGGTGAAAATCCTTGCGTAGGGCTGTAGAATCCAGCCTTAATTTTTACGTATATTTATGTAGCGTTAAAGGTATGCTATTGCTCAAGGGTTTATTAAAATTAGAGCCATCAAGTACAGTCTAATGTTACACATTATAGGAAGAATAAAGAGAAAGAGTCAGGCATAAAAGTATCGTGAATTCGCATAAATAAGCTTATTGCGTAGGTTTATTTTGCAAAAGTTTGCAAATGTAATATTGTGTTTCACTGACACTTTTCCAAAATACCTTGTAAATAGCTATCAAATGCACATAAAGATGGGGTATAAAATCTTCAATAATATTAAAACAAAAAAGGCATCCGATAAAGGTAATAGGAAGCAAAAATTAAATTGTATTATTTTTATGGAGAACGTTTGAATTTTGTACAAAAGAGAGTTTTGTGTATTAATAAATGAATTTTGACAAAGAGCTAAATAATTTTTTTTCATGATTTTTAATATAAGAAAAGTACAATAAGTGTCAGGTTATTATAAAGGTTTAAATTTAACTTTTTTTAACAAAAACCTTATATAAGCAATGTTTTACAAAGTTTTGCAAAGGTGTACTACACTGTTCTAAGATGTTGGGGTGTATAGATTAAGTGCAATTTTGCAGAAAAAAGCATTTAAAATGAAATAAAATTTTTTCAAAAAAAAATTGAATTATAAAAACTTTCTCGCCTATTTTGCTGAACAAATTCGCAACATATTCATACTTTTTGCGGTGAAAGT
>JACCDR012578079.1_pt1 | contig 10771 bp, 9 predicted proteins | sample 7446431 | NCBI WGS metagenome assembly JACCDR01 (sample SAMN15323443, study PRJNA562643) | freshwater metagenome | isolation source: river surface water | place: USA:Blue River Watershed | collected 2017-08-17 | reverse complement strand
CAGCTAGCAAAGACACCTTCAGAACATTTTATATTTGGCACAGTTGCTTGTTTTAAAAAACAAAAAAATCTCTTTGATCTACTCCATGCGTTTCATTATGCATACACAAAAAACAATACGCTTCGCCTTGAAATCATTGGTGACGGTTCTTTGCGCTCGCAAATAGAACAATGGATCAAGAATCATAATCTTACACAGAAGATTAAACTGCATGGCTGGCAATCTGATGTACCAGCCATTATGCAAAGATGGCATGCTTTTGCACTTTCATCTTTGTGGGAAGGGTTGCCCTGCGCAATTGTTGAAGCACGATTTTTAAAACTTCCTGTAATCGCATATAACGTTGGCGGCATGAATGACATTATCAGCCATGGCCACAATGGATTACTCTATAAACCTCTTGATAAACAAGGGCTAGCAGAAGGAATGCTCACACTCAGTCAAGACACCAATCTTTACAATACGTTGCGCAATCAACAAGATGATCTAAAACCCTTCACTACTGAGCAGATGATTAAAGAACATACAACGTTGTATCAGTCTTTCTAATCAGCTATGATAAGCATTATTTCTTATATACGTCATGAAAAGGAACTCCATGTATTACAAAAGTATGATTGATGCTATTGGGCATACACCATTAGTAAAAATTCCCTTTAATTCTCCAGCTACTATTTTGGCAAAACTAGAATACTTGAATCCCAGCGGGAGCCTTAAAGATCGCTCAGCGCTCTATATGATTGAACAGGCTGAAAAAAAAGGCCTCTTAAAACCTGGGGGAACCATCATTGAAGCCTCATCTGGAAACCAAGGAATCTCGCTTGCAATGATGGGAGTTTTAAAAGGATACAAAGTTATCATCACCGTTTCAGAAAAATGCAGCAAGGAAAAATACCAAACTCTTAAAGCATATGGCGCACAGGTAATTGTTTGCCCAGTAACAGAATTTATAGACGACCCACGAAGCTACCATCCACAAGCACAGAAACTACTCAAAGAAATCCCAGGGGCATTTATGCCAGACCAATACTTCAATATAGAAAACCGTTGGAGCCATTACACACTCCTTGGGCCAGAAATCTGGGAGCAAACCGAAGGTAAAATTACCCACTACTTTGCGGGGCTTGGAACGGGCGGAACTGCAAGCGGAGCTGGACAGTATCTAAAAGAACAGAATCCCAATATCAAAGTAATTGGTATAGACTCAGAAAATTCCTTCCGCGCAACAAAGGGGAATCCTAAACCCTATAAAATAGAAGGTATAGGCGTAGACTTTATTTCAAACGTTATAAACTACGATGTTATTGATGAAATTATTGAGATGAATGATTCCGAAGCAATAAGTGCCCTTAAAATCCTCGCTCATACCTATGGGCTCCTGGGTGGCCCTGCCACAGGTGCGGTAGCAGCCGGCGTTATGCGCAAGCTCTCCGAACTTAAAGAAGGCGATATGGCCGTTATGGTTTGTGGGGATTCTGGTCGAGCATATCTGAGCAAGAACTTTTTTGAGAAAGAAGATGAAAGCGCTTTCCCAACTTCACCAACGCAAGCTCTGCCCCATGTACAAGATGCAGGCACTCTTTCCACCAATTCTTAAGACGCTCTATAGGTGAATCAAACTGATCATGGCCAAAGTAAAAAGTTCCCCAATGCATAGGAATAAATATTTTGGCCTTACAATCTAAAAAAGCCTTTCCCGCATCTTCAGCATTCATATGAGAACGGCGCATCCATTCATCTGGGGTGCCTGGCCCAATAGGCATTATTGCAGCACGAATGTTGGGAAACTGTTCACCAATCGTTTTAAAATAGAGCTGATTATAGGCAGTATCACCTGCAAAATAAAAAGTGTCTCCAGCAGCCTCCATAACCCATCCACCCCATAATGAAGTGTTGTGATCAAAAATACCCCGCTGAGACCAATGCCATGCCGGCACAAAGGTAAAAGTTATTCCCTTCTGATCAAAAGATTCCCACCAAGTAAACTCTTGAACGTTAGCTATGCCTTTTTTTAAAAACCAAGCCTTATCACCCTCTGGAACTAAAAAGAGAGGGTTAAAATTTTTATGCAAGTACTGAATTGTAGAACTATCCATATGATCGCGATGATTATGAGAAAGCAGCACCACATCAATGGGAGGAAGGTCTTTTTTATCCATACCAAAAGGCAAAATACGTCTATAAATACGAGACGGACTACCAAATAAAGGATCGGTTAAGATATTGACCCCTGCCACCTGAATCAAGATCGTTGCATGGCCCAACCAGGTAATAACAGGACCTTCAGAAGTTGTAATAGACTCACAAGGGTCTACCCACTCATGAAGATTTACTGGCTGGCGACAAAAATTGTGCATGGAACCGAGATACATCTTAATAGAAGGCAAAAGAGATTCTGGCTCTTCAAGCTCAGGCTCAGGCCTATAATTATAATATCTTCCATTAATTCGAACAGGTTCAAACGGAATCTGTTGTGGCATTCTTTTCATGATTTTCCCCATTATAAATGATTTTCCCCCATCCGGCAGAACGTCGGATAGGGGAAATGGAGGTTATCTAGCATGAAACTCAGCGAACCAATCGGCCCACGAGATAGGTAAAACTGTATAGCAAGCGGTGAAAAAAATCAAATTTTTTATCATTTTGTCGCGGTACTCTTTCTAAAAGTATCACCTAGAATAACTTGATGGTAAAGATCTGCATATTCCTGGACCATCCTTTGCACCCCAAAGTACTGCTTGACCGTCTCTTTTGCCCGATCCCCAAGCTTTCTACGCAAAGCTCTACTCTTGATAAGTCGGTCAATAGCCTGGGCAAGTTTTTCAGGATCCCCTGATGGAACCAGGAATCCATTATCCTCATTTTGGATCACGTCATGAAGGGGAGAAGTCGAGGTTACTACTGAAGGCACCCCATTGTTCATAGCCTCCAAGAGGGCCATAGAAATCCCCTCTTTGTAGGAGGAAAGAACAAAACAATCAAAGAGCTGGTAATACGGCTGCGCGTCTTTGCCTGTAACAAAGATTACCCTGTCATCAATACCCAAGTCATAGGCACGGGTACGTAAAAAGCGCTCTTGAGAACCTTGCCCCAACATTACTAATCGGGCCTTGCTATGGTCATCATAAAGAAGGGCAAATGCGGTCAGCAGCAGTCCATAATTTTTAACGCGTTCAAATCTACCTACTGTACCAATAATAAAGTGAGCATCAGAAAGACCAAAGGACTCTTTGGTTATAACATCGTGGTCAGTCAGTGAATGCCAGGAAATACCATTTTTGATAACCGAAACAGGAGACTTGGCAAACCAGGGCGCATACTCAACCAGAGAGCTGGCAACACCGTCTGATATAGCAATAATCTTACCTGCCCTGCTGGCAGTAAGACGATCAAAGAACATGCGAATAAAGCCGTTCTGGTCAATATTGTTATGGAGCACCTCTACATGAGCAATACCCAAAAATGGGGCAATGAGTCGACCAATAAAATTTGCCGCCCAGAGGAGCGTATGCAAACAGTCAGGTTTAAGTGTACGTATTAACTGGTAACAGCGTATAAACAAAAACGGATCATATCTCAACCAAAGACCACGCACATAATAGGTTTTAATACCCAACGCCTCAATCTTTCTTACATAAGGCCCGGGACGAAAATAGAGAACCGTATGAGTAAATTGTTGAGTATCAAGATGAGATAAGAGCTCGTAGAGAACTCCTTCTGCTCCACCCACACCCAAGTTTGAAATAACATGAACTATGTGAAGTTTTTTTGTCATGGCACACAGCCTTCTTTTGAGATTAGTATTGTCACTTTAGATAATTTTTTAAAAGATCGCACGTTTTTTTATTTTGTAATTCACGCTATACTCCTTTTCAATGTTATAAATCACTTCATCATCAAGCAAACATATATGGGTATCATGAAAGCATTACATAATGGACTGTTAATCTCTATTGAAGGAATAGACGGATCGGGCAAGTCGGTCTTAGCAAGAAATCTGCAAAGCGCTTTACATGACTACCCCACTATCCTTACAAAAGAACCGGGCGGAACCCCTCTGGGAGAAAAGATCAGAGCAATTCTTCTGGGGAACAAAGATACCAACATGTGCCCTAAGGCAGAGTTTCTTCTTTTTGCTGCAAGCAGAGCAGAACATTTTGAAAAGCTTGTGATTCCTGAACTCAAGAAAGGTTCTATTGTTATCTCAGACCGCATGGCAGACTCTTCTTTAGTTTACCAAGGATATGCCCGTGGACTTTCTATTGATATGATCAACTCAGTTAATGCTTGGGCTATGAATGATGTTACTCCACACCTTACCTTCTATCTTAAAATAGATGCACAAACTGCTTTTAAGCGCATTCAAAAAAGAAACCTGCCTCTTACAGGATTTGAAAAAGAACAGTCTTTTATTCAAAAAACAATTGAGGGCTTTGAAACTCTTTTTGCACAAAAGAAGAACATCGTTACACTGAATGCGCAAGATACCCCAGAAACACTTACTGATCAAGCTTTAGAAGCTGTTAAAAATTACATTACCATGAGTGCATAGTTATGGAAACACAGGCCCACGCACAACTCTTTATTGCCCCAGCACATGCAGCACCTTTATTGGTACAAAATTATCTACAAAAGATCTTTTGTAATCAGCAAGGATGCACTGAGTGCACAGCCTGTCTTCTGATAGAAAAAAGAAAACACCATAATGTCCTGTGGATAACCCCTGAAACCCGCTATACTCTCGATCTACTCGACGGTCTTTTTAAACATGTAGAATTTGCCCTTGAAGAAAATGAACAGTTCTTTTTTGTACTAGAGAAGGCAGACTTCTTAACTGCTGCCTGCGCAAACAGCTTACTTAAAATTGTTGAAGAACCGCCTGCCGGATACCATTTTATTTTTACCGCACAACGAGCACAGCTTGTACTGCCAACAATTCGCTCTCGGTGCACTCTAACATCGTACGGCTCCGATAAAGAACAAACAGCATCATGCACCTTCTCTTCACATTTTATGACACTACAATCAAATCCACATGCTTTTTTAAAAGAACTTTCTGCAACCCAGATCACCGAAATTGAAAGCGCACAGCTGGTAGATACCTTTCTTGATTACTGGTGCTCACACTATAAAGAAGCTCTCGCTAATGGACATAATCCAAAAGCAGAACAATCAAAAAAAATGATAACTCTTTTTTCTAAGGCCCTTGAAACACCGGCTATGCCAGGAAGCACTAAGATTTTTTGGAAGAACCTCTTTCTACAAAAAGAGCTTGTAAAATAGTATGTTCAAATCACTCAAAACAGTTCTTGCTGCCACTATTGGCCAACCACAATGCTGGAAAAGAAAACTTCTTGCTGAGTGGCCAACTATTGTTGGAACTCTCCATTCACGAATGAATCTTGAGAAAGTATATGATGATACTCTTATTATAGGAGTGTATGATTCAAGCTGGCTCAATGAACTTTATTTACTATCACACGTACTCATAAAAACAATTAATCAAGCATTAGAGAAGCCCTACATTAAGAAGGTACGCTTCAAACACGTAGTACCATTACCTTCCTCTGCAGGCAAAAAGATTCCAGAAAAAAAAGAAGCCCCCACGCGAGTAAAAATAACACTCAACTCATATGAAGCTCAGGCATTATTAAAAATTAAAGATGAAGAAATGCGCACCGCGCTCCATCTCTTTCTTTCACGTTGCAAGGAAAAATAAACAGATGAACACCATAGCTGGCGTAGCTGCACGATCAGGCGGACACATTATCCCCTGCTTAACCCTCATTCAAAAAGCAAGAAATGACGACACTCAAGTACTTTTCTTCACCAGTCACACAGAACTTGATAGTACGATTGGCAAACAGTTTCCCTGGATTACTACGCGAGTTGAACTGACCCTTGAAAATGTACCCTACAAAAGACCCTGGCGTTTTCCCCTCTTTGCTTTGCAGTGCATACTAAGCTTTTTTAAAAGCCTTTATTATTTAGCACGCTCTAGACCCACAAAACTTGTCAGCACCGGTGGCTACCTCTCATTACCCGTCTGCCTTGCCGCAAAGATGTTATGGATACCTGTAGAACTTTTTGAACTCAATGCTGTTCCAGGAAAAGCAACCCGTGCGCTTGCTCCGCTTGCCACTACACTGTTTACCTGTTTTGAAACAACAGCACTTACTGTTTCTAAAAAATGCACACTCGCTCCCTATCCCTTGCGCTTTGATACGCAAGAAGCAGAACCAATCCATAAACAAAAAGCATGTGAAGCTCTGCATTACGATAGTTCTAAAAAAACGGTACTTGTTCTTGGAGGCTCTCAAGGGTCTACCTTCTTGAATGTGTTATTATGCAACACACTCAGCGCAGCCCCTTATGAAACATTTCAGATTATTCATCAGACAGGGCACGCACACATTCAAGGGCTACAGGAGTTTTATAAAACACTTAACATTACTGCAACCGTTTTTGATTACCAGCAAAATCTGGCTCCGTACTATCAGGCAGCAGATATCGTTATCTGCCGATCAGGCGCAGGAACACTTTTTGAAACAGCATTCTTTAAGAAAAAATGCATTACCATACCGCTTGAAACGGCAACTAATACCCATCAAGTAGACAATGCCTATGCTATACAAAAGCAGTATCCAGAGCTTTTTACAGTAATAAGACAAAAAGAGCTAGAAGATGACTCAACGCTGTTGCTTACAAAGTTACTGTATCAGCAGTAGCCGCCCAATTTTCAGGCGCAGTACCTGAAGTGCTGGAAGCAGTTTGATACAAAACAGGCATGCGGCTTATACTTGTTGGGCCATACATAATAGTTGTAAGAAATGCGAGTCCTTGAGGATTAAGTGAGCTGGTAGCTCCATTATTTGTAATAATCTGAGAAACACCATTCTGTATAAGATATTTTTCAACATCTTCTCGTGCACCTACAGGATCGGTTTGGTACTGAATAACCCAATTTTTAATATTTTGAAGTAGTGCATTTTGCTGGTCTGTAGTTAAAGGTTTTAAACCCTGTAAAAAAGTACTCAAAACATTTCCAACCGCAAACGAAGGAGCAGGTGCGGAATAATAAAAAGGCCCAGCAGAAGCAAGACCGTACGATGAAAAAAGATCAGAGCCAAGAATAATACCTGCTACTCCACCTGCTTTTATAGTTCCCACTTGATCTGGAAGTTTTGTAGTCAAAAGTTTTGCTTTGTCTTGATCGGTCATGACCGCTTGCGGAACAGTAACGTCATTAGCCGGCAATTTTGTTTTAGCAAGCAAACCCAAAAACGCCGCCGCTTTCTCTGGATCTGTAGTGGTAAGACGAATCATATAAAGTTCTGCTAATCCTTGATTAACAGGAGGACGCAATAGATTAAGAGACAAACATTTTCCAGAAGGCACAGAAGCAATTGGATTAGTGATTACAGTTCCTGCGCTCGAAATTGCCTGCCCTGTATACATAACCCAGAGTGGCTGGGAAGGAAGATCAATATCGATTGAACCTGAATTATCAGAAGGAGCTGCAACAGGAGGATTCCAAATATTGACCTGCATAGGAGTAATATCACGAACTTTGCCATTGGTTGGCTGTCTAAAATTACCTGGTGCAATACCCGTTTCAATACCTTGACCTGATGGAAGAATCTCATAGTTATAACGAGACGGATAAATCTGCTGGGTTTGCTGCTCCCCCTCTCCAGAAGTCACCTTAACTCCCAATCCATTTTTACTAAGAATAATTTCGGTCTGATTTAAGAAAAGAGATCCGGGTCGCAAGGGTAATACACTGGTCGATTGCAAGGTATTATAGGTATCTGGCTCAACGGGGATTTGCACCTTTTTGCCGTTTAGTAAAATTCCTATGTTTGCCTCTGACGGTGAACCGTTGTAAATCATACTACTAAAATCGGTGGTTACTGCCGCTTCACCAACCTTTTCACCTTGATTGGCCAGGGATGTATCTTGATAGGTGTGATAAGCATAGACCGTTGTGTCATTCTGCTGACCAAGGGTGTAATGATCTTCGGTAAAGTTGCAGTTATCAATATCTATAGAAAAAAAGAGGTGCACATTGGAAAATCGATCTCCTGTATCTTCTCCTGGATGTATAAGCAAAGAATCTTTTGTGTCTCCATCAATACGCGCACCCATAATCTTTTTTGCATCACGCGTTCTTACGGTAAGATCACTCTGCGTCCCGTTAAAAACCCTGAAGCTGTACACGTATCCAGCTGGCACCGAGCCACCCATTGACTCAAAACCTTTAATTAAGTTTTGGGCCTGATTGGCAATACCGTTACCAAAATCTTTAAACTTCTGCCCTACTTGGTCCCAGCTGTCTGCAACAGTAGAAGTAAAACAGCACAGGAGCATAACAAAAATCTGTAGCTTATTCTTCACTCTCATCCCTTTCTTTCATTCGACGGGAATAGTTCTATATGTATCGCAACAACAGAAAAAGAGTCAACACATAGACTTATACGAGCAAAGGATGAACTTCATTGTTTGTTTTTGATGCCTGGACTTTACCGGTTCTAAAATCAACAAAAACCGGCATAAGCTGTGGGTCAAAAATAAACTGCTTTTTCTCGGTAGAGATATGTTTATGCAACTCAAGCCATACAGGGTAAGCAGTATGAACAGGAAAAACATACTTGCCCATCGGGCGGTTATCATCACAGCCAACGTATAAAGCAGTTGTAAGTTCTGGAGTTGACCCAGCAAACCAACAGGTTCTAGAATCGTTTGTAGTACCGGTTTTACTCATAGCAGCAGAATCAATCCACTGCGATTCTTGATTACGCTTTAAGTCAAGACCAACAGTAAGAGCTTGCCCAACTTGAGAAGCAACACGATGAGAAATAACCTGCTGCTTTTTATAAGTTGCTCTGTAAATCTTTTTACCCCAACTATCTTTAACCCACGTAATAAAATGAGGCTCAACGTATACGCCTCCATTAGCAAACACATTAAACATGCCAACTACTTCTGACAACGTACTGTCTACGCACCCTAACGCTAAGGATGGATAAGGACGCAAAGGACCCTGCACATGGCATCGACGAGCACAATCAACCACCGTATGAGCACCTATCTGCAACAGTATTTTAACCGAGATAATGTTATTGGAATAAGATAATGCACGAGCTAACGTCATCTGACCCTCAAAGGTACGCGTATGGTTTCGCGGCTCCCACACCGTACCACCCGTATCAATTTTAAGAGGCTCATCAATAGCAGTATCAAGCAGACTCATACCTTTTTCTAATGCTGCTGCATACAACACAGGTTTAAAGACAGATCCTTGTTGTCGGCGCGCTTGCAATGCACGATTAAATTGTGAACCAGAAAATTCTACTCCACCTATAAGCGCTTTTATCTGACCAGTTGAACGATCCATGGTAATAAGAGCACCATCAAGATCTGCTCCAAATTTTTGGCGCAATCTAAAAAAATGATCTTTAAATTCCTTTTGTGCATGCATCTGAATAACAGTATTAAGAGTCGTTTGAATCTTTAACCCTCCACTATACAATCGTTGCTTGCCAAACTGTTCTTCCAACCATGTCCGAATTGTCTCTTTTAAATGAGGAGCAATCGTAACATCTTCAACAAACTGCAACGTGAGAGGAGTAGCCTTTGCCTGGACACACACATCATGAGAAATAAATCCCAGATGCTGCATTTTGCCCAAAACAATGTTGCGCCGGTGCTCAGATGATAACGGATATAAAAGCGGACAATAGTTGCCAGGAGAACATACAATAGCAGCAAGCGTAGCTGCCTGATCAACAGAAATATCTTGTACCTTTTTATTCCAAAATCGCTGGCTAGCAGCCTCTACACCATAAATACCACATCCAAAATAGACATGATTAAGATAAGTTTCTAAGATCTGCTCTTTAGTAAATTGCCGTTCAACCAGCAACGTAAAAAATTGCTCTTTAAACTTTCTGGAAAAGTTGCGGCTTTGATCACAATATAAAAGTTTAACCAGCTGCTGGGTAATAGTACTTGCTCCTTGCACAATCCGACCTTGGTAAAGATTCACACAAGCTGAACGAATAATTCCACGCCATGATAGACCGCAATGGCTAAAAAAATTCCAATCTTCTGCAGCAACAAAGGCTTGAATGAGATGCTCAGGCATCTGAGCAATAGTGACAGGATCACGTTTATCAAACTGAAATCTCCCCCACTCCCGACCTTGATCGTCAAGAAGAATTGAGGGTTTACCAGGATCATAACGCTCTAAGACAGAAAAATCGATCAATGGATAACGAAACAAAAAAAATAAGAACCCCGCAAAGAACGCAGTCAGATTACATAACCCAAAAACGGTCCATCGCAAAGTTCTTGTTTTCATAGTTCTTATAAGAAATATCGTAATTGAAAAAGGCCGCGATTGCGGCCTTTTTATTCTTTATACAAAGATCAAGAAATCTTAGAAACTGTATTCAGCTCTTTCTTGATTTCTTTTTGTTGATTCACAACCAAAAATTACTTTTCCTAGTGGTTTATACATTCTGCAAGCAGCCCACAGAGCAACAAATGTTGCTGTTCCACCAGCGATGTGAGGGTATTTATTCCAGAAATTTTCTTGTGTCCAGTTAACTGGCTTCATAACTTGAGCAAGAACTGCTGCCACCATACCTGTTTTAGCTTCTGCTGCTGCTTCTACTGCTGGTGCTGGTGCTGCTGCTTCTTCTGCTTTTACGCTAGCTATAAACATTGATGCTAGAATAACTAACGCCATTACATTTTTTTTCATACT
>JACCDR012138688.1_pt1 | contig 10771 bp, 12 predicted proteins | sample 7446431 | NCBI WGS metagenome assembly JACCDR01 (sample SAMN15323443, study PRJNA562643) | freshwater metagenome | isolation source: river surface water | place: USA:Blue River Watershed | collected 2017-08-17 | reverse complement strand
CGATTATGACGGACCTCCTCACGGGTCTTCATGGAAAAGAGGCGCCGGCAGCCTTGGCTGCCGTCCGCGAGGCTGTGTCTCTGCATGTCGATATGAAGCTCTTCATGCGACTCCTTCTTGAACATGTGCGCGCTGTCATGCTCATCCGCAACGATGCCGCTTCGGCCGAGGCTATCCTCGCACCATTTGGTGAGGCAACGCAGACAGTTCTTCGCAACTTCGCGACCGCCACCCCGTCGGCACTCAATTCACACCTCCTCGTACGACTCCTTCGTGCTACGGACGAATCAGCCCGCTCACCACTGCCGGCCCTGCCACTCGAGGTCGCTATCGTTGAGCACTGCGGCGGAGAATAATTACATGGACGTATATTTTGTCAGACATGGACAGACCGACGGGAACGTGGCGCAGCGTCACCAACATCCTGATATCGGCCTCAACGAAAATGGTCAGCGCCAAGCCAGCCAGGTAGCGAAGGTGATTCGTCGACTCCGTCCAACCCATCTGATTTCGAGTACCCACAAACGCGCACTCGAGACCGCCACCCACATTGGTCTGGTGACCGACCTTATTCCTGAGACGTATCCAGCTTTTGAAGAGCTAAAGCGCCCGGCCTTTTTCATCGGCAAACGCTTCTATGACAAAGAGACTCTCAAGTACGTGTGGGGTTGGTTTTTTGGTCTCAAATCGGCCTCGATGCATGATGGGGAATCATACGACGACTTTCGTCGTCGTATTATCTCGGCACGTACCCATCTCGAGAACCTCGCTCCATCGGCGAAGGTGGTCGTCGTCTCACACGCGGTCTTCATCAATTTCTTCCTTGAACATATGAATCGTGACCATCACATGGGCCTCCGTCGCGCCGCTTGGCGCATCATCGCCATCTTCCGTATCAAAAACACCGCCATCACACACCTACAGTATCGTGATGGTCGCTGGCGGGTAGTGGGGCGGTTTTAAGCGGCTATTTCTACCCAGACAACACCCCTTCACATTTTTGGTATTTTCTGGCACTATAGGGGCCTGTCGTGTGGAGTAGCAGCAATACACGGCACGCGCGGGGAAGTAGGCGCCTCTCTCCCAGCCCCCAGAAGCGTTTGCTTCCCCGCGCACCCATACCGGAGGGCTTTAAAACCCTCCTCATTTTTGCCCGATCGTCTAGTGGTAGGACACCGGTTTCTGGCACCGGTAACTGGGGTTCGAGTCCCTGTCGGGCAGCCAACTCGTGATAGGTTATTGCGCACGAGACGCGTCAATAATCATCTCGAGATCTATTCTGAAAATGCATACCTGCTGAGAGCAATAACCAGACTGAAAAATCGCCCCTGAGGGCGATTTTTCTGTTATAATACTGAATCTCAAGTATGTTGAACCGAATCCTGAAATATACAAAAATTACCCTCGGCGGATCAGTACTCTTGTCCCTAGTCGTTGGTTTTTTCTGCTTTAGTTTTTTTGATGTCATTTCGATTGATTCTATAAGGATGCAATTTGAAAACAATGTTCATACCAATACTGAAGTACCGTCAATGCACGCTTGTTGTACCTCTGAACTAACGAACCATATTGAATTATGGGAAAATCTTTCTTTTAGTATTCCGTCTAGTTTTGATATTTTATTTGGACTCCTTGCTGTAGCTTTTGTAGCGACGACTTTCCCATCATTTTTCAGTCACACAATCTCTCGAATTGACACTATTGCCATACGGTACAAACAATGGAAACGTTCTTATCCAAGTGAGCGATTATTTGATCCACAACGTAGAGCTCTTTCTCGAGGTATTTTACATTCTAAAGCCTTTTAGCGTTTCTTGTGTGCATAAACTGCACAGAGTTTTATTCGTTAAAAGTTTTCTATGGATCAATCAAGTAATCAAGTACCGGTCCCAACATCGTCGAGATTTAAGTCATTTATACAACTGTATGGGACACCACTCGCAATTGTTGTCGCTGGAGCGTGTATTGCACTCGCGTTATATGCTAAACCGCCGCTGACACAAGTAAACAAGGCGGTTGCACCAAACGTCCAAAATAAAGGAGTTGTAGCAGAAGATAATACAGAGAAGCTAAAAAAAATTGCTCCTATAACAGAAGAGGATCATATTCGTGGTAACCCAGATGCTCCTGTAAAAATTGTCGAGTACTCAGATACTGAGTGTCCATTCTGTAAGCGTTTTCATATCACGATGAAGCAAGTGATGGAAGCGTATGGTGATTCGGGTGAAGTAGCATGGGTCTATCGACATTTTCCACTTGATCAACTACATCCTGAAGCTCGTAAGCAAGCTGAAGCGAGTGAATGTGCAGCGGAACTCGGTGGGGAGGATGCTTTTTGGAAGTACATTGACCGTGTCTATGAGGTAACACCTTCAAATAATGGATTGAAATCCTCTGAGTTGCCTAAAATTGCAGCGTATGTAGGACTTGATGTTGAAGCGTTTAATACTTGCTTAGCAAGTGGTAGACATGCGGAAAAAGTCGAACGACACGTACAAAATGCCATCGCTACGGGAGGAAGTGGTACACCTTGGAGTATTGTAGTCACAAAAAGTGGTAAAACCTATCCGCTTTCAGGGGCGCAACCATTACCAGCTATCAAGCAGTTGATTGATACTGCACTGCAAGAGTAAGTGTCGGTATGTGGCATGCACTTAAACAAGTATTTACGAAGACTTCATACACAATCAGTGCGATTGTTGTGGCTGTGTTAATCTTCTCAATTTCACTCTGGTTGCCAAACTTGCCACTCATCACCCAAATTGTGACGGAAGCAGACATGAGTTTCTTGGGGGTGCTACTTTTTCTGTTTACACTCCTTGGCTCAGTGACTACCAGCTTCACCGTTTTGTCGGCTGGTATGTTAGCAATTACTGCTTCTTTGATTGGTGTCTATATGTCACTCGTTGTGTACCACCTCAAGCAGCGAGGTGGCGGTAGACTGAGTTTTGGAACAGGGTTTATGGGGCTAGTAAGTGGTCTCATCGGAGTAGGGTGTGTGGCGTGTGGTTCGTTATTGCTTACCAGCCTGCTGTCATTTGGAACAGCCACTACCCTGCTCGGCTTTCTTCCACTTAACGGTATGGAGTTCAGTATAATCGGCGTCATTCTTCTCCTCGCTTCAATTGTCATGATCGCTAGAGAAATTAATGGAAAACGTATAGGTATTAAAGGTTAATAAAATTAATGATATGAAGAATAGTAATAAGTCATTTGCAATATGGATGGGGGTCATCTTTATCGGTTGTCTACTTTTAATTGTTTGGTCATCATCAAACAAGCCAAGTACTGGTAGCACTAACACGCCAACAACCCCAGCCAACGTCGCAGATATTGTTTCAGTAAAAGCTGATGATTATGTGAAAGGAAACCTGAATGCATCCGTAGTATTAATTGAATACCTCGACTTTGAGTGTGAAGCGTGTCGAGCCTATTTTCCGCTCGTTAAACAGCTAGAGAAAGATTTTCCCAATGACTTGAAGATTGTGATGCGGTACTTCCCGTTACCAAGTCACCGAAATGCTATGCCTGCTGCTCTTGCAGTTGAAGCCGCTGGTCGCCAAGGCAAGTTTATTGAAATGCATGATCTTCTATTCACCGAACAAGAGAAATGGGGTGAAAAAACGGTAGCAACTCCAGCAGTATTTGAAGCGTATGCACAGCAACTTGGTCTTGATATGGAGAAGTTCAAGCAAGACGTAGCTTCACCAGAAGTAAAAGCTCGGGTTCAAAGAGATGTTGATGGGGGTATGGCCCTCGGAGCAAGAGGCACACCAACTTTTATCTTAAATGGTGAAAAAATTGAAAACCCTCAGGGGTATGAACCATTTAAAGCACTCATTGAAGCAAAGATCAAAGAAACAAAACCTGAATGGGGTACAACTACTGAATAATGACATATGACGCTTGAAATTTATTCGACAGTACTGACGATTGGTCTTGGTGGAATAGCAGTAGCTACTCTCATGACAATTCTCAGTTACTTCTTGTTGGCACCAGTACGATTGTGGTTATTACAGATTGATTACTTCACCTACATTAAAGCAATTGGAATGATTGCTATTACTGCAACGCTGGGGGCACTTTTCTACCAGTTCTACTACGCCACACCAGTGTGTGAGTTGTGTTGGTGGCAACGTATCTTCATGTTCCCGATTGATATTGTGGCACTCATATCACTTATGTACCTCGTGCGGGTAAATCATATTATCGTTGGTATTCTCGCTAGTTTTGGAGCTGCCTTTGCTTTATACCATTACTACTACCACTTCCAAATCTTTGTTCTCGGGAAGACCCTCAGTCTGCCGTGTAATGCTTATGGCCTGCTCCCAGCGTGTACCAGTTCACCGATTGTGATTTTTGGTTTTGTGACCATTCCGCTCATGGCACTGGTGGTGTTCGCGAGTATCTTGGTTCTCGTATTTCTGGCACATAAAGTAAGTAACAATCAAGGAAATTAATAAGAACATAAACATCTATGGAACAAAATACTGAAACAGTTACCGAGTCTGAAGTTAAAGGTCAAAAGCGGCCACGTGCAGTGACTATTGGAGCAGTTGCGTTAGCAGTGCTTATGGTTACCGGAACTCTATTCTACATAAATAGGAGTGTATTTATTGCAGCTACCGTGGACGGCTCGCCAATTTATCGGTTGACGGTGCTAAAAGAGCTTGAAAAGCAAGGTGGAGCGCAGGCACTCGATACACTAATTACTGATGTGTTATTAGAAAAGGAATTTGCCTCACGAAACATTACGCTCTCTGATAACGATATAGATACTAAGATCAAGAAAATCGAAGAGCAGGTATCAGCCCAAGGCGGTACGCTAGAAGCAGCACTCGCACAGCAGGGTATGACGATGACAGTACTTCGTGAACAAATCGCTATACAAAATAAATTGGAATTAGCATTACAAGATGAAGTAGCAATAACCGATGAAGAACTGCAAGCTCATATTAAAGAGAGTGGAGCAACTATTCCGGAAGGAGTAGAAGGTGAAGCGATTATTGCACAAATCAAAGATGAGCTGAAGCAACAAAAATTTCAATTAGCCGCCCAGACGTTTGTGTCAGATCTAAAATCTAAAGCCGAGGTTACTCGATATGTTACCTACTAAGAAACATCGTTTTCGCCATCGGATTATCACGCTTGGAATAGTCATACTATTTGCAGGAATACTCCTGTTTAGTGGTCTCAGACACAGTAGCGGTACTGTAGCGAGTGATAATGATGTGCAATCATCTGCACCAAATCTAGATATTGTAGAGACCGCAACTACCACTGTCGTACGGAAAGAAGTCATTTTGGCTTCTGGTGACACCCTCGACACGGTGCTGGCTTCTTCTGGAGTGCCATACGAGGAGCGAGTGTCAATACTGGAATCATTAAAGAGTGTCTATGATGTAGCAAAAATGCAGGCTGGTAAGTCAATCCATATCGTCTTTACAGAAGATGCTCTAGCATCAGTCGATTATGATCTTGATGCCAGTACTAAAATTGTAGTTGAGAAAAATGGTGAAGCATTGAATCACGAACTGAAGAAATACCCTACGTCACAGAAGAATCCTTTGCGGAGGGACGGATCGTTTCTTCTTTGTTCACTGATGGCGACGCCGCTGGACTTACTCCTAAAACCATTCTTGAATTGGCTGATGTATTTGCTAGTGATATTGATTTTTCAACTGATATTACTGAAGGAGATTCTTTTTCAGTTGTGTTCGAAAAGCGATTTGTTGATGGTGAGGCAATTGGAACTGGTCGGATTCTCGCCGCTCGTTTTGAAAACCGAGGTCAATCATATGAAGCGTACTACTACAAAAAATCAGATGGTAGTGATGGCTATTTTGACGAAAAAGGTGTCGCCAAAGCCAGACAATTTTTGCGTTCACCAATCAACGTAGGATATATCAGTTCAGGCTTTAGCTATAAACGTGAAAATCCTGTAACAAAACAAGTGACTCCGCATCGTGCAATTGATTACGCTGCACCTGAGGGTACGCCTGTAATTGCTACAGCAAGTGGCGAGGTTGTTATTGCTCGAAGTAAAGGTGATCTTGGCATTACGGTTGAACTTGAGCATGGTGAGTATCTAAGCCAGTATGCACATTTAGTTAGCATCAATAAAGCCGTGACTGCTGATGGGTATGTTGAGCAAGGTGAGGTGGTGGGCTATGTTGGATCAACCGGAATTTCTACGGGTCCACACTTGCAGTACGCACTCTTCAAGAACGGCACTCCAATCAATCCAGCCAGCCTTGATTTACCCGTCGGAGAAAGCTTAGAAGGTACGGAAAAAGAAACATTTACTACTAGTATAGGAAATTTATCAACCAGAATTAAGAAACCATAAGTATGAGTAAAAATCACAACGATGATGAAGAAACACATGTACACACATGTGATCATTGCGAAGAGGGAGAGAGTGAATCGCGTTTCTTCACAACAGCTAAAGCATTAAAGAATTTCACCCCGATATCGGGAATGTTACTGTTTCTAGGATTCGTCAGTAGCTTTTCACTTCAAGTTGAATTTAGTAATTTATTTTATCTACTTTCAATTTTGGCAGGTTCGGTATTTGTCGTGCAGAGTGCCATTCGAGGTTTGATAAAACAACGCTTTCTCAACATCAGCTTTTTAGTGGTTATCGCTGCTCTTGGAGCTATTTATATTGGTGAGTATGGAGAGGCGGCAGCGGTAGTATTTCTTTTTTCACTCGGTGAATTTTTTGAAAGTTATGGTGTTGAACGATCTAGGCGGGCGGTACAAGCTTTGCTGCAAAAATCACCCAAGCAGGCACGTCTAAAGAACGGTACTACTGTCTTAGTGAGCGAAGTTTCCATCGGAGATGTAGTAATGATAAAACCAGGTGAACAGGTGCCGTTAGATGGCGTGATTGTTTTTGGAAATTCTGCTCTTGATGAAGCCTCAATTACAGGTGAATCAGTTCCGGTAGATAAAAGTATAGGTGATGCCGTATTTGCAAGTACCCTCAGTACCCATGGCTATCTCGAAGTTCAGGTTACTAAATTGAGTAAAGATTCAACGTTTGCAAAAATTATCGAACTCATTGAAAAAGCTCAAGCCTCACGCGCACCCACTCAATCCTTTATAGATACCTTTGCTCGCTATTACACACCGCTTGTAGTAATCGTGGCTCTTTTAGTTGCGGTAGTGCCTACCCTTGTGTTCGGTCTTCCATTTGAAGACTGGCTCTATCGAGCTATTACACTCTTAGTTATTGCTTGCCCGTGCGCCCTTGTTATCGCAACACCAGTAGCAATCGCGTCAGCGATTGGTGGGGCATCTCGCCACGGTATTCTGATAAAAGGCGGTAAATATCTTGAGAAACTAGCGTCGGTAAAAGCAGTTGCGTTTGATAAAACTCGCACCCTAACCTATGGCCGTCATACCGTGACCGATGTGATTGTCTGTGGTTCCCATAGCGAAGCTGAAGTTCTTGCCGATGCGGCAGGGATTGAGGCATTTTCTTCTCATCCACTAGCAGAAGCAATTACTGAATACGCAAAGAGTAAAGGAATTGATCTTCATGTAATGGAAGCTTTTGAAAATGTTGCTGGTAAAGGGAGTAAGGCGACCTGCACTATCTGTCATAAGGAAAATTATATTGGCAATAAGAAGATACTCGATGTGTACGGAGTACCTTTCGCACGGTACACGCCCGATATTGAGAGGTTAGAAAAAGAGGGTAAAACAGTCGTCTTGATTGCCGAAGCAAATGAACTTATTGGTATTGTAGCAATTTCAGATGAGGTGCGAATTGAAGCAGGTAGTGTTATTAGTTCACTCAGCTCACTTGGTGTGTCTTCGGTTATGCTCACGGGCGATAACGTGTACACCGCCGAGCATGTCGCTAAACAAGTTGGTATCACAGAGGTGCACGCTTCTCTGTTACCAGAAGATAAGGTCAGTGCAGTTGAAAGCTTAAAACAGCAATATAAATCTGTCGCTATGGTTGGTGATGGTGTAAACGATGCACCGTCACTTGTCACCTCTGATGTTGGTTTTGCAATCGGTGCTGGCGGTACTGATGCCGCAATTGAATCAGCCGATATCACTTTGCTTTCTGGTGAGTTGACCACTGTGCCTAAAGCAATCCGTCTAGCGCGAAGAACAATGAAGACCATACATGTAAATGTCGCACTGGCACTAGGTATAAAAGCACTCTTTCTCGTCATGATTCCGTTTGGTATGACCAATCTCGTGTTTGCCATTGCTGCGGATTCAGGCATGGCGTTAGTGGTTATTTTGAATAGTTTACGATTGTTCAAAGTTAAATAACATGACAGAAGTTATTGTCTTGCTGGCGAGTAAATTACATATCGTCATAGTATTGATAGCGATTGCTGCTTTCGTATTTGCTGGACATAAGAGGAGGTTTGCCATTGCTATGTATGGACTGATTGCTCTGCCACTATCGTATGTGTTGGGTAAGTTTGCTAGCTCTCTGTACTACACCAATCGACCATTTGTAGATCTAGATGTACCGCCTCTTGTCGCTCATCTCGCTAATAATGGGTTTCCTTCGGAACACACGTTATATGCGATGGTGATTGCTCTGATTATTTTTCTTCTCAATAAACGTATCGGTATATTACTTATTACCTTAGCAATTCTGGTTGGACTAGGGCGAGTTCTGGCTTTAGTACACAATCCAATCGACATTATCGGATCTGTATTTATTGCGGTGTTTGCTGTTATGACGGCACGGTACTTAGTAAATCTTCAATTTAAACTTAGTATCCATAAGTGAATCTAGTTCAGTTCCGCACAGACACTTAGATTACATAGTTGCAAAGGTGTTCATTGTACTGTATTGTTCGTATATGCGAACAGCACGCACAAAGCATACGCTTAGTGCCACAAGGGAAGACTACATCCGTGCTATCTATCTCCTAGGTCACTCTACTCCAGTCGGGGTTACTCAAATTGCTGAAAGGCTCAAGTTAAGCAAATCAACAGTATCTGAGCGTGTAAAAGATTTAGTGCAAGACGGTCTAGTGACAGCTGATCCATATTCAGTGATCACACTAACTCCTGCGGGCATACGAGTTGCAGAAATACTGACATATAAACATCGAGTCATTGAAGTCTTTTTGCATGAGACCTTAGGTATTAAAAAAGAGTCTGTTCATAAAGAAGCAGAACTTCTAGAGCATGCCTGTAGCGATGAAGTTATTAGACGATTAGCCTCGTTTCTGAATAATCCTACACATGATCCTCATGGTACTAAAATCACCATCCCTCCAAAGTGGTAGTTAATCAATACGTTTCTTATAAAAAAGTCACGTGAGCGTTACTGCCCAAACGTACTATTAGTTTATCAATTATAAAAACATGACCCATACAAATTTATTTAAGGCACTCGGATGGAAAGGTACTTCAGAGGAAATTGGTGAAGAACAAATGCCTAGTCTTCCCGAGGTTCACCGTTCAGTAGCTATTCCCCCAGACCTACCATTTTATAAGAAATTACTTTTGTTCGCTGGCCCTGGCTTTCTCGTCGCTGTAGGGTATATGGATCCGGGAAACTGGGCTACTAGTTTAGCTGGTGGTTCAAAGTTCGGGTACGCACTTCTGTCGGTCGTTCTCATGTCGAGTTTGTTTGCCATGATTCTTCAACACCTTTCGCTAAAGCTGGGTATTGTCACTGGCAGAGATTTGGCTCAGATGTGTAAAGAACGTTTCTCTAAACCGACAGCTATTTTCCTTTGGCTTATGGCTGAAGTAATGATCATTGCTACTGACTTGGCGGAAGTTATCGGATCAGCTATTGCGTTGTATCTCCTATTCAACATTCCAATTCTAGTAGGCGTAATTATTACTGCAGTTGATGTGCTGATTATCTTGCTCTTGCAGAACAAAGGATTCCGATACTTGGAAGCACTAATCGTCGTGTTGATGGGGACCATTGTTGCTATCTTTGGTTTCGAGCTATTGGTTTCAACTCCTGCTATTGCGCCGCTTTTGGTCGGCTTCCTACCTACTTCTCAGTTGGTATTCAATCCAGAAATGTTATACCTCGCTATCGGTATTATTGGTGCTACTGTTATGCCTCATAACTTGTACCTACACTCTGCAATTGTGCAAACAAGACGATATGAAGAAACAGAGACTGGTAAAAGAGAAGCAATCAAGTTTGCTACCATCGACTCAACCGCAGCTCTCTCAATTGCACTCTTCGTAAACGCCTCAATCTTGATTGTTTCAGCTGCCGTATTCTTCGTAAACGGATATGGTGAGATTACCGCAATTGAAGATGCATACAAGCTACTCTCACCTGTAGTTGGTGTCGGTATTGCTAGTACATTATTTGCCATTGCACTTTTGGCGGCTGGTCAAAATGCCACCATCACTGGAACGCTCGCAGGACAAATTATTATGGAAGGTTTTATTAACCTTCGTATAAAGCCATGGTTACGGCGTATCATTACCCGTCTACTCGCTATTATCCCTGCTGTTGTCTTTATTGGTTTGTATGGAGCAAACGCTGCGACTGAACTCTTGATTTTTAGTCAGGTGGTACTCAGTATTCAGCTCTCATTTGCGGTATTTCCACTCCTCATGTTTACCAGTAGTAAAAAGATTATGGGGAAGTTTGCAAACGGCCCAATTCTCACAATCGTGTCTTGGATAATTGGATTTATAATCGCTGGACTTAACTTGTGGTTGTTGTCTCAGTTTATTATCTAATACAGTCAAAATTCAAAACATCCTCACTCTATCGTGAGGATGTTTTGTTTTATGGGTAGAT
>JACCDR010858963.1_pt1 | contig 10771 bp, 21 predicted proteins | sample 7446431 | NCBI WGS metagenome assembly JACCDR01 (sample SAMN15323443, study PRJNA562643) | freshwater metagenome | isolation source: river surface water | place: USA:Blue River Watershed | collected 2017-08-17 | reverse complement strand
CCGTATCGGCGACCCCGCGCACACGTGGACGGTAAAGGGAGGCTCGAGTTTCTGCGCGATCGCCGAAGCGTTCCAGAGCGTGCCTGGGTTGACGCTCGTGCACCGCGAGTCCAGCGGCGTAGACCCCCCGCGCTCCCGCCCCGCCCCGTAGCTCTCGCGAGCACGGGGCTTCGGGCGATAGGAGACCCCAACATGCTCGCCCCAGACACCGCCGCCCTTGTCGCCTATCGCCTCCCCTGCACGCTCGAGTCGCTCGAGCTGTGCGAGCGTCAAACCAATGTCGCGACCAAGCGCGCGGCCGAGACCGGCTCGAGCGACGACTGGGCGTTCGCCCAGGGCTGTCTCGAGATCGAGCTCGCGGTGGTCAACCGGCTCGAGGCGCTGCGCCTGTTCCAAGAGGCGTTCGCACCATGAACCGCGTACGACGGCTCGTTCGGTGCGCCGCAGCCTCGTGTGCGTGGAAGGGGCAGCGCGCCCACGATCGCGCGACGGCATCGCCGTGCCCCCGCTGCGGTGCGTCGGTCTGGGCAACGTCTGCCCCACCCGGGGCCGCCCCCAAGCCCCCCTCCGAGCGCCGGGTGCGGGTGACGGTCCGGGTGCTTGAGTCGACCGTGCGCGTGCTCGGGTCCGAGCCGGCCAAGCTCGCGACCCTGCTCGACAGCCTCGCCGTCGATCTCGCGACCGTGCGCGGGGCTTGACTCCGATACGTCCGGAGTGTATACACTCCCCATGCTCAAGAGCGAGACCGAGGTATTGCTCGATGCCGCGCGCGGCCGCGTCGACCGAGTTCATCAGCGACCGCGCGCGGGCCTGCGTGATCACCAAGATCGACGAGGCACTGCTGTGGATCACGAAGTGCCGGCCGCCGGTCGACCTCGAGTCCGTGCGCGTGTCGAGCTCGATGGCGCCGGCGGTGGAACGATGAGCCGCGACGACCTCGAGCGCCCCTGGCGCGGCTTCGATCTGCTCGAGCGTCAAGCGTTCGACGCGGTCGCGGCTGCGCAGCGGCGCGGCGGCAACCTGTTCGGTCTCGGCATCGGCGGCGGGCTGTGTATCGGCGCGGCCTCGATGCTGGCCGCCGGGTGGCTCGGCGTCGCGGTCGGCGCGGCCGTGAGCATGATCGTCTACGCGTGGGTGACGAGGTAGCGTCATGGGAATGACATGCGACAACGTCGACCCGAGTTCGGGCAAGGTGATCCGGACCAAGCCCGGTCCGACGCCGAACTCGATGCCGGTGGTCGACGATCACCAGGCCGACCGACTCACGAACGTATCGGGCAAGTGGCTATGCCCGCGGTGCAGCTTGACGCTCGGGCGGATCACGGTCACCGTCGCTGGCACGGCGGTCGATCCCGCCGACTACGCAACGGGCGCGTATAGGACCCGATGAACGTACGTTCGATCGTATTCGCGATCGTCAAATGGCCAACGATCGGCGTGCTCGCGATCGTGGGCGGGACGCTGCTCGCACTGCTCCCGTGTGAGTGTATACACTTTGACAAACCCGACGATCAGTCGTAGGAGATCACCATCATGCGCTCGTTGCTCACCGCTCTGTTGCTCGGACTCGCGCTCTCGACCGCGTGCGATCTCCCGATCGTCGACGACATGGCGGTGACCCCGCTCATGTGCAGCGGCCCCGACGGCTCGACCGGTTGCCCGTGCCGCTACGGCGCCTCGCCGTGCCAGTCGCCCAGCGACCGCTGCAGCGCGGCGAACGTGTGCGTTTCGTTCTGACTCGCGGACCGGTGCGGTTTCGAGCCGCACCGGCCCACCGTGCCAAGACCCGGGCATAGCGCGGGCAACCGGTAGTGCGTGCGATCGTGAGCTAGCAACGCACAGGCCGGACTCGCGGCGACCTCGGGTCTTGGCACGCTCTTTGCCGTGCGCTACCATGCGCACGTGGATACCAAAAAGAAAAAGGCCCTGATCGGTCTCGTACTCGCGCTGGTCGCCGGCCTGTCGGCGGTGTTCGGTGCGGGCGTCGTGCGTCCCTATCTCGACGCGGTCGAGGAAGCCGGGAAGGTCGCCGAACAGGCCGAGGCCGTGGATGCCTCGAGCGGTGGCGCGAGCGCGGAGTCGAGCGGGCAGTGATCGCCGGGACCATGGTGCCGGTGTACGCCCTCGCACGAGGCCATGGACGCCTCGAGCAGTGGCGCGAGGCCGAGGAACGCGCACGGCTCGAGGCGGAGACCAAGCCCCGCACCGACGCCGCGCCGGACCCGGCCAAGACCGCGCGGGTGGATCGCCGTGGGTAACCGCGTCCCGCGCATCGACCTTCTATCGGTCGACATCGAGCTGCTCGACGCCGCGCCGACATCGGGCTCGAGCAGCCCGGGGCGCGGGCGCGCGTGGATCACCCCCGAGGGTTACCTCGAGGTCGACGCGTTCGTCGCCCGCGACGGGTTGTTGGTCTACTCGGACGGGCAGCGATCGTGGAACGAGTACCGCGATCGCGCCGAGCTCGTGCGCGCGGCCCCGACGTTCGCCAACGTCCCGATCACGGACGATCATCCCTCGCGCATGGTGTCGGCCGCGACGTTCGCCAGCGTCGTGCGCGGTGTCGTGATCGGCGTGCCGACCATCGTCGAGCTCGACGGCGTGACCTACCTGCGCGCGCACCTGTCGATCCGCGACGCCGCGCTCGTGAGCAAAGTCAAGGACGGCCAGCGACAGCTGTCGATCGGCTGCATGGTCGATGTCGCGCCGCAGCGCGGAACGTATCGCGGGGACTCGTACGAGTACGTACAGCTTGATCTCGCGGGCAACCACATCGCATCGGTCGAGCGCGGGCGAGCTGGCCCGAGTTGTGCAATTCTGCTCGACGGCCGCGCGGTCCCCGTGCATGCTTATCTCGTGCCCGCGGCCAAGACCGATTCCCCCAAGGTGATCAAGCTCGATGCCGCGACGCTCGATGCGCTCGTGAGCAAGGCCACGGCCCGTAAGGCGCCGGCCCCGGTGCTCGCGCTGCTCGGCGCACTGCGCATGACGCGACTCAAGGCCAAGGCCGACGAGATCGGCATGCCGACCACGATGAGCAAGATCGTGCTCCCGTCGGGCGAGGAAGTGGAGATCCCGACCGCCCTCGCCGCGATCATTGAATCGTGGGTGGCGGAGCAGGGATCCATGTCCGCGCCCGCCGAGGCTGCCGCGGTCGAAGCCGCCGAGGCCATCACCCCTGATCCCGCAGCTGCCGATCCTGCGAAGCCCGACGACAAGGACAAGGACATGCTCACCAAGGACGCCGCGCTCGCACTCGTGGACAAGGCCCGCACCGAGACGCTCGACGCGGCCAAGCTCGCCGCGCGCAAGCGGTCCCGTCTCGACCGCGAGGCCGCGGCCGTCGGGCTCAAAGCCGAGGTGATCGATGCCTCGAGCGACGTCGAGCTCGCGCGCCTCTACGTATCGGCCGCGCTGCCGCATGCGAAGGCACAGGCCGCCAAGCTCGACGCGGGCCCAGCACTCGACGCACTCGTCGAGCTCGCGCACGCCACCCCCCGACCGACTCGCGATCACCTCGCCCGCGTGGCCCCGATCAAGGACGCCGAGCAAGACGCTGTCAACGATCACGCCGCGTGGCTCGTGAGCCGCGGCGTCCGCTGATCCCCACACCGCGCTCGAGCACTGAGGACACGACCATGCAGACCGTCTATTCCACGCAGCACCGCAAGGCGATCAAGGGCTTGGCCCTGTGCGCCCCTCGTCGCGCGCGCCCGCGCCAGCTCCCGTGGCTGCCGCAGATCACCCGCATGACGATCGCGGGTGGTGCCGGCACGTCCGACGTCACGATCACCGTGGTCGACGACAAGACCGGGCAGACGTTCTCGTGCGTCGCGGCCGGCAGCGCCACCGAGGCCACGTTGCTCGCGAACGTGCTCGCTGCAGTGCGTGCCGATCCCGAGATCAATGCGTTGTTCACCGTTGCCGACGGCGGCACCGCAACCGACGTGATCGTCGACTTCACGGCGCGCTACGGCAATCACGCCTACACGCTGTCGGGTGTCGGCGGTGCATCGGGCGCGGCCGCGGCCGCGACGATCGCATCGGTGCAGTCGCCCGGCGGCAGTGGCCTTGCGTTCGGTGTGCTCGTCGCACGCGGCACCGCCGACGACGAATTCCAGGCCATGAGCTCGACCACGACCGTGGCCGACATCGTCGGCGCCCTCGTGCGCACCGACGCGAACCACTTCCACTCGCGCGAGAACGACACCCCGTCGGCGATCGATGCGAGCGACCGCGGCCGCCACTACCCGATCGCAGAAGAGGTCGAGATGTGGGTCGAGGTCGAGGAAGCCGTCACCCCCGCGTCGCGTGTCTACGTGCGCGTCGAGGGCGGCACGATCGGTGCGTGGGGCGACTCGCCCGGCGGCACCGCGCAGACCCTCACCGTCACGCCGGTCGTCAACCGTGCCACGTACGGGTTCTCGTTCGGCGTCGTCGTCAACGGTCGCCGGTACGAGATCGACGCGTTCTATCAGCCGACCGACGCGACCACGTCGATCGCCGACGCGTGCGCGGGCCTGTTCGATGCGGTCACGGCCGACATCGCCGCGAAGGGTCTGTCGTCGTTCCTCACGCCGACCGACAACGCGACCACGCTGACGATCGCCGGCGCGTCGGGGATCCTGATCGACGAGCCGAGCGTCAACGTGTGGACCGACGACACCGAGGCCGCGAGCGCGACCGCGTCGGTCAGCACCGCCGACGTCGACATGCTCGATGTCTCGAGCATCGCCCGCTACACCTCGAGCGCGAGCGCCGGGCAGCTGGCGACCGTGAAGGTCCGGATCAACCCGTGAGCCTCGTCGCCCCCGAACACCCCACACGAGTGAGCACCACGACCATGAGCGCCAAGATCCCACAGCACATCCTCGATGCGGCCGCGACCACGTTGCGCGAGCGCGCCGACTCGATCCGTGCGTGCTCCGAGCGGGCGGTGTCCAAGTTCAGCTGCGACGCACAGGCGGCGCCGATCTGGGCCGATCAGCTGATCCACACGTTCAGCAAGATCGAGCGCAAGATCTATCCGGACCTCGTCGCCTGCAACGGCGGCGTGCTCCCGATCGATCGCTCGGTCTCGCCGGCGAAGCGCACGTGGACCTATTACATGGTCGACTCCGGCGGATTTTATGGATGGATCGACGACGACGGCGACATCATGCACTCGGCGTTCGTCACGGCCGAGCCGTTCGAGGGGCGGCACGCCGAGCACGGCGGCGGCTACCACTACACGATCTTCGATCTCGAGACGTTCGCCGACGCGGGCATGGTCTCGCTGCCGACCGAGCTCGCGGCCGCCGACAAGCGCGCGTGCGACGAGCACACCGAGTGGGTGTGGATGTGCGGCGACGGTGGCAAGGATCTGCCGGGCCTGCTCACGCACCCGAACATCCCCAAGCCACTCGCGCGACAGAACGCGGGCAACACCTCGCGCCTGTTCATCAACAAGACCGATGACGAGATCCTTCGCGACTTCGTCGACCTGATCGACTCGATCCCCCAGGCGAGCCTCGAGGCGCACCACGCCGCCAAGGTGTTCATGCCGTTCGCGTTCATTCGCGAGATGCGCAAGCGGTTCGTCGCCGCGACCGCGTCGGGCACGGTCTCGCTGTGGGACAAGCTCAAGGCGTTGTATTCGGGCGACGACTCGGGCCAGGGCAAGGTCACGTTCGCGGGCCTCAACATGTGCGAGGCGGCGCGCCGCCTCAACCCGGCGACGGGCACCGACACCTCGGGGATCTCGGGCGACGTCATGCTCGCGCTGCCGGCCGACGACGTCGACGCGTTGTGTTTCATCGAGTCGCGCGGCTACACGCAGCTCCCCCCGCAGGAAGAGAACTTCAAGATCAAGGTGCTCACGCACGCGAAGATCGGCGGAGTCAAGTGCGTGCGGCCGCTCTCGGCCGCGATGATGGTGTTCGGCACGGTCTGATCGCGCCACGTATCGCCGACGTTCCCCACGGCGTGACCCCGCTCGGCGAATAGCTGGCGGGGTTGCGGGCGTGCATGGGATCACCCAAGACCGACACCCCCGGCTCGGCGCCGGACCTCAAAGCTGACGCGCACCTGTTCGTGCGTAACGACAACCTCGGGCCGTGCACGATCGTGCATCCGCGCAGCGACGGCCGACAGACCATCCTCGGCCCCGGCCTGAACGTGGTCGAGGTCGCCCCGTGGCGCGCGGCCGGCATGGACCCCGAGAACCCGCCGCCGGGATCGACGGCAACACCCGAGCAGCGCGCCGCACTCGCGGCCGCGGCGTTCGGCGGCAGCGTGTTCGCTGTCGACCCGCTCAAGATCTCCGACCGCGACGCGCTCGCACTCGTGAGCGTCACCGCGTCGCGGCAGGCGCTCAAGTGGTGGGGCCGGATCGAGAAACGCTCGACCGTCACCAAGGCGATCAACGACCGGCTCGCGGCGCGCAAGCGCGGCAAGGACGTCGTCCGCGGGGAGTGATCCAATGCCGTACGCGACCGATGCCGAGTTCGTGTTGCGTGTCCCGGCCGTCTCGGCGGTCGGGCTCGGACAGCGCGCGCTCGCCCTCGAGGATGCGGCGGCCTTGATCGATCCCGAGCAATGGGGCCTGCGCACCGCCCGTGCGCAGTGCCTACTCGCGGCGCACTTCCTCGCCGTCGCCGTGCCGCCACTGATCGCCGGCGCCGACGGTGGGCTCGTCGCGAACCGCAGTGCCGGCGAGATCTCGGTTGGCTACGCGGTGCCGACGATCCCCGAGGGGTGGGATCCGGTCTACATGACCACCGCCTACGGCCGGCAGTTTCTCACGATTGCGAACACGATCGTGTCTTTCCCCGAGGCCGTATGACCGACTCCGGTATGCACGCGCGCGCCGAGGCGCTTGGCGACACGCTCGAGCGAGTGCTGTCCAAGCTCGACCGCATGGACGAGCGACAGCGTGATCACGAGCTCACGGTGGTGCGCGACATCGCGACGTTGCGCGGCGACGTGGCGAACGTGCGCGCGCTCGTCGACGGACTGCACGCGCGCGCGACCACGGTCGATGCCGAGGTCGTGACGCTGCGCGAGCGCGTGTCGCAGCTCGAGACCAAGGCCGATCAGCTCGCCGACGAGAGCAAGGGTCACCACCGCAAGGCCAAGCGCACGATGCTCGCATCGACGTCGATGGCCGCCGGATCGGGTGGGCTCGTCGCCGGCGTGATCGAAGCGATCAAGGCGGTCCTGCAGTGAGCGCGCGCAAGGACATCATCGCGGCCGCCGAGCGCGTGGCCGACAACGCGGTCGAGTCGGTGCTCGATGCGATCCGCGACGCGATCAAGGACCGCCGCGAAAACGCGGTGTGGTGGTACCACTTCCACGACGCGATGGTGCGCACGCTCCCGCGGTGGCGGTGGCTTGCACGCCGAGCTCACCAGGCCGGCCGACGTCGCGCAGCTGCAGCCATCCTCGCCAACGCGTGCCTTCGCGGCGCGTGCCCGCACGTCAAGGGCGAGTGACGTGCAGGTCAAGATCGACAGCACCGATCTCGGCATCGGCAAGCTCAAGGCGGATCTCGCCACGCTCGCCGCGTCGCGCGTGACCATCGGGTGGCAAGGCGCGAGCGGGGCCGAGGTGCACCCGGACTCGAACGTGACGATGGCGACGCTCGCCAAGTTCCACGAGTTCGGCACCGTGCGCATGCCTGCGCGCCCCGCCGTCCGGATCACCTACGATCGCCACGCGTCGGAGTTCCGCGACACGCTGCGGGCATCGACGGCGCGCATGATCGATCGGCAGAGTGACGTGGATGTCGAGCTCCGCTCGGTCGGGCAGTTCATGGTCGACAAGCTGCGCGAGACGATCCTCGCCGCGGCGGAGTGGGCACGCCCGCTCGCGCAGTCGACGATCGACGCCAAGGGTCACAGCCTGCCGCTGATCGACACCGACGCCTACTACGACGCCGCCTCGTTCGCGATCCGCAGTGCCGGGCCCGACGGCAGCGTCTCGACCGCGATCCGCTACCAGGGTGGGGAGCAGCGATAGTGCCGTTCCCGATCGACGTCGCGCCGCTCGTCGGCGCCATCCCGACCACCGCCGTGGTCGTGCGGACGTTCAACGCCGCCACGCGCAACGCGTTCGGCGAGACCGTCGACACGTACACCGACGCCACGCGGCAGTGCGTCGTGCACCCATCGGGGCGCCGCGAGCTGCAGCGTCTCGGCCTCGACCTCGCGCGCGCGACGATCTCGGTCTACGACACGGCAGCGATCGCTGACATCGGCGCGACCCGGCCGGCGCAGATCCAATACGCGGGCCGATGGTACGAGGTCGTGCGGCTCGGCGACTACGCCGAGCTCGGCGGGATCTACCTCGTGCATGCGGCGCAGATCGATGCGGTCGCACCGGTGCCGCCATGACGACGACGCCGATCCGACTCGACCGGCTGCAGGCCGGCATCGTGCGATGGCTCGAGGTGGCGTGCCCCGAGGCGTCCGTGCTGTGGGGTCTGGCCGAGGCATCGCGCGAGGCGCAGCAACGACTCGTGATCACGGCGCGCATCCTGTCGGGCCCGAGCGACACGCCGATCGGCGGGAGCGCGGCGTATCGAGCGACGCTGCCGATGTCCGCGACGTGGCGGGTCCTGCCCGCGGCGCTGGCCGCCGTCGGGTCCGAGGTCGGGCTGCGCGCGAGCGGGCGATCGTTCGGCACCGTGATCCCGTCGACGCCGACGCTCGAGGCGATCCGCGACGCGCTGCTCGAGGCGATCGGCGACACGCCGATGGTCGACGCGACGTTCGTCGCCGTGGACGATGACGTGATCGAGATCGAGGCGCTCGACGCCGGCGACCTGTACAAGCTCGCGGCCATGCAGTCGGCGAGCGGCCTGTGCACGCTCACGACCACGAGCTCGACGAACACCGAGGTGTGCACGACCGAGGTAGTCACGCAGATCGAAGTGCAGGCGTGGGGCAGCCGCTACCCGCGATCGGGAGCGAGCCACGCGATGGCTCGCATCGTTGCCGGGGCCGGGCTGTCGGAGCGACAGGCGGTGCTCGACGCGTTCGGGCTCGGCGTCAACCTCGGGTCACCAGTAAGCCTGGATACACTTTCCGGCCCGCAGTGGGAGTCCCGTTCGGCGCTCTCGATGCGCGTCATGCAACTTTCGATCGCAGCCGCCGCCGGACCGATTATCCAGTCCGTTCGTGCTACACTGCAAGCGCGGGGCCAAGGCCCGACCGTCGTCATCCCCATCACACCGGAGTCCCCGCCGTGAGCCAATCCGCCACGATCTACGTCAACGTCAACGTCTCGCTCGAGGGGACCGGCCCGCAGCCCGCATCGTTCACCAAGCCAATGTTCCTCATGGAGCATTCGGTGGACAGCAACCGGCTCGCCGGCCCCTTCACGAACGTCGCGGCGCTGACGACCTACGGCCTGTCGGCCGGCTCGCCCGCGCACCTGTGGGCCGCGGCATTGCTCGCACAGCAGCCGCACCCGGCATCGTTCTACGTCGGTCGCCGCGACGCGGCCGACACCGACGACGGCGACGCGTTCGACTCGGTGCTCGCGGCGAACACCGGCGCGTTCTATGGCGTCGAGAGCGAGAACCGCGACAGCACCGAGATCCTCGCGCTCGCGGCCGCGGTGAACGGCGCGGCCTACCCCAAGCTCCACGTCGCGCAGTCGAACGACTCGTCGATCCTCGCGGGGCAGGGGCCGAGTTACAACGCGCTGTTCGAGGGTACCGTCGCCGATGGTACCTACATCCTCACGTTCACGGGTTTCGGCCTTGTATCGCCGGTCGATGTCACCGCGACGCGCACCGCCGGTTCGCCGGCCACGCTGGCGCTCGTTGCCGCTGACATGCGGACCGCCCTCACCACCGCGCTCGGCGGCTCGCTCTCGGCCGTGCTCGCGCCGGGATCGATCGGTGGTGCCGGTGCGAACGCATCGTTCAGGATCATCGACGGTCTCGCGACCGGCACGGTCGTGGCGAGCGGCACCGCCGTCGCGAGCACGGCCGACCTCACCGTCACGATCACCGATGCCGACGTCGCATCGCGCCTGTTCGATCTGCAGTACCAGCGCACCGCGCTGATCTACCACCCGACCGACAACGAGTAGCTCGACGGCGCGTGGATGTCCCGGTGCTTCGGGTTCGATCTCGACACCCGCAAGGGCGGGTGGTCCTACAAGCGCCTGTCGGGTGTCGCCGGAACGGACCTCACCGACGCACAGGTCGCGGCGCTGCGCGCCGTCAACTGCAACTACTTCGCGCCCGCCGTTGCCACGAGCGGCACGGCGATCGGTGCCTTCACGGCGCAGGGCTGGGTCGGCTACGGCGACGCCGGTGCCGGCCGACGTATCGACGTCACGACGTCGATCGACTGGCTCAAAGCCCGACTCGAGGAACGTCTTTTCGGCGTGCTGCTCACCGAGACGCACGACGTGCCGTTCACCGATGCGGGCATCAACCGGTTCGCTGCGGCGGCGAGCGACGTGTGCAACCTCGGCATCGCCGCGGGCCACCTCGTCAAGTTCATCGTCCCGTCGGACCAAGAGTTCGCCGGGCAGCAGACGCCGCTCATCATCGTGCCGAAGTTGTCGGAGACCACGACGACGCAGCGCACGAATCGCGAGCTCACGTTCCAGCTCGTGGTCTACCTGCGCAGCTCGATCGAGCGCGTTGTCCTGAACGTCACCGTCCGCCAGTGAGGATCACGCCATGACCGATCTCGCACAATACGTTCCCACCAAGGTGGTCGGTTCGTGGGCCACGCCCGCGGCCACCGGGTTCGGCGTCGTCGACATCCTG
>JACCDR011724598.1_pt1 | contig 10772 bp, 8 predicted proteins | sample 7446431 | NCBI WGS metagenome assembly JACCDR01 (sample SAMN15323443, study PRJNA562643) | freshwater metagenome | isolation source: river surface water | place: USA:Blue River Watershed | collected 2017-08-17 | reverse complement strand
CAACGAGGTCGTATTGCTCTACATCAATCACCTCGTCGAGAACTTCTACCTGTACATCTTCCTCAAATTGTTCAAATGGTCGCATGACTCGTAATTTTTATCTAAATTTATTGGTTGTTATTCATTCCTTATCGGTTGGTTTGCCAAATAGGCTCAACCTTTTTATAACACTTTTTACAGAAGTTATTTACAACAAATTTACTAAAAATATCGGTTTAATGTATTTTTGCCTCATAACAATACAGGCAGGCAGAAGGCATCATCAAAATATCGATACGCTTTAATTCGTTTTTACCAAAACTTATTTGGTAATATCCAAATAATTAACCCAAAAACCTGTATTCAACTTCTTTTTATAACAATAAACCAAATAATATTTGCTAATATGCTTGAACTGCTCGACAAGAACCCTCAAGAATAAATTCAAAAAAAACACTAATTTTACCAAAGAAAATAATTAAAATTATGAAAATATCAAAATTTCAGTTTGAAGATAAATCGTTGGAGTGGCGTTTGGAAGAATTATCACTCAACAAACTTACGCTGTTAGTAGGTGCATCAGGCGTAGGTAAAACTCAAATTTTGAGGGCTTTAATGGGATTGAAACAAATCACAGAAGGTTCATCTCTTAATGGTATTGCTTGGCTAATTGAATTTGAAACACTCAGCAAACAAAAATATACTTGGCAAGGAGCATTTGAAAACAAAGGTATTTCCATTTTTCTTGATGATGAAGAAGAGGACGAAGAGGACAAAAAAAACAAACCCAAGATTATTTTTGAAAAATTATTTTTAGACGATACTTTAATCGTAGATAGGAGTTCTGATAAAATACTTTTCAAAGGAGAGCCTACCATCAAATTATCGCAACAAGAAAGTGTTTTAAGCCTACTCAAAGAAGAAGAATTGGTAAAACCGGCACACGATAGCCTAAAAAAACTACATTTTGCAGACCATTCTAATTCTGTAAATGCAGGACGAGGGTTTAGTTTTAGTTTTTTAAATGCCAACAAACTCACAAAAAAATATAGTAGTTTAAAAAAAATACAAGAAAGTGAATTAGAAACACCTCTAAAACTTTTCTTTTTGTCAAAGGTCGATAAGAAAACTTTTGCTATTATCAAGCAACGTTTTATTGATATTTTCCCTCAGGTCGAAGATGTAAAAATCGCACCGCTTGAAACAAAAGATAAAGAAATGCCTGATTTTTTAAAAGATTACCCTTTTATTCAAATCAAGGAAAAAAGTGTTAAAAACTGGATAAATCAAAGTCGTATATCGTCAGGAATGTTTCGTACACTTATGCAACTGAGTGAATTATACTTATGTGCAGAAGGCACTGTTTTTCTGATTGACGAATTTGAAAATAGTTTGGGGATTAATTGTATAAACGAAATAACAGGCGATATTTTGACTTCTAAGAGACAATTACAGTTTATTTTAACAAGCCATCACCCTTACATTATCGACACCATTGGTTTTGACCATTGGAAGTTGGTAACACGCAATGCGGGAACAATCAAAACGCACAACATTGACAAATTTGGTATCGGGAAGTCAAAACACAGTGCATTTATGCAATTACTTCAATTAGAAGAGTATCAAACAGGGCAAGAACAACTATGAACATCTATTTCTTAGTGGAAGGCAAACGAACAGAGATGAAAGTTTACCCTAAGTGGTTGTCTCATCTTATACCTGAGTTAAAACGAAGTACGAGTTTTGATGCTGTTACCGAAAATAATTATTTTATTTTTAGTGGTAACGGATTCCCCTCATTGCTTGATAATCACTTACGAAACTGTGTTGTTGATATTAACAATGTAGGAAATTATGACTATTTTGTCATTTGCCTTGATGCCGATAATCAGAGTATAGCGGATTGTAAACAAGAAATTTTAGATTTTATGGCAAAAGAAAATATTAGTCTAAATGCCCGAACAGAATTTAAAATAATTGTGCAGAACAAATGTTTAGAAACTTGGTTCTTGGCAAATCCTAAGCTTTTCAAGAAAAACCCAAACAGTGATTTTCTAAAAGAATGTGTAGATTTTTACAATGTCCAAAAAGATGACCCTGAATTGATGGGAAAACTACCTGATTTTGAAGGCTCTACGTCTATTTTTCATTCTGAATATTTTAGGGAACTCTTATTAGAAAAAGCAAAAGTTTATTACAGTAAAAATAACCCCAAAGAAGTTGTCGAAAAATATTTTTTAGAACAGTTAATCAAGAGAAGTCAGAAAACAAGCCACATTCAGTCTTTTCAACAATTCATTCAGTTTTGCGAGCAAATACGAGCAGAAATAACAAAGCCAACGCAGTAATGTAACTTTTACCTAATTGCACAAGCACTTTTCTGTTTGAGTGAAAGCTCCTTTATCCCCAAGCACAACATGACCACAAGTTTAGCATTTTTTATCTTAGCCTTATATTTTTTGATGCTCATTTTGGTAGCGCATTTTACCGCCAGAGGAGCCGATACGCAGGCATTTTTTACGGCCAATAAGCAATCGCCGTGGTGGCTGGTTGCTTTTGGTATGATAGGAACATCTATTTCGGGCGTAACGTTCATTTCGGTGCCTGGCGATGTAGGTAAGGTATCACTTTCGTACTATCAAATTATACTAGGCAATTTGGTCGGTTATTTTGTCATAGCCACGGTATTATTGCCTTTGTATTACAAACTCAACCTGATTTCTATTTATACGTATTTAGAAAAACGCTTTGGCTTTTGGGCATACAAAACAGGCTCGGCTTTTTTCTTACTGGCTCGTACCCTTGGCTCGGCGGCTCGCTTATTTTTGGCGGTACAAGTATTACAATTGGCTATTTTCGATGGCTGGCATATTCCTTTTGCGGTATCGGCGATGGTGACTATTGGCTTAATCTGGGTTTATACCTACCGAGGAGGCGTAAAAACCATTATTGTCACCGATACGCTCCAAACCTTTTTCCTGCTTACGGCTTTGGTACTTACCATCATTTTGATAAACAAACAACTCCATTTTTCTTTTGGAGAAATGGTTTCAGCCATCAATCAGAGTAAATACGCCCAGATGTTTTTCTTTGACGATTTTTCTTACAAACACCATTTTATCAAAGATTTTGTGTCGGGTATTTTTATTGCGATTGTAATGACGGGCTTAGACCAAGATTTGATGCAAAAAAATCTTACCTGTAAAAGTATAGGCGAAGCACAAAAAAATATGTTTTGGTTTTGCTGTACCTTCGCTGTAGTTACCTTACTTTTTATTGCCTTGGGAGCGTTATTGTATATTTATGCCGACCACATTCATTTTACGCTACCGAGCAAAACAGACCAGCTTTATCCGACCTTAGCCTTGGGAGGGCATTTTGGAACGTTGGCAGCTATCACCTTTTTGCTGGGCATTACAGCCGCTACTTATGCCAGTTCGGATTCTGCCCTGACGGCATTGACGACAGCCTTTTGTATAGATTTTATGAATATTGAAAAATTTGAGGAAAAACAACGCAATACCATCAAGCATTATGTACACGTAGGGTTTTCGGCACTTTTTTTTGTAGTCATTCTTATTTTTCAAGCCTATAGTGAGCAGTCGATTATCGCAACGGTTTTTAATATTGCTGGTTATACCTATGGACCATTGCTAGGCTTGTTTGCTTTTGGTTTATTTACTAAAACCCAAATTAACGACAAGTGGGTGCCATACATTTGCGTTGCCGCACCTATCCTAACTTTCGTTATTGATAGCAATTCAAAAGCTTGGCTAGGCGGCTATCAGTTTGGATTTGAAAAGTTATTATTAAACGGTGCTATCACAGCCTTGGGATTGGCTTTGTTAAGAAATAGGAATGTATGATGTAATGCGGTCAATGCTTTCAAAAAAAACGGCAAGAAATGATTCTTGCCGTTTTTTCATCTATCGTAAATCGTTGATTTCAACACCGGGATATTTCGATTTGTCGAAAGCAAAATATTTATCATCCACGTTGAGGTTGGGCGTAAACTTGTTTACTTTGAACGTTTGGCGTTTACCGTTTTTGTCGGTGATAATCCAACTTTTTACGGATTTATCTTTTTTGTTGAGTTTGATTTTTACTTTGGCAATTTGTGAACTTTTCTTTTCTGGCGAAAGCTCAATCACTTCGTAAGTTTCACTACCTTCTTTTACTTCTTGAACAAACACATAACGATAGCCTTTTTTATCGAAAGTATAAACACGAGCCGGATTGAGGTCGTTGTCTGATGGTTCGTATTCAGAAATATTTACTTCGTTGGTTTCTTTAATATACGTAGCAATTTCTTTTCCGTTGTTAAACAATTCTTGTCCTGCCAATTTCAAACGATACTTTTGTCCTTTCACCGTAATGTCGCCATTCAAGGTTTGTTTTGTTCCGTCAGTACCATAAGAAAAAGAAGCACTAAACGACTTCATTGCCTTATATTTTTTTTGCATAGCATCAATAATTGCTCCTGCCTTTGAATCCTGTGCATAGCTCTGCGTACAACAAACCGTCAATGCCACCGTAAGAATAGAAATGAATCTTTTCATTGCTTTTATATAATGTTTTTTCTTTTGACAAATTTAAGGATAAAAGGTTTGAAAAAAGACAAGCTCGTTTCAAAATACCTGATTTTTCCTAGCCTTTTCTAACTTTTATACAATTTTTAGGTAAATCTCTCCCCATACCTACGAGAATTTATCCTACAAGTTAACACAAGAAACTAGGAATCCTTTTATATTTGCTTCATCATATACTATTTTAAAGTTGGCTAGTCAAAGGCAAAACATTACAACAGAAATCTTCAATAATATGCAATTTTCATTTAAGCGTTTTTTACCTCATCTTATTGCTACCCTCCTTTTTGTTTTATTGGCTGGTATTTATGCCAGTCCTGCACTCAAAGGCAAAGTGATTCAACAGCACGATATTCAAATGGGTCAGGCAGCCGCACATGAGGCTTCGGAGTTTAAAAAAGCCACAGGCGAGAATACTTGGTGGACCAACTCGATGTTTGGCGGTATGCCAACCTACATGATTGCGGCCGACTATCCCGACAGTATTTCTACTAAAATCGGACAGTTTTTCTACCGTATTATGCCTAGCCCCATCAATATGATGTTTGTGATGATGTTGGGTATGTATATTTTTTTGGTGGTGTTAGGGCTAAATCCTTGGCTGGCTATTTTGGGTGCTTTTGGCTACAGTTTGGCTACCTTCAATATGGTGATTATTCCTGCGGGACATAACTCCAAAGTATTGGCGTTGGCGTATGCTCCTTTGGTGATGGCGGCAAGTTTGCTGTGCTTGAGAGGAAAATATCTCTTAGGTGCTGCCCTCGCAGCCTTGTTTATGGGCTTAGAACTCTACGCCAACCACGTACAAATTACGTATTACTTTTTCTTCTCTTGGGGAATTTTTGTTTTGTTAGAAGCCATCAAGCTTATCAAGGCTGGGCAAACCAAGCAATTATTGATTGGTTTGGTTGCTTTGGGCATTGGCTTGGGCATTGGTGCTGCCAACCATACCATGCGTTTGTATAGCAACATCCAATATTCAAAAGAAACAACTCGTGGCAAATCGGAGCTTTCGCAAAAAGCCGCCAGTAATGGATTAGATAAAGCGTATGCTTTCGACTGGAGTTATGGCGTTGGCGAAACGGGTACGTTGCTTATTCCTAATTTTAGAGGAGGGGCTTCGGGTGGGTCGCTGGGAGGCAACAAATCTGAAACCTACAAAACGCTCATCGACGCAGGGCAGCCCGAAGAAGTGGCCCTAGGATTTTCAGAAAAAGGCATGGCGTACTGGGGCGACCAAAGTTTTGTAGGAGGCCCCGCTTATGCTGGTGCGGTATTCTGTTTTCTTTTTGTATTGGGTTGTTTTTTGGTAAGAGGTAATCTCAAATGGTGGTTGTTGGCTACTACCGTTTTATACATTGTACTTTCGTGGGGAAAAAACTTTTTCTTCAACGAACTCATGTTTGATTTCTTCCCGATGTACAATAAATTTAGGGCAGTTACCATGATTCTGTGCTTGGCTCAGTTTTCTATTGTCACCTTGGGTGTTTTGGCGATTAAACAAATTGCCGAAAATCAGCCAAGTTTTGAATCAATCAAAAAGCCCTTATTCATCAGTCTTGGACTCACCGCAGGATTTGCCTTGCTTTGTGCTTTGTTTCCGAGCATTTTATTTACCTTCCGTTCTCAAGCCGATGCCAATTTTCAAATCAGTGGCAACGCTAGTTTCGATGCTCAATTGCTTACGGCAATTGTCAAAGACCGCCTATCTATTCTTCGCTCCGATGCTTTCAGAACAGTCATTTTCATTGCTTTGGCAGCGGCTAGTATTTGGGCTTTTGTCCAAAAGAAAATCAACAGCCAAGTTTTTTATGGCGTTTTAATCGTGCTTGCTTTAGTCGATTTATATGCGGTTGACAAACGTTATTTTAAAGATGAAGCTTTTGTAAGCAAAGCACTTTTTGAAGAAAATACCGCTCCAAGTGCTGTTGACCAACAAATTATGCAAGATTCATCGGTTTATAGGGTTATCGACCTTACGACCAACTTTATGAGCGATGCCAAAATGTCTTATTATCATCAGTCGTTAGGGGGCTATCATGGGGCCAAATTGCGTCGTTATCAAGAATTGGTAGAAGGACAACTTTCTAAAAATCCGCTCAACTTCGCTGTACTCAATATGCTCAATACCAAATACTTGGTCGTTCCTAGTCAGCAAGGAGCAGCAACGGTACAGCCCAACCCAGACGCTTGTGGCAATGCTTGGTTTGTACAAGAATACAAATGGGTAAACAACGCCGACGAAGAATTGAAAGCCTTAGACCAGTTCAATCCTAAGCAAACGGCATTTATTGATAAGAGTTTCCAAGCAGCCGTAGGAAACCTTGCCCTTGTGAGCGATTCGATACAAAACCATATCAGCCTTAAAAGCTATCAGCCCAACCATTTGACCTACGAATCGGAGGCTCAAACCAAGCAATTGGCGGTGTTTTCTGAAATTTACTACAGAGGCAACGAAGACTGGAAAGCCTATATAGACGGACAGTACAGCCCACATTTCCGTGTAAATTACGTCCTCAGAGGTATGGTTGTGCCCGCAGGCAAGCACATCATTGAGTTTAAGTTTGAGCCAACTTCCATTGCTATGGGTAGCAAAGTTGACCTAGTTTCGTCATTTTTGTTGGTAGGACTATTAGGCTTGGCTATTTTCTTTGAAATAAAAAAGAAGAAGTAAATCAAGTATCAATACAAAATTGTGCGTTAGTGTTTTGAATTTTAATCTAACTTAGTTTTGATTTAAAAAAGGTAAGTTGCTAAAAATGAAAAACATAACTTATAATTTATAATTCAGCATTCATACTTACATCCCTTTTTTCTATTATTTATTTTAATACTTTTTATCATGAAAAAAAGCATTTTGCTAGGAGCATTGTTATTCACTAGCACCTTTACGTGGGGACAATCGCAGCCCAATGTTCTTTCTAAAAAAGAAAAAAAACAAGGCTGGGTTTTACTTTTCGACGGTAAAAGCAAAACAGGCTGGCATACGTGGAAAAAACAAGAAGCGGCGGCCAATTGGGTTATCGAAGACGGAGCGTTGAAATATGACCCTACTCTTGGCAAAGAAGGCAGTGGCGACCTTATAACAAACAACGAATACGAAAACTACGAATTGACGATTGAATGGAAAATATCGCCCAACGGCAATAGTGGTATTTATATCAATAGCCAAGAAGCCCCACAATATGCTTACGGCTGGTTTACTGGCCCTGAAATCCAGGTAATCGACAACGAAGGACACGCCGATGGAAAAATAGAAAAACACCGTGCTGGCGATTTGTACGATTTAATTAAATCGACAACCGAACCCGTAAAACCCGTAGGCGAGTGGAACGCTGTACGAATTATCAACTACAAAGGCACGTTACAAGTATTCTTAAATGGCGTAAAAGTAGTAGAAACCCGCATCGACGACCAACATTGGAAAGACCTCATCGCTGGCAGTAAATTCAAAAATATGCCCGATTTTGGAAAATTCTTGAAAGGTCATATCGTTTTACAAGACCACGGCAATGTGGTTTGGTACAGAAATATTAAGCTTAAACCCTTGAAATAAAAGCCATTTCCTAGCCCAAAAGGTAGTCAACACAAATGAACGTATGTGTTGGCTACCTTTTTTATTTGCACATCTCAGATTTTACCTGCAAATTGCGGTATAAGAAAACCCAACAATTATGCTCAAATCCATGACTGGCTTCGGAAAAGCCATTGTAGAAGCCAATAATTTGACAGTTACGGCAGAGGTAAAAAGTTTGAACTCAAAGTTTACGGATATATATTGTAGAATGCCGAAAAGTCTTTCTTCGAGAGAGATTGAAGTACGCAATATGCTCACACAAAACCTAGAACGAGGCAAAATCGAAGCCAATATTCAGTTGCAATACCTCGACGCTTCGGCAGGAACGGCCATCAATCGCCCTTTGGTGAAGGCCTATATGAAAGATTTGCAAGAAACATCGGCTCTTTTTGGAGAAGTAGGCACCGCCGATTTACTCAAAATTGCCCTTACCATGCCCAATGCCTTCAATACCGATGCCCTTTCGGAAGAACAAAGCGAGGCCGAATGGCAAACCGTGCTGAAAGCCATCAACGAAGCTATCAAGAAATGTAACCAATTCAGAATCCGTGAAGGCGAAATTGTGGCGGCTAAGTTTAAAGAATATGCCCAGCACATTGGCCAATTATTAGACGAAGTAGAAATACTAGACAAAAACCGCATTCCGTCGGTAAGAGAACGCCTCTCGAAAGCCATCAGCGATTTGTTGCAAGATGACGAATTTGACAAAAATCGCTTTGAACAAGAATTGGTTTATTATGTAGAAAAATACGATATTTCAGAAGAAAAAGTGCGGCTACGTACCCATTTGAACTATTTTCAAGATATTTTGAAAGAAGGCAATGGAAAAAAACTCAACTTTTTGTCGCAAGAAATCGGTCGAGAAATCAATACCATTGGCTCAAAAGCCAACGATGTAGGCATACAACGACTGGTTGTAAACATGAAAGATGAGTTAGAAAAAATCAAAGAACAAACATCTAATGTGTTATAAGAAAAGCCAAGTGTTTAGCACTTGGCTTTTTATTTTTAGATAAATGCCTGATACGATAAAAGTACAATGGCGAGTACAGCAAGCAACAAACCAAACCAATTGACCAAAGATAATTTTTCCTTAAAAATCAACACGCCCACCAAACTCGACCCTAAAATCACGCCAATGTTGTACAAAGGCAATACATAAGCTCCGTTGTTGTCATAAACATCTAAGGCTTTGAGTAAATACAAAAACGACAAAAAGTTAGGAATGCCCAAAGGAATAGCCGCCACTACATTTTTCCAATGCCATTTGAGTTGCTTTTTCCATAAACGAATGCTCCAAAAAATCGAACCAAAAAGCATAGACCCTAGCAGAATGGTTAGGGTAAAGGGAATCGTTGCACCCGATTTGGTGACATACTGTGCATTCAAATAGTTAAAGCTTGTATTGGTAATGCCGTACATCACAAAAACGCCTACGGGCAAAAACCATTCTTTTGAACGTTCGCTTGAGTTGTTTGCTTCTTTTTTTAGGGTACTCAACACCACCGCTACCAATGCCATTCCCAAACCCATATAATTAAAGCCATCAAAATCTTTGCTCTTTCCCCAAAACAACAAACTCACCGTCACAGGCACCACCAACGAAATATTGTTTGCCAACGAAGTAGCTGTCATGCCCATTTTTTGCGTCGAAACACCCGACAAAAGGAAGGTTAGCACAAAACCGACACCCAACAAAAAAGCATAATAAGTACTTTCATGTTGCTGTAACTGAAAGTGCTGTCCAGCAGGTAAAAAGGCTAATCCAGTCAGAAAACAAACAGGATAATTAAAAACAATCGCTTGGAATGTATCTATCTGCCAACGAGGATGCAGCCGAAAATTAACCAACAAGGCAACCGAACAAAGAATACTCAACAACAGAGCCATCATATCTTAGCTATTTTTATGAACCAAATCTTCTAGCAAAGATACCCAAATTGGTGAATTATTGAGGCTTTCTACCAATTGCCAATGCTTGCCACCCATTTCTTCAAATACTTCTTTGTATTCTTCGCCTACTTCGATGGTTGTTTCGAGGCAATCAGCCACAAAAGCAGGAGAAAATGCCAAGACGCTTTTCTTGCCTTCTTTGGCTAGGCGTTTGATGGTATCTTCGGTATAAGGCTGAATCCAAGGGTCTTTGCCCAAGCGAGATTGAAAAGTGGTGAGGTATTTCCCTGCTGCCAAGCCCAATTCTTTCGCCAGTAAGCGGGTTGTTTCGTGGCATTGGGCCCGATAACAATATTGGTTCATGGCATGAATGCTGTCGCAACAAGTACCAAACTGGCAAGTATTGCCAGTGCAATCGCCCTTGCGGATTTGTCGCTCAGGTACGCCATGATAACTAAAAATGAAATAGTCAAAATCTTCAGTTTGCATATATTTGCGTGCAGCCGACGCAAAATGCGCAATAAAGTTGGGATGATTGTAATAGGTATTGACAAACTTTATTTCTGGAATAATTTGCCAGCCCGATACAATTTTCATTACTTTCTCATATACCGAGCCAGTCGTTGCCGAAGCATATTGCGGAAAGAAAGGAATAACAATAATTTTTTGATAACCTGCCTTCCTAAACGATTCGAGGCTTTGGTCTAAAGAGGGATTTTGGTAACGCATCGCCAATT
>JACCDR012691189.1_pt1 | contig 10774 bp, 31 predicted proteins | sample 7446431 | NCBI WGS metagenome assembly JACCDR01 (sample SAMN15323443, study PRJNA562643) | freshwater metagenome | isolation source: river surface water | place: USA:Blue River Watershed | collected 2017-08-17 | reverse complement strand
TTCGATTGTACAATTCTGCAATACTTCTTCTTTTGTCATTGTTTTATTTTATTTAATTTAAATTTCGCTCCATTTTGATTTTTTATACTCAGGGATCATAGCAATAATATTTTGCATAATATCTTTTTCTAATTTTCTTAAAAAAATAGCAACTTCTTTTTGATGAGAGTTAAAATACTCTTCATAGTCAAAACAATTATACATGATGTATTGAAGAGTTTTTAAAAATTGATAGACTGATATTTCTGTAATTCAAATTTTCACAAAATCCCTATCTGAAGTACAACTTTCTTTGTATCTTTTTGACCAATTTAGTGCATTCATATCAGCAATACATCTAGTTATCATTTCTGCATTTTTCCAAACATCCCCATCGCTAAGTTTTTGCCCACATGAATAAGAGTACCACTCATCACATTCTTTTCTGTGTCCGATAGTTACTAATCTTGACCCGAATGCGTTTAATACTTTTATATCAATTCCTTGTACTGACATGATTATTTTTGGTTAAAGTTCGTAATATTTCAAAATTCTATTTATTGGGCTAGAGATATACTCTTCCCAAGACTCGTATTTTACAACATTCTTATCTGTTACGTACCATTCTGGGTATGTTCTAAAGCAAATGTCTATCAACTCAGGATTTGCAAATTCACCACTCAGCCTAAATCCTGTACCAACTTCTTTATTCGGTTTGTGTACGCTACTGAAATTTATCCCTCCAAAATAAGTAGAACAAGTACCTATCTTGGATTCTTGATTTACTATGAATATTTGCTTTATATTACCAGAGTTTTCAAATGTATAAACCTTATAGCCTTTACCTTTGGCAATATTTACAACTTTTTCCAAATCTTGATTTTCGAACTTTCTATTTTCCATGATTATTTATAATATTTATCTGATGAAAATTGCTTATAAAACACGACCATACTCCGGCTACTATCTGGGAATCTTTTTACTACTCTCTGAGCTTCTCCTTTAGTTAATCCTCGCTCAATAACAGAACGCCTCCCACTTACTTTAAAAATCTTAACCACTTTATAAGGGCCTATATATTGCTTTTCCATTATTCTTCGTTTTTAAAATCTTCAATGTCGTTATATTGCACACCAGTAAAGCTCTCGCTCCATTTTGTTTGCATCCTAACCGCAAATGACCCGTTTTTTCTTGGCTTGAAATTATCAAACCGTACAAATCCAAATACAGTCTCTTTTAAAATGGCTGAAATTTCCTCAATTTGAGCCTTGTGAGCTTCTTTTACACTTGGGCTAAGGTATTCGTACCCAACGTTATTAAATGTAAGCTCAGGATAGTTGTTTTTCAGTTCAACAAGTCTGTCATAATGCGTTTTCATTATCTTTAAAATTAAATGTTTTAATCTTTCGGGTGTAAAGTACAAGCGTAATTGTGAAGCAGGTTGGTTTTATATTCGGTTAAATCCCATTCTTTTGACTGTTCGTGCGTCTTTATGTTTATAGCCTCACGAATAGCTGGTTTATCATTACCATAGAAAAATTTGACCCATTTGGCATAGCCCCTAAGATGTGCTTTAGCCAATTTGTAGTTACTGAATTTCATAATATTTCTAAAATTAAATGTTACTGTTTCTGTTTCAAGGCTTCCACTCGCCTCTAAATAATCTACCATTTGCCTTGTCGTTTCCATACCAAGCATAAAATAAATCTCCGTAGTGATGAAGAGACAATAATTCTATATTGTCGTATACAGACAAATCTTGCTTTTTATTTGGGTAATACCATTCAATATTATTTTTTAGCCAACAATATACTTTTGAGTTCATGATTATTACTGTTTCTGTTGGTTGTACCAAAATTTAAAAGGAGCAGCCCACCCCTGAGCTACTCCAAGTTCTGAAATATTTGTTTAATTTATTTGTCTTTAATATTATGCCAGTTCTGTTCCTGGCGGCCCTCTGTTGGTCATTGGTGTTGGTAGTTATAGGTTCACGATAGTTCCAAATTCATTTAACCTCTCATCACAAAATCTAAATCCAGTGCAAACTTTATGAGGGAAATTAGCTTTATAACGGTCATTTCTTTCTCTAACCTTCCATTTTATAGAATTATTATTAAGTCTGCCATCAATATACATTAACCCATCAGAACCTAATATTCTACTATTGCCAATATATAACAATATTCGTTTCATTTCTATTTACTTTATTAATTTCAAAATTTCAGGCCCAAACAGGGTCAAGGATAAGCAAAATGTCGTCCATAAGGCTATCTTAACCCAAGTCCAGTTTTCGCCTCTTAAACGGGCGTTTTTCGATTGTTTTCTGTAGTAGTTCATAATATTGCAATTAGGTCTTTGATAAATCGGTATTTTTCGGAAATGACAAAATCGTAACTTATACCATAACTACCATAATCAACCCACCAAGCATATTTTCCTGTAAAATAAGATTTTGCATATTTTGAGGCCATTTCTTTATATTGCTGAATTAATTCTCCATTTTCCCAACTTAGATTTCTACAAATAAACTCTTCTGTTTTTAGTTTATCACCATCCACAATCTCCTGCAGTTCCTGTTTTAATGTTTTCATAATTCTAATACTCGTTTTACTGATTCAATAATGCTACTTTTCTCCATTGCTTCGATTCCTAATTCGTCGATAATGCTCTGTTCGTCCCAAGTCCCATTCGGATCCATACTTTTGCCTAAATCTAACAGTGCCTGGACTGTCATATTTTCCAGGTCTTGTTCGGTGACGTTGTCAATTAGAATCATAGTCGTCTCAACGGTTTAAATTCAACACCACGATAATAGTTATTCACAAAAATCTCTTGTATCTGAAACCGCATTTTGTTAGTTTCAATCCACTTTTCGAATGTTGCTTTGTCTTTGAATGTTTTTGTTTGCCACATGGTTATATCAATTTAAATTTTCGGTCATCATCGTGAAGTATTGCTATTAAAAAAGCATTTTCTTTGTCGGTATCGTTGCCAATATATTCGCCTCTAAAAGTTACTCTGTAATCTTGAGTTGCATTTCCCATCCAACAAAGGTTAAATTCATAACCCTGTTCTTTAAGATATTTAACCGTTGCTTTATCTGCTGCCGAAACTGGCTTAAATTCTGTTTTCATTTCAGTTCTGTTTAGTGGTGATTAAATTAATTCTACAAATTCACTTTCTATAATAGCAGTTTGGCACTTTTCCAACAATCCTTCCAAGTGCCAATCTAAACTAAAATCCGGATCAATATCTACACTTTTAAATGCTATTTTATCACTCTTTTCTTCAGCTTCAGTTAATGCCACGTGTTCAGCCCTTAGAGTATTATCCCAAATTGAAATATCAAACATAATCCAGTCCATTTCACCGTCTCTAGTCACTTCAATCTCAAATACGGGTATTCTGCCTGATTTAATCATTTTTAGAAACTCTTCTTTAATCTTTTCCATAATGTTCCCTATTTACGTTTAAATGTTCGTTAACTGTTTTAATTATCACAAAATCAACCACTTGACTGATTTATGAAATATCCCTTAACTCTCGACTTGGCTTACCATTATTCAAAGCCTGATTATAATGCTCAATTAAGCTGTTTTGGTCATTATGTAAGTCGTCATAATCTCTTTTTATTTGGTGGTTAAAATCCAATTCTGGTAAACCTATCATGATTCTCATTGCATTAATATTTGAGATTACTCCCATTTTTGCACTTACCTCTTCAATTTTACTGTTAAATTCCATTTTATTTTCTGTTTAAGTTTTAGTCCTTGCAAGTGGGGTGTTTACTGCCAAAACTCCCATAATGCCAATGTTCTATTTATATCCTTTACGGTTCTTACCTCCAGGTCTTCTATCTTTTCAGACTGCTGAATCAGTTTTATAAAGTCGTAAAACTCCCTTATTCTGTAGACTCTGCCAATAATACCATCCATTTCATAAGCATTATTTCTGTCCAATATTTCAGGAACGGTTTTGTCTCCAATTTCGATATTGGTTAAATATCTTTCTTTTTGCTCCATAACTAAAAACTCTTCTTTTAAATCTCTCATTTCAGTAATTATTTTAAATTGTAAATATTTAATTCGCTTCCATAGGCACTAAACGAGGTGCAATATTGCTATTCAATTCTGAATTACTATGGAATATCCAAAAACAATAAGCCATACCAAACCCGATATTTTTGGGCATAGTACGGCCTATGTTATTTTAAGCCACAATTTCAGCCAATTCTGCCATTTCGTAATTATCCACCGCTTCAAATAGCATAATTTGCAATAATTCCTGTAATGCAGAACTATCCTTCAATAAGCCGTTGGAGGTTTCAATTCCACTGAAAACAGTTTTTACGTGTTTATTTTCAATGAAAATATCCATGCTAAATTTGCGGTGACTCAATACCGTACTTTTGCGGAAATACTTCGCTGCCTTACTTTGCAATAAGAATATTTTCTTTTCAAAGTTGCGAACCATTGAGCTTGCAACTTCGCTCAAATTGTTTTCAGTCAATTCGAATTGAAATTTGATACCGTCACCACTTTTGAAATTGAAATTTACTTGAGTTTTCATAATATAATTTGTTTTTATTGTTTTAAAAAAATGTTACTATCTAATATATCAGTTCTATATAATAGCCAACTTAATGACTATCATTTCAATTCAATAAGGCATAATTTACCCTATCAAATATCTAAACTGATATACTTGTATTCATTGTTTATACGGTGGTTGACAAGATTCTGATAGTTTGGGCAAACTAATTCCACCTCAGTATTTTTCAATACTAACCCATAAAATACACTAAAATCTAATTATTTACTATTTGCCCTACGATTTTGGGCTATTTCCTTTCTACGTTGTTTCTTTAATCCAATATCAACCAAATTAACGGTATAATTCTGAATTGCCTCGTTTTTGGCTTGCATACGGTTCTTTTTCAATTTAGACTGCTTTGGCTTTAATAATACCGTTTCATTCTTAATTAGTTGACCGTTGCAACTTTGGGCTATCTTAGAAACTTGCATCTGAATATTAAATTAAATGTTATGTACTAACTATTATACTATGCTTTTGCTATGTATCGTTCGTGTTCCGTTTGTTTGATGTTTCAAAAGTATATATGAAACATTATTCACTCCAAAAATAAATACAAATATTTTGGTAGATATTGCAAAATACTTTAAATAATACAATGCAATATTAGAAATGTACTAAAAATAGTGGTTATTTCGTGTAATTATTACAAAGAATAAAGCAATTAATACTATGTTATATTAGTGCTATTGTAAGCCAGGAATTAAGTGTAATATTGACACTTATAAATACTACTCTACTACTATACTAGACTAATAGAGTATTCAGGTTATTACTATACTACTCTACTAGACTTGTGGACTATAATATCTAAACTATTACAATTGTTAGACTAATCTAACTTTTGTGTTAGTGTTAGCTAACTTAGCTAAGGTGTAGGGCTATTGACATTTGGCGTAATTAAACAGACAAATGGCATTATCTTTATTTAGACTAATTATAAATAAGCTATCTCACTGAGTATTTCCCCTATTGAGAAACTATGCCTTAGAAAATCATTGTATTGCACTATTTTGGGGTGCTAAAAATCTATTTAACATAATATAAATTATAGAACACTATTTGAATTGTATTAAACTAAGATGAGTAACTAATGCAGGATTGAAACGAAAAGTTAAACTAACGATATTAGGCCACGGGGTCGAAAGAATCAAAAACGGCATCGAGATCGAAGGCCGGTGTTTTATATATATAACCCTGACAACGTATCGATACAGCATTTTTATCTGTAATAGTAATTATTTACAGAAAATTTTACTGGGTTGTATTGTGTTTTGTAGAAAATTTTACTGCTTTTTAGTGCTTTTAGTAGAATGTTTTACTTTTGATTTAATTTGACTTGTTTTTTATTCGCATTTGGTGTTAAGATTAAATAAAATGCGTAGTTTTATTAATATTATTTATGAGTAACTTAACTATCTAATAATGAGGGATTTATAACTCGCAGATTCCTGCTATTAAATAAATTAAGTAAAGTTCAGAACTTGCTTATTACTAGATATTTAAATGTTTATTTTGTATTCTGTAGTAGAATTATATAGGTTCTACTGATGAATATATTTGATTATAAAATATTTGGTAAATTACGGGTTATGTATTTACTTTGTATTGTAATCAAATAGATGATAAATGAAACCAAGGAGAGTTGTAACAAATAAGACTATAAATAATCATTATGACCAAGATGCTGTATTGGTTGGAAGAGATGTGGAGCATGATACTATCACTTACTATAGTAGTATTGATCCTTTTTTTCTTGAGTACGCTGATTTTATAAATAAAGTAGATGAGTTGGATAAGACTACTATAAAAGTTTTGAAATTTATTGCTATAGAAATGGAGGTGGATAAGTTGCTATATAAGTCTGGGAAGCCGTTTGATATTCAGGCGTGTGAGAGGTGTGGTATAGTTCAAGGTACGTACCGTAATTGCTTGGCTAAGTTAAATAAGTCTGATATTATTAGGAGAGTGGCCCGTGGAATCTATATGGTAAACCCTACATATTTTTTTAAAGGAGATGTTAAGGGTAGAGGCAAGAAGTATAGTGAGTATGAGAAATTACCTGAATATGTTAAAGACGACAATCGTATCAATAATTTTGAGAAATGGAAAAGAGACAATTAAAGGCGTTGTGGTTTTGTTTAGATAATCAAGATGGTACTTTTATTTTCGAGCATGAGTATTTATTGGCAGAACTGAATTTTAAAGCGGCTACAGAAGATGAGGCTTGGGATATGTTAGTTTCTATGTCAAAGGCTGGAAAATTAACCAAGACAGAGTTGAAGAAGGTGAACCATAATACTCCGTTTCCTTTTGGTAGGCGATTTTATAAAAAGCCAATTGGTACTATAAATAAGAACTATCTGGTTTATGCGTATCATACATTCAAGTTGAGTAAAAGATTTAAACAGTATATTGAAACTTATTTATTATGAAACAGAAATATAGGTATAGAGTTAGTATCGATGAGAAGTTCTCTAGTGAAATCATTATCGATACTTACCTAAATTCAAGAGAGGCCAAGAAATTGGCTTTTGAAAAATTCTTAAAAGGGATAAGGATTAAGCATTATAATATCCACGTTCAGGATAAAGAAATCATTTGACTCATGCAAACGTTTAAAAGTGTTCTATATGAAATTGGTTGTGGAATATTCCCTACACCGGAAATAGAGATTGATTTTGAACAATATGTTCAGATTGAGTATCAGTGCTTGAAACAAGTGGCTGATAGGAACAGTCTTGATATTTTAAAATACATTGATAGGTGGGCTTATATGATCAAGGAACCCCAGTCGGACAAACGAAATTAAAATGGAAAAGGATATATTATTAAGCTTTACTACACCACAAGGAGAGGTTTTGGATTATCTTATTAATAAAGATAAGTGCCAGGCTGAAATGAGTTTTAAGAGACTAGTTCATCTGTGCTTTTGGAATCGCTGGGACCGAGAAGCACTTTTAAAAGACATGGAGAATGCTGGAGTTTCTGTGGTTGATTTTATGAGGGAATTTGATAGTGGTAAAGAGGTGAGTGAGATATTAAAACTGGAAACTAAATAGGAATGGAACCAAAATATACCCCAGAGACTAGGATAACTTTTGGAATGTATAAGAATGCCAGAGATAATAGAATGATTGATTTGCCGCACTTTTATTTGAGACAGTTGATAAGGGATACTAAGTTAGACCCAGAACTAGTCAGAGTTGTATGTGAAGAGATATTGAAAGAGCCTAAACCGAGAAAGGCTTATATTAAAGAAGATCTCATTACAAACGCTAAGGACCTGAGAAAGAAGATTACTGGCTGTTCTAAGATTGGTTTTTATAGCAAGAAGTTAGCCAATGCAGAGTTGAAACGGTTTCAGGATACTATAAAAACTGGCGTGGTTCCGGTGAGGAGTTATGAATGTGAGATATGTGGTGCCTGGCATCATACGAGTAGGGAGAATAAGAAACTTAAAAGTAAATAACAATGGAAAAACTAATATGTATGATATTTGGCCACGATTGGAGGTATAACTTCAAGACTATGCCGAGTAAGGCTATTTGCCGGAGATGTTACTGTCGTGCTGAGTTCAGGGTAAGGACTCTTGAATGGGAGGAGGTGAAACAGTTTGATGGTGAGACGAGGACTTGTATGGAATTAATTAGAAAATGGGTAAAGTAGAACAAACACTAGAAACAGTTTTGCGAGAGATAACTCACGGGAATTTTATTGAGCCGGATATGGAGATTGGTACGGAAGAGTATGAACGGATAAAGAGACAGGTGCTTCATGCAGCTAGTATCATTACGAATAATTACATGCAGAAGTGGGAAATTAAACTTAAACAGAAACAAACACTATGAAAAACAAAGCAGTAATAGATTTGGATTGGTTGGATTCGGAGATAGAGAAATTAAAGAGAGATTACACTAAGAGTCTGAAAGATGATAGATTAATTACTCCAAGTACATTTTTTGAAGCAGTAATTTTAGGGTTTGAGGATATCCGTTCCAAATGCGAACCGGTAAAGGAGTCGTTTACGGAAGATGATATGATTAGTTTTGCTGAATGGCTTAATGATAAAGCAGCTAAACCAGAATACCTACAATATACTATAACGGGATTTTTAGCTATTTGGAAAGCAGAGTTGGAAGAAAAACAAAATAAATGGAGCAATGAACATCAAGAAAATAGCACGTCCAATCAATAGTGCCAAGAATGAGTTTTTGAAGTGGTTAAGGGATAGGAATGCGGATAATATAGAACAATTTACTGGGCCAAAAGATCCTTGTGATGGGTGGGATTATTACTGTGACGTTACAGCTTTCATTGGTAATGCTTATTATATTGCAAGTTTTATGATATGGAACGGAGATTTAAAGATAGATTTTAAATCAGATGAACCAGAGATTGATAGCGAGTTTGACAACATAGATGACTTTTTAAAATTAATAAGATGAAAAAACTAGGAATAGCCCTTCAATGGGTATTGATTAAGCTGAAAGTCCTAAAGAGTGACGGGACTAAGAATATTCGTGGCATATATGTTACATCTGGCTTGAATAAGTACAATCCGTTGTCTTATGTGATTCTTATTATTTTAGCAGTACCGGTTCTATCTTACGGAATAGTTATGGCTATAAGAGATAGTTTAGTGCAGTTGTATAAAGGTTTAATGGAGGATTGATATGACTAACAGACAACAATGGTTCATGGACCGAATTGGGAAGAGGGTTTATCTTAGCTCTTGCTGTAGTTGTGGTATTTGCAAGAGTATGGAGAGTAAAGGAGTTTCTATTTCAAGCGGATCGGATGCCAAGTATTTTTTCGAGGAGGAGTCTGAGACGGAAGGTGCTTTTAGGTTTTTCGACACGCCAGAGGAGGTTTTAGAATTTAAACAAAATATTATTTAACATAATGTTACCATGTGTAAGATGCACATCGACAGAGAATGGCTACTACACTCCAAAATCTAGGACATGCAAGAAGTGTACGAATAAGGTTACTCATGAGAATCGGAATAGGATTGCTAGGTTTGAGGGATTTACGGGACAATATCAAAAATTAAAACTAAGAGAATATGAAGCTCAAGAAAAAACACTTTAAGAAACTAAAGGAAATTGCAAAGGCCGTTAACGAGATTGTTCCTGGTACTGGAGCGAGATTGGATAAACTAATCGCTGAGATTGAGTCGGTGCAGAAAGAAAAGATTGAAACTATCCAAGAGAAGCCGATAACTGGTACTGCTGCTTTTTTAGATGCATGTATTAAGCATCAAAAAGAGGTCGAGGATAGTATTCAAAAAGAACGTGATTCTATAGCAGCAGCAAGTGGTTTTGTTGCATCTGTATCGAATAATGACAAGAGCACTACCTTTGATGGCGGCTTACGTGCTGCGGTAGAAACACTGGCCGACCCCAAGATTGGCGACGTTGGTTATTTTAGTACAGGTAGTCCTAATAATCATATAACTTATAGCAGGATAAGAGATTATAATGGTAATAAATATCAAGACATTCACGGAGATTGGTACTGCGGCTTCTCCAAAACCCCACCAGAGTTGAAATGAAATTTACCCCTAGACCATACCAAGAATTATCTATACAATACACTTTGAATTGGATTAAAAGAAATCCAAAAGGTGGTGCTGGTATCGTAGTATCTCCTACAGCTGGGGGAAAATCGGTCATCGTTGCGGAACTCGCACATAGATTAAATCAGCCACTTGTTCAGTTGTGTCCAAGCAAAGAGTTGTTAGCACAGAACTATGCTAAGTACATATCGTATGGCGAAGAAGCTGCAATATTTTCTGCATCTCTTAATAGAAGAGAGGTTAGCAAGGTTACTTTTGCGACAATAGGGTCAATCATAAATAATCCACAACCATTTAAAGATGCTGGTGTTAAACTTTTAATAGTAGATGAGTGTCACATAGCATCAAGTAAAGTAAACCAAACTTATGATTTTTGCCGAAAAGTAGGTATCACTCACGTTATTGGTTTAACAGCTACTCCAGTTGTTTTGTTGCCTGGACGATTCTCGTCACAACTCAAGATGATGAATAGGACTCGAAAATCGTTTTACAAAGACATTATTCATATTACTCAGATTAGTGAACTGTCCGAGAATGGTTTTTGGTCTAAGATTAATTACATACAAGGAGCCAAGTTAAAAGAACACATGCTCCAACTAAACAGTACTGGACGAGAATTTA
>JACCDR012145198.1_pt1 | contig 10776 bp, 1 predicted proteins | sample 7446431 | NCBI WGS metagenome assembly JACCDR01 (sample SAMN15323443, study PRJNA562643) | freshwater metagenome | isolation source: river surface water | place: USA:Blue River Watershed | collected 2017-08-17 | reverse complement strand
GGCCTTATAAAGTTTAGCTACGCTAAACTTTATAAGGCCTATAAAAAAAACTTTAAGCAAAATTATTAATTTAGCTTTGCTTTAGATACTAGAATTAGACCTGTTTTTATAAAATTAGCTAAATTTTTTAATGAAACTTGTAAAATGTATCTCTTTAATAAGACCTGTTTTGATAAACTTAGTAACCGAATAATCTAAAAGTTCACGGTTTTTATCTAAAAGAATATAACTGTTAATAAAACAGTCCAAAATACAATTATCAGCGAAGCCGATTATTTTCGGCGGAGTAGTTTTAAGGGGCTCCGCCCCTTTTTTATCGAAACTAAACCACGAACTTATATAACCAGAAGTTAACATCCATCTACGATGTTTAGGATTATAATGTTGATCTGCATCAGGGAAGTCAATTAAGATATCTTTTGTAGATAGTAAGGTAGAACCTTTAAGGGCTCCGCCCTTAAAAGGATTATTATCTTTTATAATATTACTAAAAGTTAAACGCCAATCTATATCACTTAAAAATAAAGATTCTGCGCTATGTTCCGTTAGTTGTCCATTCCACCATTGATTTGTTAAATAATTACGATGACGTTTGTATATTTTGGGTTGATAATACCCATTTGCACTCGTTATTTGTTTTAAAGAGTTTTGATTTGTTTCTATAGAAGCTAATTCTTTTTTAAAGTCTTCAGGATTCAAGAAGCCATTTAAGGGCTCCGCCCTTAAAAGGACCTTATTGTTTTGATTATTCGGGTCATCGAGATATTTAGTTTTTTTATAAATACTTTTTATATAAGCTTGTTTTGAATGGGCTTCTAATTTATCTAGTATTAAAGAACTATAGGCTTTATAATTTGCCGGTCCATAAATATTTTCTTTTGTAACTTTTTTATAATTTTCATAACGCTTTGCTGGTATTAAAATATTGGATTTACCTGACGGCGGGCTTGGTGGTTCTTCTAAAGCAGAATAATCTAAGAAATTTAATAATTTTGGAACTATTAAATTTTTATTATATAAATAGCGTTTTTTGACAAAAGAAAGAGTTAAAGAAGTCACTGCACGCCAAGTTGGATCAATACCGTATAAAGATATAAAATTGGCTTTTATAAACGAATTAATAATATTCTTTTTTTTTGTACTATTAAGGGCTCCGCCCTTAATATTTATTGTATCTAAGTCGTTTTTTTTTATAGGCTTATAAAAAAAAGGCTTATAGATAGGGTAACTTTCTTTTTGGATTTTTTTTAAGGTAGCAGTTACCATAGCCTTAGACTCCGCCGGATTTTGTTTTTTTGGCTTAAGGCTACGCCTTACAAACATACAAGGGATTGTTTTAAAAGCAAATAATTCACTTAATTTTCCACTCAATAAACCAAGTAAAGTTTGATTTATTATATTAGTTGATGCGTATAAACTTTTGTATTGTAACTCATTAGATAAAAATAAACTGCTTTCAGTTAAAGTATTTGTTGAATCGTAAGTATTTATATTATTATAAACTGGATTAAATTGGATTAAATCTATATCAACTATTACCGGGCTACGCCCGGAAAAGGGGCTTTGCCCCTTAGGCTCTGCCGATAAAACAAAACCTGATGCCTTAGCGCTAGGGCTAGAAGTTAATATTTTTTTTCCCATTTGATAATAAGCAATATGACCGATTTTTGTACCAAGCTTGACTTTGCTTTTTAAAAAAGAAGTTAAAGCTAAACCTGCTTTGTTAAAACTTCTAGAAGGTTTGGCTAAAAAGCTACTTTTTTGAAGGCTCCCGCCGATACTCCAAATTGGGTTTTTAGAAGCCATTAAGGGCTCCGCCCTTAAAATGGTCTTATTTTTGAAATTTGTTACTATAGGACTAATAATATTAGTATTTGGATTAGGTATAAAGTCCAAATTCAGAAAATCAAGATTATCAATTGTACCAGTATAACCTAATATTGTGTTAGATATATAATTAGCATAAGAATACTGTAATAGTCTATTAAGGGCTCCGCCCTTAAAATGGTTTTTTGCATTTGATGCTTTTGTAAACTCCCAACGATTCCAAAGGTTTGTTAGTGTTGGAATAGATATTGTTTCATCTAGTCTTCCTGGACGACGTAAAGCTGGATCTAATATTTGTGGTAAATGTGTAGTTGCAAAAACTACAAAACCTCGGTTGCCGCGTACACTATCAATAATAACAAGTAGATCTGTTATCATATCTAATTTAGCAGACATATTAGAGAAACCTAAGTCCGCTAAAGCTGCTACTTTCGCTCGAACCGAATAAGAAACACGAGGTAGAATCGATAATTGTTCACTAGGTAAGCCAACCCAAGGTAATTCTTTTACGATTTTTTTAGGTTTAAATTGTTTCTGATCTTTAAGTAAAAGAACAGAAAAAGGTGAAGTTGATGGTGGTGATATAAGTTGATCCGTTCTGCCCATACTTATTTGTAAATAGCTACTTAAATATTTTGTCGTTTTGAAATTAGCTACGCTTTTTTGGCTTCTTTGACTTATAATCTTTTGAATACTACTTAAATTTGAAGTCAAATCACTTTGACCTTCATCGGCCGACACTTGCATAGCGGATGCAGAAGAGAAATTATTTGATAAATTGGTTTTTTCTAAAGAGTTAAAACCATAAGATAATGGATGCGTAGGTGTCGAAGAATAATTGGAAAAACGTTTCGAAAAATAACAAAATAGATCAAAAGCAAAATGATTTGTAGGAATAGAAAGAGAAAAATCGCCTTTAAAAGGTTTTTTATAATGTGTTATACCATGACGACTTAACTGATAATATACTTGATTTTTTTCATGGACTGCTTCACCATTGCTTTGTGAACCAAAACTGATTTCTACAGATTTGTTCATTTCTTCACCTACAGTATCCCCATGATCTGATATTAATAAAGGTCTACGTTCACCTATTAAATGTATATCTTCTAATAAAAATAAACAAGGTGTGTTTAATGCTATAGCTTCAAAAACTTCTTTTAATAATTTTATACCTACAGCAAAACCACGATTAACGATAGCATAACGACTTGCATTATCTGTTATAATTTGGATTTCTGTTTCACCGGCTAAAGCTTGTATTAGAAGTGTCTTTTGCATACGATCGAAAGCTGTATCTATATTAGCACCAAGCGTTGATCCTATTACTAAAACATTTTTAGCTATTTGTTTGGTTAATTGTCCTGAAAAAATTTGACAAACTAAAGTCCCTATAGGTTGCTGTACTATACTATAATATTGGATAGAACTTATATGATTCAATGATTTTGGTAAATGATAATCTATAAATAAATCTGTTTCTTTAGATTGATATGTTATGTATTCGGAGCCAAGTCTACTTGCAAACTTTGAATTAATATCTTTTTTTGGACTATTTGGGCTTGTATTTAAGGGCTCCGCCCTTAAAAAGAAAAAAAACGCTTTTTGACTTAATTTTTGAAAGTAGGCCTCTGGTCTATTAGCAGATATTTGGAAATTACTCTTTTGGATAGCTTTTAAAAAAGTAGCTATTAAGGGCTCCGCCCTTAAAACGCTACTTTTTTTACGTTTTTGAAAAGCCGATACTGCTAAAGATTTTATACCTTTTGTAGCTACAAACGCCGAAATATTTTGTTTATTTATTATTGGATTTTTGACTAAAATGTTATTATCCGCTAAAAAACGATCAATTAATACATTTTGTTCTTCTTTAATATTAGATAAGGAAGGAATATTTATATTATATTTATCTGCGGCTTTAATTAAAATATCTGACCATATATCCCAAAAAAGAGTACCTTTCTTTTGTCTATTAATTAAATCTGTGTCTGGTCGGTTTAATATTTCAAGGAACAAATCATTTAAATATAAAATGCGTTTATAAATCATTTGACCCAAAATAAAGCTCCAAGCTATTATAGATACTTGTATTATTGGATTAGGGCTACGGCCGATATTTTTATCTATTATATAAAAGGGGCTTTGCCCCTTAGGCGGAGCCGAGAAAAAGACCCCATAACCTATTAAGCCTTGCAAAGTAGATGCAAGGCTTTTACTTTGTCTTGCTACTTTCGAGAAAGTTAACCAATTTTTCTTTTCTACATTTTCAGGAGTCAAAGTCAGTAAATCCGAAGACCATTCTACTAGAAAAGCATAAGCCACCCAGTCCATAGTTAATTCCGTTGGTTTTTCAAAAAAGCCATAAATTTGACGTAAAAAATATTCAAAAGTATCCACAAGTTTAAAACCAGCGTTATAAAACTCTTTTTTTATTGTTGTAGCAGTATTGGTTGTTAAAAAAGCGAAATTGAGCCACGTCTTATTTTTCCAATAAAAAATTTTTTGCGATAGGCCTTTTTTCATTTTTGGTATTTCGGCCGATACTATTATAGTAGTAAACGAATCTTTTCGAAAATAAGTATTTAAAAAAATATTAAAGCTTTTCCTTGTTATAACCATTTTTGGATTTTGCGACTTAATATGCCTATTTTTAACAGAATTATTGTTAAGGTTTGGCTTACTAGTAAGCCAAACCCCAAAAAGATTCCAATCTAAAAAGCTACGAGTTGAATAACTTTTATTAAAATTCAAAAAAGCAGCTTTCATTTTTGTAGGCCAAGTAGTAGCCTTATAAAAAATTTTATCGTAGTATAGGCTACGTTTTCGAAACTTTAGTCGATTCTTTTTATATAAAAGGGGCTTTAAAAAAGTGGCTATTAAGGGCGGAGCCCTTAAAATGCTACTTTTTTGAGCCCCTTGGGCGGAGCCTATAAAAGAAAGAATACTCTTAAAAAAAGTAGTATTTTGAGGCGATGCTAGTCTTAAAAAAAAATTAGCTTTATCTATGGTAACGGCAAAGCCGTTACCATAGCCGATATAAAAGAGATAGTTACTTTTTTTTATATATTTTTTTGGCTTTATGCTTTTGGAAGCAAAAGGTGCTGCTAACTTGTATACACCTAAAGTTTGTGTAATTCGTTGCAAATTATCGGCTATGGTATCGGCTTTGCCTAAGGGGCTTTGCCCCTTATCTATACCATGTATAAAATTAAGGGCTCCGCCCTTAAAATGAGTCATCTGGGCAAAGCCCAAATTTGCCAGAAGGACATAAAAATTGGTAAGTTTATGTAGTAAAATTAAATGGAATTTTAGAAAACAACGTACTTGACTTATACTTATTAATGTTATTAAAGCACAAAAATGAAACATTATAAGGGCGGAGCCCTTAATTAAGCCCACAAAAGTTCTATTTAAAGGGCCTCTTAATGGTTGAATATTATTCTCTTTATCCATGGCCTCGGCTTTGCCTAAGGGGCTTTGCCCCTTATCTATACCATAGCCAATATCTTGAATATACAAATTAGCTTTATTCATTTTTGGAAAAGGCTTATACTCAACTGATTCAAGTTTTTTTTTGTTAATGCCTAAATTTGCTAATTTGGCATACTTAGTATAGTAAGCCTCTGGCCTAATTTTTTGAGAATCGGATAAAAGAATATTATCAGCTATACTCTGGCCTATAGTATTTTGAACTTTAAAAGAAGACCACCATTCCATTTTGGAAGAAGGCCAAAAATCCACTGTTGGCAACTTATGGGCTTTAGGCCAATAAATAGATGTTAAATAAGCTAATTTTTTTTCTTTTTGATGTATTTTTTGGCTAATTAAGGACTCCGCCCTTAAAATGTTTTTTTTATAAAGGCCTAACGATTTCGAAAGATTCAATGGTAAGCCAAGTCTACTAGCAGAACTAAAGACCTTTTTATCGGCTATGGTAACGGCAAAGCCGTTACCATGGATAATAGGTTTTTTTTTGGATACTATAGACAATTCAAAAAAATTTGTATTTAGAGTTGGTAATAATAATAAATCGATTTTTTTGCGTATTAGTTTTTCTAAATATTTTGTTTTATTATTTTTGCTTTGATTTCGAAGTTTTTGAATCGACCACGTATTTAAACGTTTCGTTGTAATAGCTTTACTAAAAAATAAATTCGTTTTATTTAAAGACCATAAACTTCTTTTTAAAGATTTTTTATTAGCTACAAGGCTTTGTGGCAAAAAGCCAACTTGTTTACTTGATTGATTTGAATCTATAGCCGATACGTCAAAAAAAGTATCTTGGAGATAGCTACTATTTTGATCGTTGTCCTCAGGTGTGTTTTTTGGCATCTTTTTAAGGGCGGAGCCCTTAAAAGCATGTTGGGCTGTTAAATTATCAGAGCGACTAACGCTCGAATTAAGTATAGGCATTAGCCTATAGATGACTAATTGTTTATTTAAATGAGTAGTACTTGTTATATTATAAAGCCAGATCCAAAAATCTCTTAAAATATTATTATTGATTTCTTTTTTTTGTGGATTATTAGCAGATTGATTTTCAAAACTAGCATAACTTGCTTGATTTTTGATACTTGTTAGTTGATTTGTATTGAGTCCTACAGTTGATGCTGATATTAATGTATTTCTAGTATCTAATTCATTAGCCATAAGCCTATAAAATGCTTTTTTAGTAGTAATCTTTACAGGTAAAGACTCATAATTAAGGCCCATAGACGCATATTTCGTTTTAGCTATTTCGGATAATTTGAGAGTATCGGCGTTAGTCGATACTATTACAGGTTGTTTTAAGCTATCTTCAACATAGGCCAAAGGCGTTTGTATAGGCTCAATTATCGGCTCCGCCGATAATTTTAAATTTCTATTATACAACTGTTTTATTTTTTTCGAAGAAAGCAATTGATTATACAAAATGTTATTATAAGTTGTTACTTTTTGATAATTACTTATTTTGGACTCTTTTATTAAGGGCTCCGCCCTTAAAATTATACTATGGCGCTTTTTATCAAATTTATTAAGTACTCTAAAAGATGTCGGCTTATAGTATGCGTGGCTTAAGGGCTCCGCCCTTAAAAAAAATTTGGTATAAGCTAACACTTGCTTTAAAGGTAGTATAAGGGCTCCGCCCGATTTTTTTTTTGTTACTTTTTTTTGACTTATTTTTTTTGTAGACTTATGCCCGTTTTGTTGTATTGTATTGCTTGTCAAATTGAGTAGTTTTTTATTAGATAAACTTTGTATATAATTATTTAAAGTATAATAGTTTTTGTCATCGTAGAAATTTATATTATTTCGAATTACTATATTAGTACGTTGCTTTAAGGGCTCAAAAAGGTAGCTATTATAGGCTCCGCCTATAATAGCTACCTTTTTTGAAGCCCTTAAACAGATTTTGCCAGTACTTTTTAGACATGGCCCCATAGCCGATTGATTTTTATAGGCCTCTGGCCTATAAAAAGAACCGAATACTTTATTTTTAAAAAAATTAACACCTAAACGTAATCTTAACCAAATTGGTCTAGGATAAAAACGTTTACGTTTTTTTTGCTGACGACTTTCTAATCTTTGTCTTTTTGCCTTTGCTTTTTTTTTAAGGGCTACGCCCGAACTTATGTTATTTATAATAGAATCCAAATTTTTTTGGCTTTGTATCGTATAAGAAAACTTATTTTGGAACCCGTAGGCCTTTTTTAAAAATTTTTTATGTAATAAAACAGTTTTGACTTTATCGGCTATGGTAAGGCGCTTTTTTTTGGATATATTTTGATTTTTATCGATATAAAGCCTAATCCTTGGTCGATTCAAGCCTACGGCTTTAAAAGGGTATGGTAAATAATTTTGTAATAATTGAGTCGTATTATAAGTTTGTAAGGATGGCCCCAATGTGGCCAAGACCTTATTTTTTTTGGTTATTGGAAAAGTCGATTTGACAAGTTTACTTAATTTATAACGTAAATAATTAATATAATTATTAAAGTACTGCCCAAAATCGAAAGAGTCGTTATCGGCTGTAAAAAGAGTCGTTTTCTCTCCAATAGCCGATACTATACTTGAGCTTGTCGACCCGTGCGTGTGTGAGACAGTATTTTTCAAACTTAAGGGGCTTAGCCCCTTTTTAGGGCATAGCCTTAAGCCAATTTGTAAGTTATTAAACGATGCTTTAAGGGTTCCACCCTTAAAAAGATCTATTAAGGGCTCCGCCCTTAAAATGTTCTTATGTAGTAGCTTTTGGCCTATATGATAGTTACTAATACTTGCAGGCTTTGTAAAAAAACTACCGGTTACAATAGGGTTTAAGGGCTCAAAAAGGTAGCTATTATAGGCTCCGCCTATAATAGCTACCTTTTTTGAAGCCCTTAAAAAGTTGCTTTCGAATATAAGCCTTTTTTCGAAGCTAGGCTTGTTTTTTTTTTGATTTTGTATATCTTGCAGAGCCAATAGGCTCTGCTTTTCATAATTACAAATTTTCTCAGTTAATGTTAAAAAATGAAAAGTCGATTGATAAATACTTTTAAAAGCACGTGCATAACTGTTTTTGGATTTTTGAGAATGTGTCTTTGTTCTTTTTTGGAAATTGAAAAAATGACTTTTGCCTATACTCGATTGTGTTGGATCTATGGCAGTGTTGATAGGCTCTGCCATTTTAATAGTCGATTCCGAAAAATCGTTTAAAGCCGTAGGCTTTGTAGCCTTATTTATAGATGGACTTTTGGGTTGTAGCTTTATCGGTGATAAAGCTACATATCCAAAACTTTTGATAATATTAGCAAAGCTAATAATGGCAGAGCCAATAGGCTCTGCCTCTTTAAGCGCTAACAAATAGTTTTGTGGTTTTTCGATAAAATGTAAACTTATTCTATTAAGTGTTTGACTCTTTTTTACTGTATTTGGATCTATAATTGGAAAATGGTCTAACTTGCTATTTATGCCTTTGGCATTCGAATATAACTGCCAATTGAGTTTTTGTATTAAATTATCTAAAAATAACTTATTAAAAAAAATCTCTTTTTTTTTTAAAAAATTTTTGAGATTATTTACAGGTGTTGTTTGTATATAAGCCGTAGGTTTCGAAACATTTGAACTTAAAAAGGGTTTAGCTGCAGTTATTCTTTTATCGGTTTTGATTAAGGGCTCCGCCCTTAAAATGAATTCTATATTAGGGTTACGACCGCAATTTTTTGTAAGGCCTAGGCAGAGCCCATCGGCTCTGCCATAATTGATTTTAAGGGCGGAGCCCTTATAAGAAAACTTTTTAAGGGCGGAGCCCGTAAAAGCCTTAATATAAAAATTATAAAAGCTACTTTTTTTATATGCTTGTATTGTTTTTTTATTAAAAATAGGTAAATCCAAATCCGCTTTGCTAACTTTTTTACTTATTTTAGAGATGCCAGATATTTGTAAGGGCTCCGCCCTAAATTCAAAAAAAAAAAGCTTAGCTTTTTTTTTTAAAGGAGCTTGGAGATCGGTCGTAGTCCTAAGGGGCAAAGCCCCTTTTATTTTTTTATAGACCATTTGATTAATAGGTCTATAAAAAAAGAAATAGCTACTTTCTTTAGCTGTTTTTAACGGGGCTCCGCCCCTAGTACTTAAAAAAAGCTGGTCAATACTATAGACATTGGCATTTGTTTGAGTAGGCCTCTGGCCTAAATCAAAAAACGTCGATAAAGCTAGATTGTTAAGACTGTCGTGTATTGGGGCTTTGCCCACAATACAAGCGAGATCGGGCGTAGCCAAAAAAGAATCAAAACTGGTATTGCTTACTATACTTTTATTATAAAGATTTATAACAGAATAGGCTTTTTTTGGTATTATATTTAAGGGCTCCGCCCTTAAAAAGTGATGTATAGATGCCATATTAGCTATTTTTTGCTGGTCAGAAAAATATAAGCTAACATTGAAACTTTGCATGCTATCGGCGGAGCCTAAGGTAACCTTATACAAAATCGAAAATAAACCTATAACAGGTAATAACCAATAAGCTAAAAAAGTTTTTTTAGCTATAGGCTGATGTAATCGGAAACTGCTGTTTTTGGCTTCTAATCCAATAATATAAGACTTAGCATCTATCCATGGTAACGGCAAAGCCGTTACCATAGCCGATAAAAAGCTACCACAAATATAGCCTTTAGGCGTGCTAGAGCCTATTAAATTATTAGCGAGATCCGGTGTAGCCCGATAACGAATATTTTGCTTTATCGGCGGAGCCGATAAAGCAAAAAGAACTAAATATTTCGTTTTGTAATTCGAACAGAAATAATGGGATTGACTATTATAGCTACTTTTATTAGAATTCAAATGCCCATCTAAAGATTTTAGGAAAGTTGATACAAAAGTCGATAAAAACAAAATAGCTTTGCTATTTTGTTTTGACATTCTGCTTTTTGCAAATGTATTAAAAAATTTTAGCTTTGCTAAATCTTTTTTTAAGGCGTAAGCCGATGCATAAGAATCGAATTTCTTATAGCTTTTATGGGTCTTTGAGCATAAAAATGGGCCAAAAGCAAGATAATTAATGCCAAAATAGTTAAGTTGTAATTTTTTTACAATATTTTTATTTATTTCTTTATTTGTTTTGATTCTACTTATAGGACTTTGACCTATTTTCGAACGATTTTCACTTTTGAAAGACATTTTTTTTTGCTAAAAAAAAAATTATTTGACTATATTAAAATAAAAAAAGTATTAAATTAATACTTTTTAGTAAAACTTATAATAATATTCCAAAATTCAACAATAGAATTTTGGAATATATAATTTCGAATTTTTCAAAATAGCTAACTTCGAAACGAATAACTAAAAAGGCCTAATAGTTCGTTTTTGACTTTGCTAAAAAGTTCTTTTTTTTATACTATACTTATTTTGAAAGAACAAACGTTATTTTGAAAGACCTTACTTGAAACAATCCAATAATAAAATTTTTATTTGGCCATGTCATAAGGTATTTTTTAT
>JACCDR012322080.1_pt1 | contig 10778 bp, 12 predicted proteins | sample 7446431 | NCBI WGS metagenome assembly JACCDR01 (sample SAMN15323443, study PRJNA562643) | freshwater metagenome | isolation source: river surface water | place: USA:Blue River Watershed | collected 2017-08-17 | reverse complement strand
GTAGGCGCCCGCTTTATGTTTTTATTATTTGGTAATTACTTACCCTCCTTCATATGAGCGAGAGATGTTCTTGCTGCGGGATTTGCTTCGAGGCGCTCTTTTTCGATAGGTTCACCAGATACTTCGCAGATACCGTAGGTTCCCTTCTTTATTTTATCGAGAGCGAGTTTTACATCGTTATACTGCTTTTCAAGAGGCTTCAAGATAGCTGTATTTGATTCATAGCTCTCTATGTTGTCAGCGATATCAGCTGCATCAGACGCATTGATGTCTACTTCTCCAGAAGAAGGCTCCCAATCAGCAGGATTATTTGGATTTATATGTCCAACACTCTTGAGTTCTGTTTCGAGTGTTTTTAATTCTTTTTCAAGCTTTGCTTTGAAATATGTAGTATCTATTGTGGTATTTTTCTTCATATATGTAATAGTATCTATTTTTTATATTACTGTATAGTGCGGACAGTAAGGAGTTTGTCGAGAATATATCGCAGGGGTTCCCTACCTGTTGTGATAATAAGTGTTTTCTGATCAGCAAATGCATACAGGAGCACTTCGGTTCCATCAGCTTTTTTCAATGAACGCACATCAATATTTGATATGAGTATGTCTTCGAAAGGTTGAAGAGCAATATCGCCCAGTGACGTTTCTGAATGAGCTACTTGGATAAGTGGTAACAAATCATTCACCATATTCTTTTCCCATTCAAGCATTCCTGAGAAAGTATTTTGGAAGAATGTGTTTTTGAGAATGATAAACGGATGTTGTGTATCGTAGGTGTATACACCAACCATATATTCTTTGTCGAGAGATCTTATTATTTTGTTAGGTATTTCTGTCTTTCTAAACAAAACTGATGGATCTACAGTAGCTGTTCCTGTTGCAGATTCTGTTACAATGAGCGCTGATATATTGCCTAATCCTGCGTTCACAGACGAGAGTTTTGATCCTATGAGGGTGAGAGGGTCGCTTTCTGTATCGAGTTTGAGTGTTGTTATTTTTGTGTATGGAACGATGGTTTTTATTGAAGAAGAAATCGGCCTCTTTTCTGATACTGGCTGTGATGAAGAGAACCAATAATACCAGCCTCCTGACAATACAACCATGAGCATAACAACCACCATAATGAAAAGTCCTGCGTAGTGATGGGTTTCAGGTTCTTGGTATTGGATTGCAGTTCTTTCACGTTTTTTTTGTTCTGCTATTGCTATATCTACCGTAGAAACATTTTTGTATTTAACAGCCTCTTCGGCGTCTGATTTAAAAGTTCTAATTTGGCGTATTGCGGGATTGTTTACAGGTTTTTGCTCTGTAATTTCTTCTTTTGGTGTTGGAGTTGGAACAGGTGTTACGGGTTGTGGTGCCGGTTCTCGCCTCTCTTCTGGTGCAGAAGTAGGATTTTGTGCAGGAATAGGAGTCTTTTCTATGAGAGGTGCAACACGAACTTGCTCTTTTTGTTGCTGCTGCATCTCTATAAATTTTTGTCCCACGACAAACTTATTTGGAATAGGAATTTCTTGGAGTGAAGCAATAAGTTTTGCCTTTTCTTGGTTGAGTGCTTGTATGTCTTCAGTCGACGCTTCTTTATCAGTAGGTGTATTTGAAAACTCATTATCTTCAGATACTCCTGAACCGACAATATCCACGCCTTCAGCGTGCAAGTCTACGTCTTTTGTTTCTGGTGTAGGTGTGTTTTGTGGATCCATGGATATAGTATAGCTCTTTAAAGACACTATAGCAGAGAGTCTCTAAGGACGGATCTTGCGCACTACCTTGCGCATGTTTCCTTGTTTTTCAAAATGATTGCCTCCCATGACGTAGCGGCGTGGGTCGTTATCCATATCAATAAAGTCGTCAGCTACCTCACGGAGCTTGCCCGAAGCTGATTTTCCAAAGGTAATAACCTCTACCTGACATCCTCGCATTTTTAGATATTCAACAAGGGGTATAAAATCTCCGTCTCCTGATGCAATAACGATAACATCGACTTTGTCTGCAATTTTTACAGCGTCAATAGCGAGTCCTACGTCCCAGTCAGCTTTTTTTGAGCCAGAAGAAAAAATCTGGAGATCTTTTGTCTTTGCTTCAATACCCATTTTTGTGAGAGCATCAAAGAAATTTTTTTCTTCACCTGTTTCTGTGGTGATGACATATGCTGTTGCACGTACGAGTTCTCGTCCCGCGAGAGAATCAACGAGTACGTTTTCAAAGCGCACGCGTCCATGATGGAGGTTCTTTGCGCTGTGATAGAGATTTTGTGCGTCTATAAAAATACCGACGCGTTGTTTTGAGTGTTTAATAACTGTCATAAAATGTAATTATCTAAATAAGATGCTGTCAATGTATGTAAAAACGAAACGCCCTACTTTTCAAAAGTAAGGCGGTTCGAGAGATTATTTCTTGAGATCGAGCTTCTTTGTGATCTCTGAATATCGCTTTGGAAATTTCTTTGCGAGATACTTGAGATGAGTCTGGCGATCAGCAACCATTGCGAGGAGTCCTCGTCGTGAGTGCTTGTCTTTGTCGTGTTTCTTGAGGTGCTTAGCAAGTTCCTCAATACGTGCACTTAGGAGACCTATCTGAACTTCAGGAGAACCTGTATCTGTTGTGTGAACAGCGGTGCTCTTGATTACTTTTGTTTTCTTAATCGTTGAAAGCATGGTGTGATACATCTTAGCACATATCTTTTAAAATTGCAAGCCCCTTCCCAGATTTGATACGAGGTCTTCTGCACACCTTATATAAGAGCGTTGTTTTTGCTATAATATTGTGCGACACACAACCATGGCATCACTCAAAGACCTTAAACAACAGTTTCTCGAATACACCGAGATCGAAAAGGGTCGTAGTTTAAATACGGTTAAAAACTATGATCGCTATATTAGTCGTTTTCTAGCTTTTCTTAAAAAAGATGATCCCAGTGCTATAACCGATAGTTCTGTGCGTGAATTCCGTCTCTGGCTCAACAGACAAGCTACGGGTAATAATGCGCGTACAGGTGAGACACTTAAAAAGAAGACACAAAATTACTATTTGATTGCTTTACGTGCTTTTCTTAAATACCTTGCGAGACAAGGAGTAAAATCGCTAGCGCCTGAGCGCATAGAATTGGCTAAAATTGGTGAAAGACACGTAGAGTTCATGACTGATGATGAATTACAAAGACTTCTGAGAGCTCCTTCGGGCTCTGATTTGAAATCACTGAGAGATAGAGCCATATTATCAATGTTATTTTCGACGGGGCTTCGTGTATCTGAGCTCTGTTCTCTACCTCGAGATATTGATTTGTCTGTAGATGAGCTCTCGGTTCGTGGTAAGGGAGATAAAGTCCGTGTGGTATTTATTTCAGACCACGCTAAGGCTTGTTTAAAGAGTTATATAGAAAAGCGTGACGACATGGACGATATGCTGTTTGTTAAAGTCTCACGGGAAAAACGTCATGGTGGTGAATCACTTCCCCTCACCACACGATCTGTTGAACGTATTGTGAAACACTACGCTACAAAGGCTGGTATAGTTTCAAAAAAGGTTACACCTCACGTTATACGTCACTCATTTGCTACAGATCTTCTTTCAAACGGTGCGGATCTACGCTCGGTACAAGCTCTCCTCGGACATGCTAATATCGGTACCACGCAGATATATACCCATGTAACCGACAAACATCTCCGTAATATTCATAAACAATTCCATAATAAAAAGAAATCATAATGCATATCATCTCTTGGAACGTAAACGGCATCAGAGCAAATATTAAAAAAGGTTCATTTAATTGGTTACTTGAGCAGAAACCAGACATTTTCTGTCTCCAGGAGACAAAAGCACATCCAGAACAATTACCCGCTGAAGTTGTGGCTCCTTTTGGCTACCGTTCATATTTTGATCATTCAAAAACACGTAAGGGCTATAGTGGAGTAGCTGTATATGTGAAAATTACCCATACCGTGGAACGTGTTGAATATGGTTTTGGTATACCTGAGCTCGATCAAGAAGGCCGTCAGATCAGTGTTTTCTTTACTAATACCAAGGGTAAACCTCATTTTTGCCTTATAAATACCTATTTTCCTAACGGTGGCGGTGGTCCAGAGCGCTTAAAATATAAGCTCCAGTACTACGAGGCTTTCCTTGTATACATAGAAAAGGTTCGTAAAGAAGGATATGAGGTGATATTTACAGGTGATATAAATACGGCGCATACTGAAATAGATCTCGCTCGACCAAAAGAAAATGCCGAAAATACAGGATTCCTCCCTATTGAGCGTGCATGGATAGATAGAGTTATTGCAACGGGTTATGTTGATACATTTCGTGCATTACATCCAGGAAAAAAAGATGCATACACATACTGGGATATGAAAACATTTGCGCGAGAAAGAAATGTTGGATGGAGAATAGATTATTTTTTTGTGAGCAAAAAGATATTTGATGCGGTAAAAAAATCTGAAATAAAATCAGAAGTGATTGGTTCTGATCATTGCCCAATATCTCTTACGGTGGCTCTGTAAAAAGGTTTTATAGAAGTGTCTTTTATAAAAGACAAAGTAATGTGAGTTATCCACAGTACATGTCCTTTACATGTCTTTTACTGTTGCTAAAATAATCCCAGGTCAGTAACGAACTTCTGCTACAGAAGTTCTCTGACAAAGAGTTCTTTCAAATAGTCGGTAATCGTTTAAGGTTTGGTCAAGATAATTTAGTTATGGGTTTCTTCGCCGGTGCTCAACAATGTGCGTTTGCAGAGCGAACGTAGATTGTTGAGCCTCGGGGGTCACGCGTAACAACACGTGAGTCACCTAGACTCAACATCGCATCGATCAGGACTTCTTAGGCGAACGTAGAGATTTACGCCTTCATTCAGGCTTTAAATCATAGTATTTCGGCCCTCGTTTTGGAGGTCGCCTCCACGTTCACCCAAAGCAGCCCTCATCATGTGAGCCGTCTGCGCAGTTTCTGCTCAGGCGGTTTATTGTTTCTAGGCTTACAATTTGGCTCTACAGAGCCAAAAACCGACACTTCTCTGTGTCGGTTTTCTTATGGTTTTTGGTGTGTTTTGTGTGTAACGTTTTTAGGATACACCGTGTTTACCTCGTATTTTGGCAATTTCTTCTTCTTCGGCGCGGAGTTTTTTGTCTTTCCCTACTGCGGCACGCATTTTGAGTTCTGTTTCAGGTAGTGAAACGAGTTCTTTTGTTCGATTTTCGAGATAATCTGCGGTATTTAGTTTTGGATTTTCGAGGACTTCTTCGAGGAGTGCATTTAAAACCAAACCTATTTTCGGATTAGGTGGCATATTTGTGATTTCCATTATTCTTTTACCGTCTATTTTAAGCATACCTACAGAAATAGGATCGCGAAGCGCCTCTTCAATCATTGCTCTGTATTTACGGAGACGATATGGATTTTCTTTGGGTCGTCCTGTGCCTATTCGATCACAAATACGTACATTCATAAGGTTCCATATCTGATCTTTACCAACGTTTGCAACCATACGGCGCACGGCGGACAGGCTTATTTGTTCAGTATCCGAGAAGAACATATGCCAACGAACAAGTTTCACAACCATATCTATGGTTTTTGTAGGAAAATTAAGATTTTTAAGGATTTTTTCTGTCATTTTAGCCCCTACAACCTCATGACCGTAAAATGTAAACTGATTGGTTTCACGTGAAAAGCGTCGTGTTTGAGGTTTGCCTATATCATGAAATAGAGCCGCGAGACGGATTTCGAGGCTGTACCCTTTATCAGCTGAGTGCTGCATGGTTCTCATGAGGTGTTCCCAGACATCGTATGAGTGAGCTTGGTTTTGCTCTATTCCGTAGCTTTCTTCTAGTTCAGGTGCAATAAAAGGTATAATACCGAGTTCGCGTGCTGTAATAAGGGCTTTCATGGGCGTTTCCGACATGAGTATGCGGATAAATTCATCACGAATACGTTCTTTTGCTATATGTGAAAGGAGTGGTGTATGGGTTTTGAGCGCTTCAAGAGTGCTTTTTTCTATAGAAAAGCCTAATTCGGCTGATATACGAATGGCTCGCATAATACGGAGAGCGTCCTCAGAAAGTCGTTCGTGAGCATCGCCAACAGTCCGTATAATCCCCTCTTTGAGGTCTGTTTGGCCGTTAAAGAGGTCTAGTATGTTTCCTGTGAAACTTCCCTCTTTTTCGTTAGTGAGACTCAATGCGAGAGCGTTTATCGTGAAATCACGACGCTTGAGATCATCTTCAATGTTTGTGCTAAAGGACACACTGTCTGGACGTCTTTTATCAGAATATCCAGATTCCAAGCGAAAAGGAGTCACTTCAATGACCTTGAGGCGTTCATCTGTAGCGTCTTCATTTACAACACCTACAGTTCCGTAACTGTTTTCATAAAAGGTATGCGTAAAACTACCGATGATATCTTCGGGTGTAGCATTTGTAGTAACATCCCAGTCTTTTGGCGTACGTCCGAGAATCAGATCTCGTACACAACCACCTACTAAATAGGCTTTAAAACCCTTATTTTCAAGAGTTTTTGTTACTTGTGAAACTTCAGGAGGAATAAAAAATGAAGTTTTGAGCATTGTTTCTGGTGCTCCCGGAGGGATTCGAACCCCCAACAACGGTTCCGAAGACCGGTATGATATCCATTTCACCACGGGAGCAACAAACTCATCATACGCTAAATAGAATATAAATCAAAAAATTTTGAGTTTAAAGAGCTTTCGTGTATAGTATTTCTTACGCGGGTATCGTTTAGTGGTAGGACACGTCCTTGCCAAGGATGAGGTGAGAGTTCGATTCTCTCTACCCGCACCATATACAAAAAACCATTCATTTCAGATGAATGGTTTTTTGTTGGATGTTTCTTGATTACATACGATCGTATTATTAAGGTCTCTAGGACGACCTTGAGCGTGTACTTTTAAAAACGGCTCTGTTTCAACAAAAAACGCTAAACTGTGGATAAGTATGGGGATAGTGTTTAAAAGACATATATAAACATATGTCCCTTCTACCTGTCTTTTGTCCTTAGTGTCGCTTAATTGAGCCATTTTAAAGACATTATGTGTATTTTGTTCTCTAATAATAGAAATCCACAGAAATATGTTACATATGTAACATGGACACAGTGTTTCATGTGAAATTTATACTTCATTGAGTATATTTTGATCATTTCTTTAGGTTTCATGTGAAATTATGAATACATGAAAGTATTTACAACAAAACAACAAAAGAGGGGTCGGAGAGGTGAGATTCTTGCGTGTATGTATTTAATTAAACAAGGATTTGCTATTTCTGAGCGTAATTACACTCAGAAATCGGGGGAGATTGATATTATTGCATTTAAAGACGGTCAGATACATTTTTGTGAAGTTAAAACAGTTTCACGTGAAATATCGATAAGACCTGAGGAAAATATGCATAAAACAAAAAAGAGGGCGCTCAGGAGAGTTATTGGTCATTATATTGGTACCCATAAGGTTGATTCATGGCAGTGTGATTTAGTATGTGTGTATCTCAATGACACAGAGAGGAAGGCTAGGATCAAAATAATAAGTGATATCGTCCTTTAAAATTAGATTTTTATAGACTTTGTGTTAGTATAAGCACGTTATCAAATCGGGGTGTGGTGTAACGGCTAACATGCTTCACTTGGGATGAAGTGACTCCGGGTTCGAATCCCGGCACCCCGACACTTATTTTATTGTGTGAAAAAATTCACGAGAACTATAGAGGACTTTGTGTGCGGTAATTGTGGCAGGGAAGTCACAGGAAATGGCTATACTAACCACTGTCCTGCGTGTCTTTGGTCAAAACATGTTGATAAAAATCCAGGAGATAGGGCGGAAGAATGTGGTGGTATGATGAAGCCTGTAGGGGTAACAAAAGAAGGTTCTGAATATATACTTACACACCTTTGTACGGTGTGTGGTTTCGAGCGTAGGAAAAAAGTAGAAAAGGAGGACTCTTTTGATGAAGTTATTAAGTTGTCTCGGTTTTTATAGTCGTCAAGATGTTTTAGGAGGGTTGAGGAAAAGTTTTATTGACATTATTTGTACATATTGTTAAATAATCATTTCTTTGAAAGAAATTAGCGATATGTTCTGCCCTAAACAGGGGATTGGCCGATTTGTTTATAATAAGAAAACAAAATACAATCTAGGTCAATTTTTTAAGACCATTTTGACAGAGCTTTTCTGAAATGTCGTATGTTCTGTTCACGGTAAAACTAACTCTATACTATACCCACGAAGGCAATGTACAGCCTTCAATTATTTAAAAAACTAAAACGCACATCTATGATCAAATTCCAGGACGCTCCTCAGACTCCAAAGAAACCAGTTCCTCCAACAAAATAAAGGAAAATAACACCCCTCGCATTGCGAGGGGTGTTATTTTTTGCTACTATCGCTTGGTACCTTTCAAGTATATTATATAAAGTACATATGCGAGCGTAGTTTAATGGTAGAACTTGAACCTTCCAAGTTCGGGGTCCGGGTTCGATTCCCGGCGCTCGCACAGAATTTTAGGGTAGTAAACAAACAAAAAACCGCTTCACTCGGCGGTTTTTTGTTTGTTTTCGAAAATAAATTATTTTACTGCGTCTTTGAGAGCTTTTGCTGCGCGGAACTTTGGAACCTTCATAGCTGGAACTGAGATAGTTTCACCGGTTCGAGGGTTTCGAGCCTGTCGAGCCTTTCGGGTCTTTACTGAAAAGATACCGAGGCCTGCAATAGATACTTCATCGCCCTTCTTCAAACCTGCGACGATAGAATCAAAAACCTTATCGACAACCTGCTCTGCCTGAACTTTGGTTGTATTCAAAACTCCGTGTACTGCTTCTACGATTGCTGCTTTATTCATACTATAAAATTACTGACTTGTAATAGGAACTAACAATACTTTACGCAGGATTTTCATCGTGCGCTTTTTACATCTCGGTAGACGAGAAGGTTTGGTCTGTAATAATTATATAGTAAGCCGTTTTTTAGGCAAATGCTGTAAATATGGCTCTGTTGACAACTCAGAGGGCAGGGGAGTAAAAACCACATAATATGGCTTTATAGAGCCATTATATAGGGTTTTTATAAGGAGCGATTACCTCGCAAATTCTGTAATTCTATTTTCACGAATCAAAGTAACCTTGATCTCTCCAGGGTATTTGAGATCCTTCTCAATTTTATCCGCGATAGTGCGTGCCATGTTTTTTGCTTCAATATCTGATATCTGCTCTGGCTTTACAAAGACACGAATTTCACGACCTGCTTGGAGGGCATATGCCTTTTCTACGCCATTTTGTGCGGTGGCTATTGCTTCGAGATCTTGGAGGCGTTTGAGGTAGTTTTCTACACTGTCATGACGTGCTCCTGGGCGAGCACCTGATATAGCATCAGCAACTTGAACAATAATAGATTCCACGGTTTCATAAGGGTATTCTTCGTGGTGAGCCTGCATAGCCTTGATTATAGCCTCATCTGCACCAAATTTCTGTAGAATACGACGACCGATCTCCACATGGGAGCCTTGAACCTCATGATCGAGGGCTTTACCTATGTCATGAACAAGAGCGCCTGCTTTTGCTATAGCTACGTTTGCACCGAGTTCCTCAGCTATCATGCCTGCTATATGGGCCATTTCTACGGAATGTTGGAGTACGTTTTGGCCGTATGATGTACGGAAGTAGAGGCGACCCAATACCGCTATGATACGAGGATCGAGATTCATTACGCCGACTTCAAATGCAGCCTGTTCACCTTTCTCTTTTATTGTTTTGTTTATTGATTCTTTTGCTTTTTCTACCTCTTTTTCTATTTTTGCAGGCTGTATACGACCATCAGCGATGAGAGCTTCGAGGGCTATACGAGCGACCTGTCGACGGATAGGATCAAAAGAAGAGAGTACGATAGTGCCTGGGGTATCATCTACAAGCACTTCAACACCAGTTACTCGTTCGAAACTTTTGATATTACGGCCCTCTTTACCGATGATTTTACCTTTAACATCTTCAGATGTGATAGTGATAGTAGTAGAAAATATATCTGAAGTTACCGCATTACCAAGGCGGTGAATAGCAGTGGCGAGAATATCTTTTGCACGAGATTCTAGTTTTTCTTGATTATTCTGTTCTAGCTTTTGCATACGGACGAGAAGATCGTCACTGTATTTTGTTTCAGTGTTTTTGATAATCTCTTCTTTTGCTTGGGTTTCGGTGAGACGAGCTGTTTTTTCGAGGAGTTCCTGTCTATCAGAGAGTAGTTTGTCTGCTTTTTCTTTAATAGCACGAATTTCACCTACTTTTATTTTTATTGATTCTACTTCTGAGTCGAGGTCAGCCTGGCGTTTTTCGAGAGAGTCTTCTTTTTTAATAAGACGCTCTTCTATTGCTTTTGCCTTTTCTTCTTTTTCCTTTATTTCTTGACGAAGCTCTTTCATGATACCGGCAGCTTTTTCTTCGGCCTCAAACACAACTTTTTTTGCTGCCTCTTCAGCATCAACCTGCATTTTCTTTATCTCAAGCTCCATTGAACCTCGTTTACCGAGAGATATGATGAGACGCAAATAATACCCGAGCGCAACACCACCTATGCCCACTATTGTGGCAATAAGTAGTACGATTTTTAATGACATGTTTTTAAGAGTCTATACCTGCTATTTATGTGAGGAAAAAGGAATATTCAGAAGAGTGCGGTATGAGAATTCAGGAGAAAGAGGGGTATAAACTGAATTTAAATTGAGTAACAATTTCATACTACATACAAAGGGCATGAGTGGCAAGGGAAGAGGTAGTTTATAAGTAGCC
>JACCDR010318063.1_pt1 | contig 10780 bp, 5 predicted proteins | sample 7446431 | NCBI WGS metagenome assembly JACCDR01 (sample SAMN15323443, study PRJNA562643) | freshwater metagenome | isolation source: river surface water | place: USA:Blue River Watershed | collected 2017-08-17 | reverse complement strand
AATGAAAAGTATTTTTATATATAATTTAATTGTCCTTATTATAAAAATAAATTTCATTCCAAATTCATTTTTATATTTCATTTTCATTTTTTATTTTATATTCGTTTCAAATGTTTCGTATTCTTTCTTTAATTTATTTAATGATATTTCTTCAAAATATTGATTTAAAATTAATGTTTGTGTTTTTATCCACTTTTTGTTTTTTATAATTCTTTTTCTGTATGATGTAAATTGTTGATTAGAATAATCATATTCTGATGTTGTATATGATTCAATTGATAAATTTTTTATGTTTTTTCTTAATCTTTCATAAGATTGTGATACATGTGCGAAATCTCCTTCATTAAAAATAGCATTTTCCATTTTATCAAACAGTTGTTTTTTTGTAATGTCTATTTTATTTAAAGAAAGTCCTTTAAAAGCAATTTTATAATTATCTTCTGTTGTTTTATTGTCTTCATATTGTATTCCATAAACCTTAAGTCCAATTATGTTCGCTTTTCTATAAGATGATTCTTTTTTAAAAGATCCCAAGTCTTTTTCGTTTAATACTTTTCTACTTTCTAAATAGTTCATGCCTTCTTTGTTAGTAAAGAGAGAATCTGTATCGGTATAAAAAAGAAATCCTTTTTCAAATAATGGTGATAAAAATGAATACATATAAATCCTTGCATAACTAGCTACTGCTGCTGATATTTGAACGGCACTTAATGCATTTTTATAGATAGCTAATGGATGTTTCGATATTGTATCCTTTTCTAGTTCTAGATACTCTTGAGCTTCTGAAGAATATTGTCTTATTTTAGCATTTTTTTGTCCTGTGAAAAAATCATAAGATTTATGAATTTTAGTATTTAATGTTTGAGTCGCTAATTTTGGTTCTGGACCAAAAGCTAAAAAATTTTGAATAGATGTTTTTGTATTTTTGTTTTTTTTTGATTTTGATTTTTCTTGAATTTTGTTTTGATCAAATGTTTTCATTTGAGTCTGATTACTTAAAGAAATACCAAAACGGCCGTACGCTGAATTTAAAATTCCTTTTGTTACTAAATTAATAGGATGCTCTTTTGGAAATTTCTGACGCATATTAAAAAAATCTATTACAAAGTTTGAGAAGCCTTTATTTGGATAAAATTTTATTGATTCTGTTATTTTTATCTTATACCCCATTTGTCTTGCTAATTTGATTTCTTCTGAAAAATACCAACCTTCACCGATACCTAAGCAATAAACATTATGGTTGATTGGAGGTTGATATCTTCGAGGAAGCACTGGTAATAAGTTATAATTTGGCGGTGTTATGAAAATAATTTTTAAAAAACCAAAAAATGATTCAAATTCTTTTATTGTCCAGTGTTTATTTTCTTTATTATTGTAAACAGGTGAACCATAAGGCATAAAGTTCATTAAAACAAATGGATATAAAGAATTAACGTCAAATACAAAACCATTTTCGCTTTGAGGTTTAAAAAGCTCTGTCCGCCCCCCATAATATGCATCTCTAAGCTTTTTCTCTAGAAATGGTTTAGTACAAAATATCGCATGCTGGTGGCTCGAAACTGTTATTAATTTATTGTCATATTTAAGTTTTGCGTATAAACCGTCTTTTTTCAAAAATGTTGACCAATAATATTGAGATGGAAAGCTATAGTATTTAGATAAAAACAAATTAACAGCTGTATTTGATATAGTACTATAAGATGTTATATCAAATTTTAATTCTTCCCAAAAAGTTTTTTGAATTAAACTCATTGATTCATATAACAAAAAACTATCATGTAAGCAATATTGTATAAAATTTTCAAGTTTATTTTTGTTTTGAAAAATTTTTTGTAATTTTTCAATGTTTAAATTTTGTAGATCAAATTCTTTTTTTTGTTTATTTAAAAGTAAAAGACTCAATTTATTTAAACTCAATGGAACAAAACGGTAAGAATCTTGAAAAATTAAATTCCCAATTGTTATTCTGTAAATTAAACCTCCAAAAGAAGATACCTTTAATGTTTTATTTAATTTAAAAGTTAAATTTAGTATTCTACTCTTTAATAATGTTTGTAATATAAAAAAACCATCAAATGATGATAAGTTATGCATATAAATTATGACTTTATCTTGGCCATAGAATATTGAATTACTTTTATTACGTTTTTTTAATAAATTTTCTGCTAGGCTAATCATTTCAATCAAAAATTCCTGCATCATAATTTTTGATGCTTGTAAAATTTTTGTTGATGTAGGAATTTCTTTTTTATCAAAAAAATTTTTTGTAATTGAAAAAGTTTGACTTAAATCTTCATTATCTTCAGTTTTTGTATAAAAACTTGCAGCTACGGGAAATAATTGATTTTTAAATCTTTTTTCAAAAAAATTTTCTTGAAATATTCTAGAATTTTGGTCGAATAGTTGTTCTTCGTCGATAGACAATGGTTGTTCTTCGTCGATAGACAATGGTTGTTCTTCGTCTTTTTGTTTTAATGTTGTTTGTTTTGTTTTAATTTCTTCATTCATGGTAATATAAAATTCTTTTATTTGTTGTCTATTTTTATATTCTTCATATTTCATATTTTCATCCGTTTCTTTACATAAATTATATAGTGAAAATAAAAGTGGATTGTTAATCTGTAATTTTTCTTTTTGTTGTTCTAGGTTTTTTTGTTCTTGAAATTGATTAATTATTTGAGATTCTTCGATAGTTTCTGTTGAATAATTTGGAGTTACAAGCATTTCATATATTTCTTTTAATTCATTTTCTTTTATATCAAATTCTGATATATATGCTGTTTCAATATCAGCTGAAACAATAATATTAATATTTTTAGAATCTGATATATGTTTTTTTGGTGTTAAATAAAATATTTGAGGAATATTTGTTTCGACATTAAATGCATCTTGATAAACATCGTAAAAAAAAGGATTAGATTTTAATTTAAAAAAATCAGTTTTATTTATTAAATAAGACAAATCACAATGTTTATTTAATTTATAAAACTCTAAAAAAAGAGGATTAATTTTTATCATTTGTAATTTAGTTTTAAAATATAAATTTTATTTAAATATTGTATTTTTTATTCTAGGTTAGCTTTTGGCCGCCTACTTACATTATTCCGCCTGTAAATAAAAGCCTAAAATGTTTATTTTACTATTTAGTAGCTTTTCTCATAGTTTTAAAAAATTTAACTAATTCAATATCGTTTATTTCTAAAAAATGTTTTTGAAAAGCATTCCATTTATTTGTAACTGGATTCCCATTAAAAGAGTTTTGAGAAATTTCATTAAAAACTGTATCCTGAGCTGCTTTAATTAATTTAGTTTTATATTCATTTATTTTGTCTTGAAAACTTAAGTCATTAAAATCCAACAGAAATATTGTATTTAGCGCGGAGATTGTATAAAGATTTAAACAACTGTTTTGAATTTTTGATAAATTGTGAGATAGAACTACCGAAGCCAGTTTTTGATCGATATCATTCTCATTGTTAACAGAATAAAGCGGGAAAAAGTTTTCTTGAGATGTAAAAGGGAAATCGATATTATATATTGTAATATCCATTTTATTTAGAATATAGACAATAGCAGCGGCTTCGCTGCTCATTTTCCAGGTAGAATCCCATTGATCTGTTAATTGTAAAGATTCGTCATTAGGCTTTTCTTTTTCTATAGTTTCTTTTTTTGTTGTTGGGGATTGAAATTCTATTTCATAATTCTGTTTGTTTATTCTTACTTTTTTATATTGTGCATCTAATAAATAAGAAAGACGGTGAATAAATTCTTCACAAACATTTGAATTATCATTATATTTTGTTGCTTGATCTAAATAATCATATTCAAGATTCTTATCACTGATTTTGTAAGTATTGTTAATAAATGCTAAATTCAAATTAAAATCCATTCTAGATGCTGAACAAATACCGTCTTCGTATTTAAACATAATTCCATTGAAACTTAATCTTATTTTATAAGATGCTCCTTTAAATCTATTTAAATAATAACTATTTAAAGATTGATCAATTGCATTTACGGCTTCATAAATTGACAAGCAAAACCAACAATAATTTTGATATGAATTAATTGGATTTTTCATTTTAATTAATGCTATCGGATTAATCGCGCGTAAACAAATTTTAACTGATTTACTATTTTGATTAATACCAAGAGAAGATGGTATTTTTGCTGGTTTATTTAATTCTAAAACAGGATGAGGGCATAATACAGTAAAAATTCCTAGGTTGTTTAAAAAGTCTTTTTGAGTTTCTTCTAATTTTAATACTGATAAAAAATTACCAGAAAATTGATTAGGATTTAACTTTTTTGATGAAAAAGGTTCTAATAAAATAAATAGTAGTAAACGTCCTAAAAATTCTTTTAATTCTTTATCCATTAATTCATAATCTAAATTAGTTTTTAATTTATTTCTTGTTGAAAGCAAATTTTGATAACTAGAGTTATTAATTTTGAAAATACGTATTAATTTTAAAAGTCTTTCTCTTAAACGATCAATTCCTGTACGAGTTTTGAAACAATAAAAAAAATCTTCAATCAGAAATAGCCAGATGTATACCTTTTGGAAAATATTCATAGTGTTTATTTCAATATTTTGATTAAAAAAGTTTATACCTATTTTATTAATATATAAATAATAAAGTTCTAACATTTCTTTTAATTGTAAGTTTATTTTATTTTCTTCAAAACTCCTAAAAAAATTGATATTATTTTGTTCATCCTTATTAGATAATTTTTCTTTGCTTAAAATAAATGCTTGTATTTTTTCAATAAAAATAGTAATTATATTTTTCATACTAGAGTTATGTATTTCATCAACAATCATTCTCAAAATCAATGGTCGATTTATAAATTCTTTAAAAATACCACTAAAATTGAAAGGTAAATTTAATTTTTTTAAAAAAAATAGAAAATTATTTGGTATTTTTAAAAAAAAAGGTTCAATCTTATCAACTGTTATTGTTGATATTGTTTTGGTTATTAAAGGAGTATTCTCTGATTGATCATTTATTTCAAAACCAACTTTACATACGTTTTCAATAAATTTATCAGGAAATTTTAATTTACCAAATTTTTTGTTACAATGATTCACTAAACATTCTTTAACTTTTAAAATTAATTTTTTATTAATAGAACGATTAGCTAGTGTAGTATCTTTTTCCATTACAAGTACAAGCAACGACTTAGGTGTATAAAATCCTTTTTTTTTTATAGACGACGTACCTTCTTCTATAAATTTTAATACATCCAAATCAATATTATAATAATTGTCTCTCATTTCCTCTTTATATACAACCGTAGATAACCAACGTCTATATTTCGAAAGACCATTAATAATTTCTTTATAAAAAAGCAAACTTGCTTTTTTTGTTTTTAAATTGGGTAGTTTTGATAATAATTTTAAAGCCTCGGATGGTTTCATATTTAAAAATATAATCGGAGAGGCTAAATAAGGTTGCTCTGTTAATTTTTTTAACAGAGCAGGTTTTATACTAGGAACAATAGTTTTCCAATTTTCTTTGTTTTTAATAAATGCATCCGTTTTACCTTTAATCCCATATTTTCTTACCATAATTCTTCCTCCTTATTATATAATATAATATCTTTCAATACAATATTAATTTTATTCCTCATTTTCAGGTTTTGATTTTTCCTTTTCTAAAGCTTGTTTTTGTAAATCTAAAGCCTCTTTAATAACTTTTTTATAATCAGTACGCTCTATACTAGGTGAAACATTTCCTCTCTGAATAAATCTTATAAATTCAGCTTTAACTCCTTTTACAAATGAATTATTAATTAAAAATATAGGAGTTATTGTCCATTTTATATTTTTATCATTTGAAAGATTTAATTGTTCATAATCATTAGTTAAAAACTTTAATGATGACATAGTCGGGCCTGTGTTTTTTATAACAACAAATTGAGCAGTATTGGGTGTGTTTTCTGCTATCTCTTTCGATAAGGCAGGATTAGGAAAATATATAAGTTTATCTAAGTTTTCAGAATGACTCGTTTTCACTTGTACAAGTAAAAAACCTCTCGCATAATAATATGTGCCTGGGTTAGTTCCTACTTGATTAAGAACATGAGTATCTTCCCAAATTTTGATTTCTCGTGCAATATTTAAACAATTTGTGTCTTCTGATATCTTCCCTTCTATTGTATATGCAGTTAAATGAATTTTAGTCAACACAATATTTTCAGGCAATAGTGCTTTTATTTTATCAATAAAATTTTCTTTTAAGACATTTAATAATAAATAACGATCAATTTCATATAGATAATTTTTTTCTTCAACAGTAGATGTAGCTAAATTAGAATTAAATTTATTTACAGCTTGCGTTAAAGCGTTAAGCGTTTCAATTGTTTCTTCAACTGATTTTCTAATCTTTTTATTATATTCATTAATATTGCTGCCAATTTCTTCTCCAATTCGTTTAGCGTCAGTCACTTGTAGAGCTGAATTTTGAGTACTTAATTTTTCTATATTTTCAGTAATAACAGGGTTTTTTATTCCAGTTTTAAATCCTTCTAGATTTTTTTCTAATGTTAAAATTATATCTTTAAAAACCGAATCTTGAGTTTCAATTTTATTTTGATCATCTGGTTTATTTTGATCATCATCTGTTTGTATTAAAAAATTAAAACTTAATGTTTTTGCTAATAAATTTTCTTTTTGTAACAAATTTTCATCCATTAAATGAATGACCATTTGCATTTTATTAACCTTACCCAAAGTTAATCCTTTAAAATCTTTTTTAAACTCTAAAATCATTTTTTTTTCTCCTTTTTTATAATTATAATATTTTTACTATAGAACTCCGCCTTTATTCGTTCTATAGAATCTTTAGCAAACCTTGTTTTCATTCTAAAAAGAAAATAAAACAAAGCCTTATTTGTAATAACCAGGCATCAATTAAACTTGATGTGCCAAATAAAGTTTTTTATCTAAAGCCTTTTTTTATTTTTTAAATAAAAATATTATAATAGTATTAGTGATTTTTTCTATATTTATTTTGATTATTTTATGAAATTACCTCTTTTCTTGAATAATCATCTTTTCTAAAATCACGGAGGTTTAGTTTAGTTTTATAATATCATCCTTTCTTTCTTTGACCTGTTCTTCAGTTAGAGAAAAAGGTTCAATTTTTATTAATGTAAAATTTGCGTTGTTTCTTTTAGTTGTGTTACTAAATGATACCGGAAGATACCCAGAATTAATAAAATAAACATTCGATACCATAGTAAAAATATTATTTTTAATGGTTATTGAACAATCATTTAATGAGCAAAATACTTGATAATTATCATACAATAAACGACGGTCCAGAATTTGACTTGGTTCGAAATCCAAACGTTGTAAATATTTAATAGCTAAAACCATAGCTTTAGTTTGTCGATCTAAATTTTCTAACAGAATACTTTTTGAATTCATAGTTTTTTTATTTTAAATAGTTCATAATTTGGTTTACACACAAATATGAAAAATAAACACGATTAGTATAATTTATATTTCAAATTGTTACACTAACGAACCAATACATTAGTGTTGTTTATATTAAGTATGAATTTAATATTAATTTATAATATGTATAAACATGTAACATGTATTATACAGTTATAAATTAATATTGTCAAATATAAAAAAATAATAAAAAATTATTAGCCTATGTTTCAAACCCTGTTATAGGTTTTAAATATATATTATTATTATTGAAATAAAAAAAAACGAAAATTGATTGCATCTACTTTTTATAAATATAGAAGCGCGTTAAGCGCTTCTATATTTATTTTTTGACTCAAGGATATTTTATAAAAATCCATTTATATTTTTTTTTTATCTTTATCTTCGTTATCGACCACAACATCTGATTGAAGATTTGATTCAATATTTATGATTTCATCTGTCTTCTGATCGTAAACGCGAATGACATTTTTTTTGGGTTGATTAGAAATAATATTATCTGTCATTAAATTGATATTTGTATTTATCACAGTAGGTTCTGACTTTGTATTGCTATTAGACATTTCATCGAAAAAAGGTTTAAAAATTTTATTAATAAAATAACCAAATATAGTTGAAAAAATAGATGTAAAGGCTAAAATTAATTCATTTTTATTTTCATTTTTATTTTCATTTTTATTTTCATTTTTATTTTCATGATTGAATTCTCCATCTTTATTTGGGTTGTCCTTCATTACTTGATTTGTAATATTTATAGAAATAATATTTTCTTTTTTATTGGATTCAGAATTGTTATTATTTGGATCTCCAAGCAAGACATTTTTTAATTGATCAATTGGTTTAGTAATTTGATTAATTGGAGAATTAACAGGTTTATTTATAGTTCTAGTTAGTAAACGCATTCCTGTTCTAATTGAAAAACCAGTAAGATATGAAGTACCAAATTTAAAAATTTTTTTCTTCATACGAGTTAAAAAATTAGGAAAAACTGCTTTTTTTACAATAACCATTGATTTGTTTAAATCTTGAAGTGTTTGTTCAAAATGCTTATAATGTTGAATTTGCAGAGTTTTTATTTCTTTTACAGTTTCGGGTAATGAGTTCATTTGTTCTACAAATCGCCGTGTTTCCTGTCTTAATGTATCTATATCATTTTTTAAACCCTGAAAATGCGTTTCATTTCTATCTAATTGGGACCTAATCTCATTCCCTTCTCTATTTAATACATTATAAATATTGTTTTGAAATTGATGAAAAATAGATTCATAATCTGCTATTTTTTTATTTAATTCTTCTAACAACATAGCTTTAATTTCATTAGATTGCTCAGTTAATTGACTTTTTATTTCATCATTAAATGTACCTTTAATTTCATTAGATTGCTTAGCAAAAGTTTCATTTAAATGTTGTAATTGTATTTCTATGCTATTAGCATGAGATGTTAATTCGTTAAATAATTGATTTCTGATTTCATTAGATTGCTCAATGAATTGATTTTGTATTTGATAAGATTGATTATTTAATTGATTTTGTATAGTATTGAATTGGTTAGCAAGAGCTTCTATATTATAAGAATTGCTAGAAAGATTTTCACTAATTAAATTTAATTTTGATTGAAACTCTAAGATTTCATTTTTTACTTTATTTAGCTCTGAAAAAATAGTACTATTATTATTAACACTCAATAAATCTGTATCCTCATCTAAACTGATCAATTCGGTAGAAGCAAATCTTTGTCTAGTATGATGAACTTCATCTTTTAATTCCTGCAATACATTCCAACTAGAACTCGTTTCCTGGAGAGCTGAGACCGTAAAAACCGAGTTTCGAGCAGACCCAACATTAACTTCTAATGACCGTCTTAGTGTATCCATTGTTGCTATAGATGTTGCTATAGATAGTGCTTTATTTAATTCTTCTTTATTTGATTCTAAATTAGAAAATGCTACCGGATATTTTCTAATTGATTTTAAACTAGGAGATTCAACCAAAGTAGCAGCATCTATAGCAACGGCATTCAAAGTAACTGCTAAATTAGCTGCAGCCTGATCTACATGATCTAAAGTAGCTTCGGCTGTAGCTTCAGCTGGATTTAAAGTAGCTTCGGCTGTAGCTTCGGCTGGATTTAAAGTGGTTTGGGTAGCTAAAAAAGTATTTAAATTATTATAAAATAATTCTGGTTGAATTTTACGCACTCGACCTAATGATTCATAGAGTTCTTCTTCAATTTCATTGATTTCAGTTATATTTACATTACTTGATGATGGTCCAGCTTCATCTAAAAATTTTTCAGCAACTTTAGTAACCTTATCTAAACAATTAGCATAGTAGGCGTCAAGCAAAAATGGATTATTTTTTACAAATTGAAAGATTTGTTCTTCTGATAATTTACTTGATTTCATTAAATTCATTTTTAATTTGCATGCAATTATTGAGTTTTGATTATCTACATTTTTTTGATAATCCTCAAGTAAATCTACTGTTTTAAGAACTACATCATTCTCTTTATTAAGATAAATTGTATTTTTTTTGTGAGCAATTACATCATTATCTTCTACAAGTATTACTTCCGGAACTGAAACTCGATATAAATGATGATCAATCATTGAAGCCAGTTCAGCATATTTTTTATATTTTTTTCTTTCTTTTATTCTTTTTTGTACAAATCTTTTTAAAATACTATGACAATAGGCAACAGCAACAGCACTGAGTGTACATATTAAAATAGGAGCATTAGCTAAACCAACCGTCGTACCCGCAAATTCAATCGACTTTGATTCAACTTGTTGAATGAAAGAGTTCTCAGAAAGAACCTTTTTTCTAAAATCATTAAACTGAGAAAGATCTAATTCAACAGCCTGTAATCCAAGTTCTGGATATTCTTTTTGAACAGACTGTATAGCTTCTATTTGTTTATCAACTTCTTCTTGTTCCGTAGATGATTCAGGAATCTTTGTTCTAGCATAATAAATTTTTGGGCCAATCACCATACACATAATTGGAACAGCTACCAGCGGATTTACGGTTACAAGACTAGGTAATGTACTCAAAGCCATATTTAATTATTTATTTTATATATTATTTTTTTTACTTTATAATTAAATAATTATTATTAACAATATAATACATAATAATTATTATATTTTTTTTAAAAAAATAAATTAATAATTTATTTTATATATGTTTTTGAAAGAATACGAAACATTTGAAACGAATATAAAATAAAAAATGAAAATGAAATATAAAAATGAATTTGGAATGAAATTTATTTTTATAATAAGGACAATTAAATTATATATAAAAATACTTTTCATT
>JACCDR011847985.1_pt1 | contig 10781 bp, 11 predicted proteins | sample 7446431 | NCBI WGS metagenome assembly JACCDR01 (sample SAMN15323443, study PRJNA562643) | freshwater metagenome | isolation source: river surface water | place: USA:Blue River Watershed | collected 2017-08-17 | reverse complement strand
GACACCAAGGCCGACTGCACGGCCGTGGGCACGTTCGACGATGCGCTGGTGGTCTTCTTCGAGGACGGCTCGCAGGTGTGGGACGTGGCCGAAGACCCGAGCGCCAACCAGATCCGGCGCCGCATGTACGGCGTGGGCACCAAGAACCCGGGCAGCGTGGCCGGCTTCTACCGCGACTTGGTGTTCGCGTCTCCGTTCGGCCTGCGCAGCATCGCGGTGCAGGAAACGGTCGAGCGCCTGGACGAGACCGACATCGGCGTGCCCATCGACAAGCTCACGCGCGAGGCCCAACTGCAGCACGACGCCAGCGGCATCCAGCGGGTGATCGGTGCTTGGCTGCAGTCATTCGGCCAGTATTGGGTGCTCTACAACGCCGGTGGCTATACACGGGCCTTCGTGTACAGCTTCAGCAAGAGCAGCAAGCTCATGTGCTGGAGCGAGTACACGTTCCCCGTCCTGCTGACCGGCATCGCGGTGCTCGGGGAGAACGTCTACGTCCGCTCGGCTTCGTCGCTGTACCTCGTTTCGCCGGCATCGGTCACGGATAGCGGCATCGCCATCGACGTGGACGTGCAGATGGCATTCCAGGACGCCAAGCTGCCCGGGGTCGAGAAGATGTTCTACGGCTCCGACTTCGTGATGCAGGGCACGGCTGAGGTGTCCTACCTGTTCGACCCGCGCGACCCGACGAAGGAAACCAGCCCGCAGATCATCAGCGGCGACACCCGCGCCGGTGGAATGGTGCCGGTCGAGATCCAGGCCGCGGCCGTCGCGCCCCGCTTCCGGCACTCGGCGCCCGAAGCCTTCGGCGTGGACCTCATGACCCTGTACTACCACCCGCTGAGCGCGCAGGCATCGTGATCGAGCCGCTGACGCTGGCCGGCGCACTGTTGATCGCGCACGACATGCGCGAACAGGACGCCGCCTGCGTCCGGGCCATCGCCGGCAGCGAGCCGGGCGACTGGTTCGCCCTGGAGCGCTTCCAGACGCACGGCGTGGCCCTGGAGCTGGTGCAGGACGGCCAGCCGGTCGCCATGGCGGGGCTGAGCATGCCGAACACCTGGACCGGGGTGCTGTGGATGGTGGCCCGGCCAAGCCTGCGGCTGCAATCGTGGCGAAAACTCGTGCGCAGTGCGCGCACAGTGCTGGAGCGGGTTTCCGACCCCGAGCACCCGGAATACCGGCACCGCATCGAGGCGCACGTGCTGGCCGACTGGCCGCAGGCGCAACGGTTCGTGCAGGCGCTAGGGTTCGTGTTGGAGCACGTCCGGCGAGGGGCGGGCAGCCGAGGGGAAGACCTGCAGGTGTGGGTCCGGGTGGGCCGGCCAAAGGAGCGATGACATGCCGACTGGATACATGGGCCCTGGCGGGCAGTGGGTGGAAGTGGCGGACAGGGCGCAGAACGCGGCCAGCACCGTGCCGATCAGCCTGACGGCTGGGCAGATCGCTGCGCCGGACGCGGCGACGCTGGCCAACATCTGGGCCACATTCCAACTGGACGTGTCCCCGTTCACCCGCTACCGCAGCAACGGCACGGCGCTCGTGGGCGTCGGCGCTTGACGGAGGCATGACATGGGCGGCGGTGGAGACGGCGGCTACGCGGAGCGCCAGGCGGCGCAGGAGCGGCAGAAGCAGCAGGCGCGCAACTCGCTGAACGTGCTCTTCGGCGTTGCGCCTACTGGCGACGCCGGCCGGCCTGACCCGGCGCAGTTCACGCGCCCCGGGACTGGTGGCCGCAACGACGACGGCACGCTGAGCTTCACCTCTCCTGTGCTGGACCAAGCCGCCTACGATGCTGCGCTGGCCGAGTACGACGCGATGGCCGAGAAGGCTGCCGCGAATCGCCAGGCGCTGGACGGCATCTACAGCGGCGTGCGCCAGAACGCCTTCGACGCTGGCCGGCGCCGGCTGGACGAGCAGCGCCAGAACGCTGGGCGCGACCTCAAGTTCGAGCTGTTCGCGCGGGGCCTGAACGGCGGCAGCGTGGACGTGGACCAGAACGCACTGGTGGGCCGCGTGTACGGCCAGGGCCTGACCGACCTGGGAGCGAAGGCAGACGCCACGCGCACCCAACTGCGCACCGGCGACGAACAGACGCGCGTCAGCCTGCTGCAGAGCATCGACAACGGCATGGACCAGGGCTCGGCCATCTCGTCGGCCCTGACCCAGATGCGCAACAACGCCGACCGGGCTGCAAGCGAGGCCACCGGCACCACGCTGGGCGACTTGTTCGCCGACGCCGGGCTGCTGTACCAGCAGGGCCGCCGGTCGCGCGGCGAGCGCACGTTCATCGACCAGTACCGGGCAGGCGGCGGCCAGCCTTCCGGGCCCGGCATGCGTTCGCCTTCTTCGGCGGCGCGCGGCCTGACGACTTTCGCGGGGTGATGCCATGAGCGGTACGGAGCCGATGATCTATGCCTACCTGGCCGCGACTGCGCTGCAGTTGCAGGGCCAGCAGGAGCAGAAGCGAGAGCGGCGCAACATCCTCAACGCCAGCCTGGCCGACGCCGAGCGCACGCAGAAGTCGGCCGTCGAGCAGGTGACGCAGGAGGCCGAGCAACTGTCGCCAGAAGAGCGCATGCGGCAGATGGCCGAGGCCGAGCAGCAGACCTACGACCGCGCCATGGGCGACATCCAGGGTGCTGGCGGCGCGGCCATCGACACGGCGGCTGGTGGCGGTGCGGTGTCTGCCGACTTCGCGCGGGCGCTGGGTGAGCGCCGCATGAGCGAGAACGCCCGCCTGTCGGCCATTGCCCGTGAGTTGGCCAAGGTGCGCGCACCGCAAGAGGTGGCCACGGAAGCCGCCATGCGCCGCGGCGCGATGGCCGAGCGCCTGGGCAGCCTGTGGAGCAGCCAGCGCGGGCGGTCGGATGCCGCTCGCCTGGACGCGGACGGCGTGGAGATGCCGACCTACGGCCAGATCGGCGGGCTGGCGCAGACCGCCATCGGCGCTTACTCGGGCGCCGGTGGCGCTGGCGCAGCCACGGGCGGCGGCGGGACCGTCACCGGTGGCGGCGGCATGAAGGCGCCCTCGTCGGGCACCGCGTGGTACGGCCGCAGCCGTGCGCCGGCCAACAGGGATGTCCGGAGGTGATGCCATGACCCGACTCGGCGCGATGGTGCGCGGCTTCAACCAGGGCTTCGGCCGTGGGGTCGCTGGCTTTGCCGGCGGCGCCCAGGCCGAGCAGGCGGGCTACGACGCTGCGATGCAGCGCGAGACGCGGCTGGCGCAGGCCGTGGCCCAGATCAAGGCGCAGGAGGCCAATGCCGAGCGGGACACGGCGCTGGCTGCTGAGACGCGCCTGAAGACCGAGCGGCTGGGCTCGCGGCCCGACATCTTCGAGGAGCAGGCTGCACTGTCTGCCGGCGTTGACCTGCCGACCCTGCGCGCCGTGCGCCGCTCGGTCGCCACCGGCCAGGCGCCGCAGATCGAGCTGATGGGCCCGGCCACGCCGGAGGGCGGGGCGCTCATGGGTGACCTGAACTTGTCGCCCGAGGTCAAGTCGCGCATCGGCCAAGCGCTGATGCGGCTGGTGCCGCTGCAGACCAACACCGGCGACATCAAGCCGGACGACTGGGCGCAGGCGATGGGCCGGTTCGCCGATCAAGACCTGCAGGCCAAGGCAGTGAGCGGCGACATGCCGCAGGGCCAGCTCAGCCGCGCGCTGTCGGTGCTGCGCGCGTCGCCGATCTTCAAGATCCCCGAGGGCTTCACCGGCGACCAGTTCAGCGGCGACATCCCGACAGCGGCGCCCGTGAACCAGGGCCGGGCGGCTTACGTGGGCGCTCAGACGAGGCAGGCGCAGTCTGCGGCTGCGGAGAACTTCGCGCAGGCTGGGGCTGCCAATGCGTTGCGCGATCAGCGGGTGGCGATGGCTGCGCAAGGCCCCGCACGTGGCAGGGCTCCGAGCGCCTATCGGTGGACCACGGATGCAAACGGGCAGCCGGCGCTGGAGTTCATCCCTGGCGGCCCAGCAGACCCCAACCTGAAGCCGCAGCGACCGCTCAGCGGGACGATGGCCAACGGCATCATGGAGAACAACCGGAACCTGCGCCGCGCTGAGTACGCGCTGGCGCTGGCTGAAGGCAAGAACGTGGGCGGCGCTCAAGGCGACCCCGAGGCCACTGGCCTGAAAGGCTACCTGCCGAACCAGTTGCTGAACCGCATCGACCCCAAGGGCGTAGAAACGCGGGCGGCGATCGCGGACCTGGGCAGCTTGGTCATCCACGACCGTTCGGGCGCGGCAGTCACGGCGGCAGAGTTCCCGCGCCTGGCGCCGTTCATCCCCAACGAGAAGGACGACTCCGACGCCGTGAAGAAGAAGCTGCGGCAGTTCGTCAAGGTCTACAGCGAGATCGTGCGCGAGCAGGTGGACTTCCTGCGCGGAAGCGGGTTCAACGTGCCGGAGGACGCCCTGCTCAAGACCAATCCGAGCGGCGCGGCGCCTGCAGCCGGCGCTGGTGGCTTCAAGTACATCGGCAGGGAGTAGGGCATGGCGCGCTACCGTGTGCAGGGGCCTGACGGCCAGATCCACGTGTTTGAGGGCCCCGACAACGCCACCCCGCAGGAGGTCGAAGCCTTCGCGGCGCAGACCTTCGGATCGCTGCAGCGCCAGGCCAACGCGCCCAAGGCGGAGGAGCCGTCGATGCTGGCCCGAGCTGGCCAGCAGGTGCTCAACGCCGCGGCCGGCGCTGTGCGAGGCGCGGGCAGCATTGGCGCGACCATCCTGGCGCCTGTTGATGCGGCTGCCCGTGCGATGGGCGTGCAGAACGAGTTCATCGGGCGGACGGATCGGCGGCAGGCGATGACTGGTGCGCTGGACGAGCTGGGCGCGGACACGACATCGCTGGCATTCGGCGCCGGTAAGCTGGGCGCAGAGATCGCTGGGACGCTGCCTGTTGGCGGTTTGGTGGCGCGCGGCATCAGCGCGGTGCCTGGCGTTGCGTCGCGTGCGCCTGCCTTCGTTGAGGCTGTGAGGACTGCCGGCATGACGACGGGCGTGCCGCGTGCTGCCGGTGTTGGCGGGTTCGCCCGCGACATGGGCACGCGCATGGCTGGTGGCGTCGTCGCTGGCGGTTCGTCTGCTGCGCTGGTCAACCCGGAGGATGCTGGCGTCGGTGCTGCGGTGGGTGCTGCGGCGCCTCCTGTCATCGCTGGTGCAAAGGCTGTCGGGGGCGTTGTCGGTCAAGCCGTGCAGGGTGTTCGTGACTCGTTCCGTGGGCCGCAGGCCAAGGCCGGCCGCGACTTGGCCCGCGCGCTCGATCTGCAGAACCCGGCTGACGTGACACAAACGATCCAGGCCCTGCGCCAGGCTGGCGAACTGGTGCCGGGCAGCCGTCCGACGATGGCGCAAGCCCTGCAGACGCCGCAGGCTGGGGTGCTCCAGCGTGTCGTGCACGACAGCCCTGGCGGCGCGGCTGTGGCTGAAGCATTGGCGGCGCAGAACGCGGCGCGGCTTGGTGCTTTGGAGGGTGTGGCCCCGACGATGCCGAGCGGTGCGGCGCAGGCCCGGCAGGACGTGGGCGAGGCTGTGTCGCGGTTCGCGCAGAACGCCCGCCAAGGCGCGCGAGACGCCACGCGGCAGGCTTACGAGGCAGTCCCGCAGGACGAGGCCGCGCTGTATCTGCCGGACTTGGCCGCGGTGCGCGACAAGTTCTTCGGTCCGGGCGTGTTCACGTCGCGCGAGGGTGTGGACAAGGCTGTGGCGACCGCTCAGCAACTTGGCCAGGTGGAACTGCCGGCGCTCAAGGCAGCAACTGCCGGCCCGGCGCCTCGTTCGCTGGCCCAAGCTGTGCGCCGCGCTGGCGGGTTGTCGCAGTCGGTTGACGACTTCCGGGGGGAGGTGGCCAGCCTGGGGCAGGAGCTGCCGAACATGGTGCGCCGCAACGGCGGAGAGACGCTGCAGCGCATGGCGCAGCGCATGCACCAGGAAGGCTACATTGACGCGCCAGACATCAATGTGCTGGTGGACGCGCTGCGTGCTGAGGCCCGGGGCTCGAAGCAGTACAGCATGCTGGCCGACAGCCCGGAGCGCATGTGGCAGGCTGCCCGAGACGCTGCGATGGGCGAGCCGCCCGGTGCGACGACTGCAGCGCAGAAGGTCACCCTTCGGACGTTCGACGACATCCGCAAGAGCATCGGCGAGCTGCAGCGCGCGGCTGCGCGCGACCCTGCCAAGGCCCGCGAGGCAGCAGCCTTGTCGCAGATGAAGTCAGCGATGGACGCGCGGCTGAACGAGGTCGTGGCCGGAGACGGCGCGATCGACGAGGTGCTGCCGATCGCATGGGCGGACGCGCTGGACAAGGCGCGGAAGCTCAAGCTCGACGAGGTGGAGCGGTTTCTCACTGGCCCGCAAGCGGCCCTCTTCCGCAAGGGAGCAGACGGCCAGCCGCTGGTGCAAGGCGGGGAAGTGATGGCCAAGTTCTGGGGGAACCGGCCCGGCTTGGCCGATGACGTTGACTCCTTCCGCCGCCTGATCGCCGACAACCCGGACATCCTGGGCAGGTTCCGCTCGATGGTCACGACCGAGGGCGCTGCGACGCAGGACATGGCTGGCAAGCTGGGCGGCAAGTTCGTCAAGTGGGTGGACGCCATGACGCCGGGCCTGCGCAAGACCTTCAGCCCGCAGGACTTCGACACGCTGCAGCGCATCGCGCAAGACATCAGGCGCGCAGAGCAGGCCGCTCAGGCGGGCATGGCTCGCGGGTCTCCGAGCTACCAGAACGCGGCGAATGCCTTGGATGTTGGGCTGCTGGGCAGTCCTGGCGTGCGGCGCGTTGCTGGGTACGTGCCGTGGGGTCAGGACGTGCTGCAGTGGGCTCAGGAGTCGGCCGTCAAGGGCAAGGCGAAGCGGCTGGCCGACGTGGTGTCGGACGCGCAGGCAGCGGCGGATGCGCTGCAGTTGGTCGGCTTCAGGAGTCCGAGCGCCGCTCAGCAGATGCTGGCGAATCCTGCGCTGCAGAGCCTGTTCTATCGGACTCCTGCCGTGATCGCCGCGGACCGCTGACCTTCTCCAGGAAGCCGTAGACGAACGCTAGCGCCGCAAGGGCGGCCAGCTTCAGCAGCATCCAGTCGGTGAACTCCACGGCGCGAGTGTAGCCGCACCCATTCGGGACGAAAACGCACGCCGGCCCCGGGTGCAATGGCTGCATGCCGCAGCCTACGCCCTACACCCGCTCGACCGACTTCTCGGCCGAGGAATCCGCTGCCGTATCGGGCCGCAGCACTGTACGCACGGCGGCACTCGATGCCGAGCTGGACGCGGTACAGGCGAACCTGTCCGGCCTGAACTCGAACATTGCGCTCCTGCAGCGCGACGACGGCGAGGTCAAGGACGGCATGGTCAAGCTGCACACGCTGGCCGGCGAGACGCGCGCACTGCTGGCGGCCGGGCAGGGCAACCCACGCGGAGACTGGTTGACGGCAACGGCCTACGCCCTGCGCGACATCGTGACGCAGAGCGGTAACACCTACATCTGCGCGTTGGCGCACACGTCTGGCACCTTCGCCACCGACCTGGCCGCGGTGCGGTGGATGACGCTTTCGCTCGGCGGCTCTCCGGCCGCATCGTCGGTGCCGGTGACGCCCGCCGGTGGCATCACGGCCACGAACGTGCAGCAGGCCCTGCAAGACCTGCAGGCCGGCATCACCACGACGCAGGGCAGCATCACCAGCGGGCTGGCCACGAAGCCGAACACGACCGACCTGGCCAGCACAACGGACGCGGCCAAGGCTTCCGGGCAGGTGGCCTTCGTGCCGACGCTGAACTACGTGGCCCAAACCATCGGCGCCGCGCAGCAGGACAACGCGGTCAACATCATGTGGTTCCTGACCGAAGCGCAGCGCGCCGATGTCAAGGCCCGCACGCTGACGCTCGACCTGACCACGATCATGCAGGCCGCGCACGCCTGGGCCAACGGCCGCCCGGTGTACTACCCGCGCGGCGCCTACCTCTTCTCGGCGCTCAGCCTGCCGAAGTCTGGCGACGGCATCACCGGCGACGGCAGCGGCAACACGGTTGGCGAGGACGGCACGCTTCTGGTCTCTACGGTCACCGGCACCACGGCGGCCATCACGCTGACCACGAGCCAAGCCCACAACGTGCTGCTGGCCGACTTCACGCTCAAGCAGCAGAGCGGCACGATCCAGGGGCGCGGCATCTCCATGGCCGACTGCTACTGGCTGCGCACGCGCAACCTGCGCATCAAGGGCTTCACGGACAACCTGTACGCGTCGAAGTCGATCTACCACCACCACACGCGCCTCTTCAGCGAGAACAGCACGAACGGGGTGAACTACTGGGGCGCGGCCGGCACGTGGAACACGGACTGGTTCAACAACGTCGTCACCTTCGACACCTGCCGCTTCAGCGACTGCACCGTCACCGGCCTGAGTTTCAAGGGCTGCGAGGCGGTGCTTATCAACCCGGCCTTCGAGAACATGACGGCCGCTGGCGCCATCGGCTGCAAGGTCTACGGCGAGAGCACCAGCTTCCGCGCGCACGGCATCAAGATCATCACGCCCTACGCCGAGAACCTGAAGATCGTCTTCTCTTTCCAGCACGCGAAGGTGGAGATCGACGGCGACGGCTACGTGCAGGGCGGCACGTCTGTGCCGACCCAGGCCACGTCCATCATCGACGCCGACAACTCTACCGTCTCGTGGACCGGCGTCGAGGACAAAGACTACTGGCAGTTCGGCTACCGCCTGACGAACAACTCGACGCTGACCATGCGCCAGCCGTTTAGCGGCTCGATCCGCGCGACGGCCGGCACAACCGACGCGACCTCGATCTTCCAGGCCGACACCTACACCGCCGGCAGCTTCACGATCACGCTCACCGGGTGCTCTGCCAGTGTCACCGGCACGGCCACGTGGGAGCGGCGCGGCAACGCGGTCACGCTGTTGATCCCCAACCTGAGCGGCACCAGCAACGCCACGACGGCGACTCTCACCGGCCTGCCTGCTGCGCTGCAGCCGCCGACAGAGCAGTTCGGCGTCGTCAACGTCATCGACAACGCGACCGAGAAGATCGGCGCTTACCGCCTGTTCACCACCGGGGTTATCGGCCTGAGTGCGGGTGTGTTCGGCACGGCGTTCGTCGGCAGCGGCGTGAAGAGCATGCGCGCGACGCAGATCACCTACTCGATGGCCTAACAAGCAGACCGCCACAGGCGGCGCGCCCATATCACCGCAACCGAACCCAGAAAGCCACAGCAATGAAGACCCTGCTGCACCGGATTGCGGACCTGCTCGAACGCGCAGCGCGCGCCATCCGCCCCCAAGGCGCTGGCGGCCCCGGGCCGCGGCCGAAGTGAGGCGCGTCATGCTGCTCGCTGCGGTGGCCGGCGCCCACACGGCCTACTACATCGCCCCGGATGGCTCAGCCGACCGCAGCTGGATCGCCTACGTCTGCACGCACCTGCTGCTGCTCGTGGCGCTGGCGCTGCTACTGCCGTGGGCCGGCCAGGCTCCATCGCGATGGGCTGCCGCTGCCGGCGCCGTAGCCTGCTGGTGGGGCATCCTGGAGTCGGCGCAGGCTGTTGGCTGCTCGCTGCTGCAGTGGGGCACGCTGAGCGCTGCCGACCTGTGCGAGCAAGCCTTCGGCAGCGAGGTGTACGCCATCGCTGCAGCGCTCGGCGTGTCGTGGCTGCTGGTCGGCGCCTGGCGTCGGCAGAAGGAGGGCGGCCATGGCTGAGCCGAACTCGACAGCCGCCACATTCGGCGGCGCTTTCGGCGTGGCGGCGGTGAGCGCAGCGCTCGGGCCGGTGGTCGGGCCCTGGGCGATGGTGCTGGTCGGCGCCTTCCTGGGCGCGGTGTGGGCCGTGGCTGACTCCGACACGCCCAACGCCCGCGCCGGGCTGCCGATCTTCCTGCGCGGCTTCGCGGCGGCCACCCTGTTCACCGGCGTGCTGGCGGTTCTGGCCGCGCCGCACGTCGGACATGCGGCAGAAGTGCTCCTCTTCCCGATGGCCGGCCTGCTGGCGTGGCAACACCGCCGCGTGCCCGAGCTGGTGGAGATGGTGTTGAGCAGGGTGCGCGGCCGAACAAGCAAAGGGGACGAGTGATGGCAGCGGTTGTCGGGCTGGTGATGATGGGCTTGGCCTTCTTCGTGGCGGTGCGGTTGACACGCCGCAGCCACGTGGCGCATCGAGCCGGCGCGGCGATGGCGGCCGGTACCGGCGCGCTGCTGCTGCTGGCCGACACGGTGCGGCCTGACCTGCTGCCGTGGGCCGTGGCCGCGCTGTGCGTCTGCCTGCTGTGGCTGGCGCTGGCGCCGTCGGTCGAGCACCTGCAGCCGGCTCGGGTGGATGGGGAGGGTGAGCGGTGATTACCCTGGCCGACTACTTCATGGGCCGTGACCGCACGCACGGCCATCTGCTGGGCTCGGATCTGCGCGCGAACGCTGGCCGAACCGTGGAGGCCGCCAACAAGCTGCTGGTGCTGGCCAAGACAGCCGGCGTCAGCCTGGAGAGCAGCCCGCGCACCGGCACCATCGTCAGCAGCGGCTGGAGGCCGCCCGACATCAACGCCAACACGCCGAACGCGGCGATGCGCAGCCTGCACATGCGCTGCCTTGCGGTTGACCTGTTCGACCCGGACGGCGACCTCGACGCGTGGCTGCTGGACAGCGCCGACACTGTGCTCAGCGACCTGGGCCTGTGGCTGGAGCACCCGGCCGCGACGAAGGGCTGGGCGCATGTCCAGCTTCTGCCGCCCGGCAGCAAGCGGCGAGTCTTCTACCCGTGAGCCTGCCGGCGCTGATCGCCGCCGCGCTGCT
>JACCDR010803335.1_pt1 | contig 10781 bp, 6 predicted proteins | sample 7446431 | NCBI WGS metagenome assembly JACCDR01 (sample SAMN15323443, study PRJNA562643) | freshwater metagenome | isolation source: river surface water | place: USA:Blue River Watershed | collected 2017-08-17 | reverse complement strand
GTGGGAGGATTTTAGGTTAAATTACTGAGGGGGTGTTTTAGGATTTATTTTTTATAAGTGATTGATTGTTAATGAATTATGGAAATTGGGCAAAAAATAAAGAGAAAGACTTATTTAGGATTAAATCCTTTAAAATACCGATTCATGGCTCGGTTTACCTCTTCAAAATTGGGCAAATCAGCGATTTGATGCGCTAAATATTGATTCCAAAGTTTTTCAAATTGTTTGATTTTGCGTTGCCAAGTTGCTGGAAAATCTGAGGGTTTATGCCCTTTATGCTGTGCTTTAAGGATAAATTCAGATTCTAAAAAATCCAGTTCAACGACATTTTCTTTCAACAAATACCATACGTCATAAACGTCGCGGGGCTGTGTACGTCCCATGAGTGCGACTAATTTTTCGACCATAATTTCCTCCAATGGATAACAAAATAGCGTGAAATTTTGGTCTTGTAGGTCGGCATAACTCTTAAAAATGGGACATTCGACGGGCGTAAATAAAAGTTTTTCGCCTCGTGTGATGTCTATTTTAATGGATTTATTGTCCATTTTACCACCCAATGGACCTGAGTAATGGACATAAAAAGCAATACTGCCGCTTTGGTGTTGTTCGATTGGACTCAATCTCAAAGTCATGGCAGTTGCGGCGGCGATGTCGGCTATGACGGCTTCAAAATGTGCTAATAGAGCCTCATTATCAATTGCCGTGCGTAACGTGAAATCAAGGTCTTCCGAAAAACGATAGGACTCAAAATAGGCTTTTTTCAAGACCGTTCCCCCTTTAAAAACCAATGCCTGTCGGAGTTGTGGGTTTTGTGCCATACCCCACAGTAGCCATGTCAATACATAGTCTTTTTCGATTTGCGTGTCGCGTACTTTTTCGCGTCCTGCGATGGTCTGAATGTCGCGTCCTCTGAGCATTTATGTAAAAATAGCTGTTTGAATGGATGAAATATCTATGTTTTGAATAATACCCCACCGACTTTGGGAACGTCCTTCTTTGGGTAATGCGGTGTCTAATGGCACATAAGTATTGGAATGTTTGACCATTTTTTGCAGTTCTGCCATGATTGGCAACTGAATGTCTAATATTTCGAGTAGAAAACCTAAGCGACGAATCGCAGCTAATGAGCCAAAGAGCGTAGCGTATTCCAATAGTTTATCGGTATTTAAGTTGGCTTTGGCTTTGAACAAGGCTTTGCTTATTTCCGTAATGCCGCCTGCGTAGTCGGGTTTGTAAGCGCAGTCCAGCAGGGTTTTTTCTAAATCAGAACAATTAACTTTATAAATACCTTGAATCCATTGCGTTTGGCTACCAAAAAAATGCGGCGGATTGTGCGTAATAAATTGAAAAGCAATGCCTTTGACTATTTGTTGGGTCGGTCGTATGGTTTTTGCAACCACAATTTGCTCCGTCAAAGCGGGTTGTGTGGTCAAACCATGCAACACTAAGGCACTGTAATAGCCAATGTAATAGGGGGTTTGACCCGCTAAATGATGGGCTGCGACGTGCCAATCGGGAAAATAATGGACAGGGTCGCGGTCATAAGGTATGATGTGAAACAGCCCATCGCGCAAGCGCATGAGTAAACCACGTTGCACCATACCCGCTAATAACTGTCGAACAGCCGCATCAGAACGGTTGTTTAGCAGTTGAATGGCTTGTTCGGTATCGAAAAACTCAATGCCTTCTTGATGTAATGTCGTCAAAAACGCAGCCGATAATTGTCCAATTGTTTTAGTATTCATTGTATAGATGTGATTTTAAAGCTCACAAAATTACAATAAAAAACTAAAACAACTGCTTTTATGCAATTTTACTGAGGGGGGTATTTTTTCTCTTAATTTTTTATTTTTAATTGAAAACACCCCCCTCAGTACAAAAGCTATTTTTTGCCCAATTTGTCAATGAACTAATTGTACTTAGACACGGCAAAGACCGTGACGAGCGACCGCCAAACACCGTACGCCAGCAGGTATTATCACCCTGTATTTTCTTGTGGTAGTAAAGCTACGATTCTATATAGCCAATTACTTGAAATATATTTTTCGTACATTATAGTATTACTTAATTTGTTTTCGATTTTTTCACTTTTACTAAAAACTATTGTATGCAATGTTTTTTTATCTTTCTTTATACAAAAAACAATGTCATTAGAATTTTTCCAAAAAAATAATGAATTCTCCTGCATCTGAATATACGAATTCAAATGTGAAAGATTTAGTTTTCTTAAAACATCAACATTACTTTTTCTAATATTAAAAGATTCATTACCTTTATCAGATAAGTAAAGTATTATTCTCTTTTTATTAGAATTAATTTCTTGCTCAATTTTTTTTAGATTAGATAAAAGACCAATCAATGTTGAATCGTCAATTTTATTATAAGTAGGGCTATCTACTGTAAGTACAGTAGAATCAACCTCATTTAGTTTTGCATTTTTCTTTGTGGTGTTCTCATTTGAACAACATATTAAGAAAAATACAAGAAAGTACATAAGAACAAAAATGTTTCTTTTCATTTTGATGATTTTATATTAGCTCCAATAACTTCTGAATAACTATGGTTTGTAGCAGCTACATAACCTAACTGACTTTTATAGTTTGTCTGATTGTATACTTGTCCTTTTTCATTTATGGCATGTTTACCCCATTGGTCGGCATATATGATTGTTCTTTCTCCGTTTAAAGAGCTGTAGCCTAAGAAAATTGCAGAATGTCCATAAGCTAATTCACCATTTTTTGCTTTTGTTCGCTCTTGCGAATTTTTCCAAAACTGAATAACTGCACCTTTTTTTAAACCAGACCAAGCATCTACAATATTACCCAAACCAGCTAATTCCATTGCCCCTGCGACCCCAGTACCTTTTAAATTATCAGGGGTTTTATCCTGCATACCTACTTTTGATGCGAACAAGTTAGCAAACGGTGTTGTTGCAGTTGGATACTCTCTTTCTGCACTACTGCCATCTTCAAAGAAATCAGTCTTAGGCTTAAAACTTGACTCGAGAGCACTTGGTACTGTGCCATCAACTTCTTTATATGCTTCTTGTAATACAGCCCATACATAAGGGTAACAACCAATATAAGTTCCAGATTTTACAGGACGACCATTGTTTTCTGCTTTTGCTGCCGCCGCTTCTCCTACACTGGGATTATTTTGGCTATCTTGCTGCATTTTTTTTACAGCATCTATTGCATCTTGCCCTGTTAATCTGATACCTCCTGTAATCCATTCAGATTCCATTCCATTAGGATCTATCACATTGATTGGGTTATTTACGCCATAATTATAAGGCGACCAATTAAGAAACTTCTCAGCCAAAGGGTCCGGAGACAACCACCGCCCAATAGTAGGGTCATAAAACCGCGCCCCATAATCATTCCATCCCAGCCCCAAATCATCATTCCACTCCTTACCATTGTACTGATACTTATTGCTGCCTTGTGCGCCGTTCCAGTTGCCTTCCATATTTAAACCAAACGGATAGTAGTGATTTATCTGAGAAATCTCTGTATTTGGGTCAATAGTCCAGTTGTTGTCTTTGTCCTTGAATGTTACCCGCGTATTGCCCAAGTGGTCTTTCAGATTGTATTCATAAAACCACTTCATAATGATACCGTTTGAATTTGACTCAATAAACGGGTCGTTTGTGGCGCAATTTGGGCATTGTTCTAAGACCAAAGCCCCTTCCGCTTGGGCGACGCGCTGCACAACACCGTTTTTGTACTCGTTTTGCTTCCCATACTGAGGGGGGTATTTTCTCTCTTAATTTTTCATTTTTAATTGAAAAAGCCCCCCCTCAGTAAAAAAGCTATTTTTGCCCAATATGTCAATGAACTAACTGCACTCAGACACGGCAAAGACCGTGACGAGCAACGCCGAGCGACCGCCGAACACTTGTATCAGCAGGTTTCCAACAAATTTTTCTACTTTTTTTGAATTATCAACTCATTGGAACCATCATTTAGAGAGTTAAACTCGTCCAAATGGACATGATATTGAACTGGAACAGTATCCTGTGATAGAGTTAGTAATATTCTCGCCAATGATATTAACCCTTCTTGATTTGCTGATATTACACTACACCCATCAACTACTTTGACTTCTAATTCGTAACCTTCCTTCCAATTAAAGTTAAATCCATTTTCTGGGTTGTACTCTACGACTTCAATTTTTACTTCCATTCTTTAATTATTATGTTTTACGGTGTTATATAGACATGGTAGTTTTGAGCTACCATCATTTTTCCTGGTTTAACTGGGTTAGGAACTAATGTCTCGAAATTAACATGAGGACCCCCACCATGTTTACCTAAAATATCAGTTACTCCCATTCTAAAAACACGCATACCATCGGCAGAAACAAATCTTCCTGTCCCTGCTCCAGCCTCTTTATATCCTTTACCTAAGAATTTCATCCCCAATTCAAGTGCATTCTCTGCAGTAGTAGACATACCATCTTTGATACCGAGGGCAGCTAAAGAACTACCTTTTGTAGTCAATAAACTCGCCATTGCCACAAACTTTGCCCCAGCCCCAAAGAGTTTACCAAGCCCTAAAAATTTTGCAATTTTTAATTCAGGAGCTATTGCGTCTATGATTGGGTCTGCACTCTCAAGACCTCCCGAAGCATTTCGAGGTTTCCAATCTCCATGTCCAACTCTCTCACTGGTTACTGGGTCATAAGGGTTTACGATAACCGATGTTTGGTGATTTGCACAAGGAATACAACCTTCATGTATTATATCATATTCATTTCCTCCCGTATTGCCTATTTTTGTATAAATAGTGTTGCCATTTTTATCTTTACTTTTCTGATATTCATCGTTTGGTGACTCTTCTGTATTTTCATTGCCCGAATTTTGACTATCTTGTTGTAATTTCTTAAACGCATCTTGAGCGTCTTGCCCAGATAATCTAATCCCGCCGTTAATCCATTCAGATTCCATCCCATTTGGGTCTATAACATTAACAGGGTCATTTAATCCATAGTTATAAGGCGACCAATTAAGAAACTTCTCAGCCAAAGGGTCCGGCGATAACCATCTTCCACTTGCAGGGTCATAAAACCGCGCCCCATAATCATTCCACTCCAAGCCAAAATCATCATTCCACTCCTTGCCATTGTACTGATATTTATTGCTGCCTTGTGCGCCGTTCCAGTTGCCTTCCATGTTCAGACCAAAAGGATAGTAGTGGTTGATTTGCGTCACTTCCGTATTGGGGTTTATTTGCCAGTCGTTATTGCGGTCGCCGAAAGTTACGCGAGTATTGCCCAAATGGTCTTTTAGGACGTATTCGTAGACCCATTTCATCGAAACATTGCCATTTTTGGACTCAAGAAAAGGGTCGTTATCGCAATTGTAACATTCTTCCAAGCGCAATTGTCCCTCTGCAAGTCCCACTCGTTCTAACTTCCCTTCGACATATTCGGCTTCTTCCAAATAATCAAATTGTGTCGGCGGTTTGTTGAGTAGGAAAACTGTTTTGCGCAGTTTTGCACCCGTCGAAGCATACACAAATTCAATCCGATTGTCTTTACCAAATTCAATGGTTTCGGGCAAATTTAAGAAATTGTACTTGATAGCCGTAATGCCTTTGTTTTTGTCAGAAGTCATATTGCCGTTGGCATCGTAGGTATAATCCGCCGTTTGCCCCGAATTGGCATAACGGAAACCCTTTGTAGCTATTGCATCGTCAATAATCTTAGTGACTTGGTTTTTATCGTTGTAAGTATAAGTCAAGGCATCAAGGGGTTTAAAAAAGCCACATACCTTATACGACCCATTACAAGTATTACTATACTCTGCCAAGCCTTTACGTGTCAAAGAAACGATATTACCCCGTTTATCGTAAGTCAAACTCTCAGCAAATTTATTATCGGTTGTTGGCGTATTACTTGTGCCACTCAAATCAAAATAAGTACCATTGGTTAATCTATCCAAATCATCGTACGTATAGTTATAACCTTGCCGTTCGCGTCCTGCTACCTGCCAAATTGTTTGCGAAATATTGCCATTATACTGAGGGGTCGGTGTCAAGCTACCGTAAGTCGTTGGTGTACCATAATTGATAGTTTGCCCGAATAAATCCACTTTTCCAAAGTCATTGGACTGAATCACAAACGCCGACGGGTCAACACTGCCACCATTGAGCGGAATTGTTTCGTTCGATAAACCCGTTTGATTGATACCCGTTAACCACCCGCGCACATTGTAGCTATAATCCACCGATTGAAGGAAAGTATTGTCGTTCCAACGGTTGCTGCCCAAGTTTTTCTCAACCACTTGGTCGAGGTAGTTGTATTTGGTGTTACTGAGGGATACCCAATCGTAGTATTTAGTGCCACTACTTGTGGGATACCATAAGTTGTTGTTTTGGCGAACAGGGCGCAAAGCATGGTCGTATTCAAATTGATTGGTGAGCCAAACTTGCCGTCCATTCATACCGTTCAAAAACTCAATGCTTTGGGTCAATTTCCCTGCGGCATTGTAGGTCATATCCCGCCAATTGGTTTGCCCCGTCAGCAAACCGCGACTGCGAGAGGTCATATCGCCTTTTGCATCGTAGTAATAGGCATCCCCAATATAAAATTCATCCGTGGGTTTGCGATTACCTACGGCAAAACCGCGTACGCCTGTCAATCGGTTGCCCGTTGGCGCGTAGTAGTACAAATCACCTAATTCAGACCAATTGTAAGTATTTCGGTCACTCGTCGTTGCTGCCGCATGAGAGACAGGACTGCTTGTCCAAACCCAACCCGTTTCTTTTTTACGTCCCAAATCGTCATACAAAGTAGCGTAGTAGACATTACTGTTTTTGACACGCTGATTACCGTCTTGACTCAGCACGACCATATCGCGGTTGTTGTAGTAAAAGCGTTGCGCATCTGCCCCCGGAATGATTTTCTCACAGAGGCGGTTTTGACTGTCGTATTTGTAGCGGAAGGTCAAATTTGTGGTGATGGTAAAATTGGGTGCAGTTCCCGTCACCGCATCGGGAGGAATGACCATCACAAGGCTGCCCCAATCATCGTACACGTTGTAAGTGTCCACATTTTGCCCGTTCAATGTCTTGCGGGTCAAAATAACTCTGCCCAATTTATCTTTAAAAACGCAGGTTTGTTTGCCGTTTTCGTTGGTAACAATGGTTTTTGATAAGGTATTAGCATCGTAAGTACTGTTTGCAGATACCGTATTGGTAAATTCCGTACCCGCCGTAGCGACATTAAATTTAATGACTTCACCCACCGCATTTGTCCCATAAGCCATTGTTGTGAAAGTACCGTCTTCGGCAATTTGCTTGATAGGACGACTGAGCGCATTGGGTTCGTAAATAGTCTGAGACGAAGGCGTACCACTTGGCGCAGCTTGGAAGCCCGTATTGGCATTTTCAAACGGCTGAAAAGCGCGGTCTTGTCGTCCGTTTTGGTCGTAAGTGACGTAGGCTTTTTGATGCCAAGCATCGTTCGGATGCGCAGGAGATTTGGGCGTATAGGATTCTTTGACACCCCCAATTGCCCGACCTAAACCATCGAAATACTGCTTGACACTGAGAGATATACCACTCATATTGGCGAAAGTGGCAGTATTGCCTACGAAATTGTTGCCATATGTGCCATAGTTGTATTGATAGTTGACACTGGATTTGAAAGTCTGATTGGCGTAAAAACTTGTCACCTCCGTCAGCCGTTGTAAGGCATCGTAAGAAAAAGCAGTTTTGTAGCCGTTTTCATCTGTAATAGCATCAACCAAAAGCGTATTAGGTATGTAGGAATATTGCCATTTGAGTAAATCGGTTGCATTATCTCCTGTTTTGATAACTTTATTATCGAGTTTAACACCTGTCCAATTGAAATAAGTCGAAACGGCGTGATTAGCATTGGTCACTTTTGAGGGTTGCCCCAATGCTGTATAGAGATTAACCGTTGTTTTCAAAATACGATTGCCATTTCGGTCAATCGTGAAGTATTGTTCGGGATAGAAAATAAGAAAAGCCCCATTAAAGTATTGACCAAAGACACCTGATTTGACAGCCCCACCACCTACAAGTGTTGTACCTGTAAACTGCCTCACTTCCAACGGTACACCGACAATATTTTGATTGATAAGGTTTGCCCGAATGCTGTAATTGGGGTGGTCTGTCATCAAGTTATGGGCATAATAAGTTTTTGTCTTCGACTCTTTCCCATCACTGTTAACGACTCTTGTTTCGATAGGATTGCCGTGTTCATTGTTAGCATTGTAAGTATAAAATGTTTTAGTTTCGATATTATCAACGGTTTCGGTTTTCTGCGTCATGCGATAACGGGCAGTTGTAATAAAGTATTCGTTGTGAACATAAATCGGACCACTACAATAATTACCATTACTCCCAATGCCATAAATCGCTCCTACTTTTCGCGCTCGAATATTTCTTTCTGCGACGGTTTCGTAGAAAAATTCGGTACTTGCCACAACTCCACCCGTCGTGTTTAATTTCTCCTCTTTTTCTAAATCTCCCCGCCCAATAACGGTTTGCTGTGGTGCATAAGGATATTTGAGATACCCTTGCCAAGATGGAGACATATTTTTGTAGCGATAGCGTGTTCCCGTCCCGTCCATATCCGTTACCGTCACTTCTGTATAACCAATATGATAACCTTGTGTGCTGTTTAGTGGAGGGCGTGCGCCTGCTATTATCATATCTCCAAAATTGCAAGGAAGTGTCATCCATGCTTTGATAGAATCAGGGATTCTGTAATTCAAATTAATAATGTCAAAGGCTTTATAACTGCCTGAATAAAGTGTTCCTGAGCCATAATCATAGTTTTTGCGACTCACTAAACTGCCATCGCTATTTTTAAATTCAATAGTTTTAACTCGTAAACCGCCAATTGTTTCCAAATTGCTCAACGTTTTATGTGCTTCGTAGCTAAACTCTGTCGAACCACCCGTTGGGTATTGAATTTTTTTTAAGCTCCAATATTTCATTTTATCAGCGTCCACCCGACGGTCACCAGCGTATTGCGCCGAAATAATCCACATACCATTGTCTGAACTAGGTAAAAGTCCTTTATTGTCATCGTACCCATTGTAATAACCCCACGCATCACGACCAAAAGAAGCCCGTCTGCCAATATTACCCGTTTCATTGTAAGTAAATTGATACGCAGGAATTTCTTTCGACCCGTCGCACGATACCTCTTGAACAGATGTTAATTTTAATCTGTAACGGTCAGCATCATCACCCGTTGGAAAAAGTAAATGTGCCGTTGTGCTGCTTGTAAAGTATTGCTGTGTTAGATTAAATCGCTTGCAATAGTAATTTTCATTGGGGTTTTTGATTTGAATACTTGACAGTGCATAAGATTTCGTCGTATTTGTAACAGATATATCTTGGCGCGGTGTGGTAGTATTGTACTCAAAATTAACCTCTGTACTGTTAGTGCCTGTAGTGATTTTTTTGATTTTCCGTGCGCTTACAACCGTAATAGTTGGATAAATTGTAGTACCACCACTAGAACCTGGCATTTGCCCAAGATTAGCGTGAGTCGTAGATTGAGAACCTGCTGTCCAATACGTATAATCTTCTTTTTCATACTGCAAATTGATAGAACTACGACGGTCAGCAGCTTCTACTTTTACCAAATACCATGTTGTTGATGTCTCCCGATTGTATGTCCCTGCCCCTGTCTCTATTGCATCATTACTATTTGAATTCCCAAAATAATAACGAGTCCCATCGGGTGTAATTACCTCAAAAGATTGAAAACCAGTCTCCAACGGATTAAGATAGGGTGTAATCTTCAAATCTTGCTGTGGTACAATACGGACATTGGCACTACTGCCACTCTGTCCTTGTCCTTCAAATACAAATTTTCCTGTGTAGCCTCCAAAATTGAAAGAAAAAATATCGGGTTCGGTGTCAGTACTCTGATTGTCTCCTGTGGCATAAGAAAAATATTGTCTACAATTTACACCCGCCAATGGATTCGTAGTCCCGTAAAATACACATTCATTGATGTAATAAGCCGCACCAGAAGACCCCCAACAATTTTTATTAGGTAAATAAGCCAAAGCAGTTCCATCTAGAATAGTGTATTTGTCACAATGAATGTTGTTAAAAACGGCATCATAACGCGGATGTCCATTGTACCCATATTTCCACAAACCACTTTCATCGGGTACGCCCATCACCGTCCGCGAAATTGCCCCACCCGCGTTCAAAGTCCAGCCTAAGCCAACATTAGAAGCAACTTCGTCCACCCGAACGCCACTACTATGGTAGGACAACGAAATTGGCACGGAAAGCCCCCCCTCAGTAATTGTATGAATTGGAATACTGATGTTCGGAACGCCCGTATGATTACTAACGGGAATATCCGTGTATTTGCCCAAAGATGCCGCGTTTGGTGTCGGAACAGACGGTTCTTTGAACGTAGTTTGGGCTGTCAATAGGCACGTTACGAAGGCAAAAAGGGAAGTAACAACGAATCGAAAATTTGTCAATCTAAGGGCATTTACTGCGTGGGTGTAGGCGTAAGTCATTGGCTATCAGTTTGAAGATGTTTAAAAATTCTTGGTTAATTTGTTTAAAATCATTTAAGGTTAATAAGCGAACTGCTCGTTGCGGGGCAACAAGTCAGAAAAACAAACACACGACGGACTATACAGAACCTTGTCCGTTGAGCAATAAAAAAGGGATAGCGGGAGGACTAAAAAAGGAAGTAGGCAGTTTGTAATTTTTAGCTTTGGTTATGAATTCGTCCGCACGCTTGCGGTGTTGTTTTAGGTGAAG